>Ga0209190_1001200_pt1 | contig 18194 bp, 14 predicted proteins | sample M_140205_XF_Meta_FD_187315 | JGI IMG/M metagenome (GOLD analysis project Ga0209190, IMG submission 187315) | Freshwater microbial communities from Lake Montjoie, Canada to study carbon cycling - M_140205_XF_MetaG (SPAdes) (version 2) | ecosystem: Environmental > Aquatic > Freshwater > Lake... | reverse complement strand
GGCGCCAGCAATGGTTCCTCCGGCACGCTGAATATCGGGTCCCTCGGGGGCAGCGATGCGGGCGGGACGATCACCGCCGGTTCGATTGATGGTGGCCTGGGCACCGGAACGATCAACTTCAACCAGACAAATAACGTCACGGTGACGAGCATGATCACCGGCACCAATCTCTCACTCAATCACCTCGGCACGGGCACGGTGACCCTTTCCGGAGCCTCGTATTCCGGCGGCACCTTGGTCAGTGTGGGTGCGCTGGCTGGCTCCTCTAGCGGTCTGCAGGGCAACATCACCAACAACGGAATAGTGATCTTCGACCAAGGCACCAATGGCAGCTACGCCGGCATGCTCAGCGGCAGCGGTGCGGTGAGCAAGGCGGGTGGCGGCACCGTGACATTCACGACCGAGAACACCTATTCAGGCGGCACGGTGATCAATTACGGCACCCTGACGCTCAATGCTTCGTCCGGCAAAGCCGCCAAGAACACCGTCTCGGTGACCGTGGCAACGAACGCGACGCTTTTGATCTCCGCAAGCGAGCAGGTCAACAACAGCGCAGCAGTCACGCTGAGCGGCGGCACGATTGCGCGTGGCGGCGGGGTGAGCGAGACATTCGGCACGCTCAATCTTACGGCTAATTCATTCCTGAACTACGGATCTTTCTCCGAGTCGAATTTCATCCAGTTTGGCAGTCTGAGCATGGGAGGGTTTACCCTCGGCGTAACCGGCTTCGCCAACCAGAACCAACTCGCCTATAGCGCAAGCTCCCTCATTGACGGTGCGAGTAAGCTGAGTAGTTTCACCTTCGACAACAGCTACACGACATCATTCTCAAGCGGCGCCTTCACCATCACGGCGATTCCCGAGGCATCAACCTCTGCCGCCGGCCTCGCGCTTCTCGCTTTTGGCGCGTGGGTTTTCATCTCGACCACGCCCCGTTTTTTCCTCCCGCTCAAACTTCGGCGGTGGAAGGGCGATCTTCACTCCCTCGTTTGGAAAGCGACCCGGCTGGCCGCCTCGTCGGCGCTGGCTGCTTCGGGCAGGATGCCCATGCGGCGGTAGATGGGGCGGATCGACTCGCGCAACTGCTCGAGGCCTGAGAAGAAGACGCCCGCTCCCACGACGCAGCACGCCCCGCCGACAACAATGGCGAGCGTGGGCCCAAAGCGCTCGGATATGCTGCCCATGAGCAGACTCCCAAAGGGTGCGGTGCCGAGGAAGGCCATCATGTAAAAACTCATCACGCGGCTTCGCATCGTATCCCCGACAATCGTCTGCAGGATGGTGTTGCTCGCGGCCATTTGGACCATCAAGCCGAGCCCGCCGGTAAAGAGAAAGATCATCGACAGCCATGTGATGCGGGAGAGGGCGAAGCCGATGATGCTCAGGCCGAAGAGCCCGGTCGCGCAGGGGATGAGCGAGCCGAGTCCGAGCACGCTGCGACGACCAGCCAACCACGTGGCACCGAGAAGCGCTCCGGCTCCCGATGAGCCCATGAGCAGACCGAGCGTCTGCGGTCCCCCTTGCAGGATTTGCCCGGCGAACACCGGGATGAGCGTGGCATAAGACGCGCCGAGCAGGCTGACCATGGCCAGGAGCGCCATGATGCGGCGGATCGGTCCGGGGCTGCCGACGATGCGCCATCCGGCCCGCAAATCCGACCAGAGCCCCGCGCCGACTACCGGGATACGTCGGGCCACAAGTTTCATCATGAGCAACGAGGCGATGACCGCGAGGAAGCTGCATCCGTCGAGAAAGAAGCACCAACCTTCGCCGAACGCGGTGATGACCGCGGCACCCAGCGCGGGCCCGACCAGCCGCGCGGCATTGAACATCGAGGAGTTCAACGCGATGGCATTGGCCAGATCCCCGCGGTCCTCGATCATGTCGACGAGAAACGACTGCCGGACGGGAATGTCGAAGGCCAGAATCACCCCCTTGAGAAAGGTCAGAGCGATCAACAATTCGATGGTGGCGTGCCCGCTGAGGGTGATGGCCGCGAGCGCGAAGGATTGAAGCATCGACAGGGTCTGCGTCGCAACCAAGGCGCGGCGTTTATCGACGCGATCCCCGAGCATGCCGGCGAAGGGGCCGAGCAGGAAGGCGGGGATCTGGGTCGAAAAAGTGACCACGCCCAGCATGAAAGCCGAGTTGGTCATGCGGTAAACAAGCCAAGCGGTGGCGACATTGGTCATCCATGTCCCGCAGAGCGAAATGATCTGGCCGGCAAAAAATAGCCGGTAGTTTGGATGGCGCAGGGCGCGCCCGATTCGCCTCCAATGACCGTCGCTCTGATGGTTCTTGCTCACTCCTGCTAGATTCTAATCCCGCCATGTCTGGGACGACAGAAGAACGCTCGTCCGTCAGTTTGGAAGGCTGCCTTCCGCTGCGTTTCGCGGAGTCGACCATTCGGCTTCGCGAACCCGGGCGAGTTGCTCCTGAAAATCCGGATCGTCCGTGAGGTGATCGAAGATTAACTGCGCCACCGTGCGCGAAGCAATGACGTCGGTCTGGTAGTGAACACCCGCCACCACGCGATCCCAACCTATCTCGGCCGCGCAATGCATGAGCTGTTCTTTGTCAGAGGGTTCGAGTTGGGCCAGAACGAGGGCCATCAGCCATCCCGACAACGCGTGCCCGCTTGGGTAGGCGAAGCTGGGCGAGTATGCAACATGGGCCACGACACCATCCTTCGCGTGGGCGTCAGCGGGCCTCGGACGGGCATAATGATTTTTGAGCCCGTCCCGCACAACCCTCGCCGTCGCATTCACCCGCTGCAGCAATTCCTGGGTGAGAGGATAATGGTCAGGCAGGAACTTTGGACCGAGAATTTCTCCGAAAATCCTGAATGTCTCCAGCTTGTCGGTCATTTGCGCGCGGGCAATTTGCTGCGGCGTGGCGCAAGCCTGCACCGCCAGCACATAGGCGAGATCGCTGCGGTCCGCCGCATCACCCGGTGCAGGAGGTGCGGGGATCCTTGAGATGAAGTAGTCCGTTTCCGCTGTCACCCACGGTGCAGGCGAACCTGTCACGGCGGGCGAAGGCGAAAGGCACAGAAAAAGAAGGCAGGCGGCGAGGGGTTTCATTGGGGACAACGCATGAAATAATTTGTTCGCTCAGAAACTGCCAACGCAAAAACAAACGTGACCGCTAGGAATGATTGTCCGGCGAGCGATTTACTCGTGGCGCAGCGCTTCGATCGGATTGAGCAGCGAGGCTTTTCGCGCCGGCCACAGGCCGAAAATGATCCCGACACCGGCGGAGAATCCGCAGGCGAGGAGGATGGCCTCCGCGGAGACGCCGAGCGACCAACCGGTGAGCCAGCCAAGCCCCATGGTTTGCAGCGCGCCGAGCAAGATGCCGAGCGCTCCGCCGCCCAAGCAGAGTGTCACGGCCTCGATCAAAAATTGGCTCAAGATATCGCGGTTGCGCGCCCCGAGGGCCTTACGCAACCCGATCTCGCGGGTGCGCTCGGTGACCGAGACGAGCATGATATTCATGATGCCGATGCCTCCCACCAACAGCGAGATGGCGGCCACGGTGGCGAGGAGAAGGGAGAGGGTGCGGATGATCGAGGAGAAGGCGGACTGCATCGACGCGTAGTTGCGGATCTGGTAGCTGATGCCGCTGACTCCGGGCACCCGCGGCCACTCCGGAAATAACGCTTCGACGGCGCTCTGGGTTTGGTCCACCAACGAGGCATCGGTTGCCCCGATGTCGATCGAGTCGAGGTACTTCTTTCCCATCAGCCGGTGCATGGCTGTTTGGAGAGGCATCACGACCATATCATCCTCATCGCGCGGTCCGGACGAGCCGCGCGGTTTGAGCAAGCCGATCACAGTGAATGCTACGCGGTTGATCTTGATCATTTGCCCGATGGGGTTCTCGTTGCCGAAGAGCGTCTGCGCCACGGTGCGGCCGAGAAGAACCACGCGCTCCCGGCGCTCGTTTTCCTCTGCGGTGAAAAAGCGGCCGGCGGCGGGTTGCGCATCGTAGAGTTCGACGTAGCCGGGTGTGGTGCCAAGCGCCTCGGTGTTGACGTTCCGGTTCTGATAAACGACTTGAGCCCGAGCGCGCACGTTGGCTGTGACCGTTTTCACGGAGGGAACCTGGCGGAGTATTTGTTCCGCCTGAGCGACGCCCATGCGGCTCACATTCCCGATCTGGCCGCGCACGGCGCCGGTGTTCTGCGCCTCGGCGCGCACGCTGAGCCGGTTGGAACCCATGCCGCTCAGTTGGTCTTTGATCGACTGCTCCGCGCCGCGGCCAAGCGCTAGCATCGTGATCACCGCGGCTACGCCGATGATGATCCCGAGCGCGGAAAGCAGGGTCCGCGCTTTGTTAAGCCACATCGACCGCGCGGCTTGATGGAAGTGCGAGGATAGACGTGCGGTGCGACGGCGGAGGGAAGACGATGCGGAGCGAGCGGTGGGCCCGGCGTCGGCCGCCGGTTCGGCTTCGCGGCGTTGGTCTGAAACAATACGGCCATCGGCCACGCGGATGACGCGCCTCGCGCAATCCGCCACGCTTGCTTCGTGGGTGACGAGGACGATGGTGATGCCCTCCTTGTTGAGTTCCTTGAAGAGATCGAGGATTTCCTGTCCGCTGGAAGAATCGAGATTGCCGGTCGGCTCGTCGGCGAGGAGCAATCTTGGTCGGCGGATGAGTGAGCGGGCAATGGCGACCCTTTGCTGCTGTCCTCCGGATAACTCGCTCGGCCGATGCCGGGAACGGTCGCTGAGCCCGACCCTCGCGAGCAGCTCCGCACCAAGCTCCGGTTCTGCGGACGGGCTTCCGTAGATGAGCGGAAGATTCACGTTGTCCAGCGCGGTCGTGCGGCGCAGCAGGTGGAACTGCTGAAAGACAAAACCGATCTCGGCGGACCGCAGGGCGGCCAGTTCGACATCATCCAGCGAGGCAATATCGCGCCCCGTAAAAATAAAGCGCCCCTGCGATGGACGGTCGAGCAGACCGAGGATGTGCAGAAGGGTGGATTTTCCAGATCCGGAAGGACCGATGATGGCAACGAATTCGCCCTCTTCGATCGTGAGCGTCGCATCGCGTAGCACAGGAACGTCGATACGCCCCATGTGATACGTCTTCCCGATGCCGGTCAGCTCGATCATCGGCTCAAGGACGCGGTGGCGGCGTGTTGGTGCGGCTGCTCATGCGAGGGAGGAGGGAGAAGCCTGTCGTGGTTTTCTCGGGCGGCAGGGCATACGACTCGCGCAGGACCAACTGGCCCTCGTCCAGTCCCGCGGTGATTTCGACCGATTGTCCGTCGCTCATGCCGGTCTTGATCTGATGATGCCCCGGTTGCTCCCCAGGATGGGTGGGCGGCAACTCCACGGTGCCGTTAGGCGCGACGGCGTCCGCGGGCAGGAGGAGAACGTTCGTTCGCCCGGTCAAAATAAAAGACACATTCGCCGTCATGCCGCTCTTCACGAAGTCGGGAGTCTGCTCCATGGCGATATCCACCGGGTAAGTTGTGACGTTGTTGGTCACGGTTCCGTTGTAGGCGATTTTGAAAACACGGCCGTTGAGGATGTTGTCCGGGTAGCTATCGAGCGACACCTCGGCCGGTTGGTCGTTGTAGATGCGCGCGAGATCCGTCTCGTCCATGTCGGCCCGGGCGATGAGATGGTCGGACATGATGAAGACGACGTCTGAGGTCTGCACGACTTGGCCCGGCACGAGGGAGCGCGAAATGATGACGCCGTCGAGCGGAGCGACGAGCGGGGCGGGGCGGTAGACATCCTCCCAGAATTTCACTTCCTTCTCGCCCTTGGCGCGTGCCGCATCGAGCAGGGCGGCTCGTTCGGCGGAACTCATCATCGCGAGCACGTCGCCGCGTTTCACTTTGGTACCGATGTCGACCATCACGGATTCCGCGCGTCCGGCGATGGGCGCCTTGATCTCCAGTTTGTTTTCCGGGGTGATGGTGGCGGTGGATTGCACCTTGGTAGATATGTTGCCCCGGCGCACAGCGACCGTCTCTGCGGGTGCGGCGGCTGTGGCTGTTTTCAAGGGACTTCTCGTCCAAGCGAAGAACGCAGCGATGAGCAGCAGAGAAACAATGATGGCGATGGTTTTCATGGTATGGCTCCGATCCCGCGCGACTCCTCCCACTGGGCTTCGGCCAGCACGGCATCGCGGCGGCTTTGCAGATGGGATTTCTGGCGGTTGATGTAGTCGCTGGTGATGGTATCGAAATCTTGGAAAGAAATCAGGCCATTGCGGTATTGCGCCTCGGCGATTTTGGCGCGGAGGGCGGCCGCGTCGAGCAGTTCCGCTCCGACCTTCACATTCTCGATCGCATCGCACAGGCTGCGGTGATCCTCGGCCAGCGAACTGGTGGTGTCGGCATCCGTCTGTCGGAGGCCCGAGCGCTGGGATTCGAGGTTGGCTCGGGCAGCGCGGACATTGAAGTAGGTCGCGGTTCCGTCGAAGACCGCCCAGGAGCCGTTGAGACCGGCCTGCCAGCTTTGCGGCATCTCGTAGGATGATTCGCTTTGGCTGCTGCTGCTGAAGTAGGCGTTGATCTGCGGATAGAAAGTGCTGCGGGCGATGGTGATGCCAGCATTTGCTGCCTTGACCACCGCATCTTGTTGGAAGTGGGCGGGTGTGAGGAGGGCGAGAGCGGCATAATCCGGCGCAACCATTGGTGGCGCCGTCGCCAGCTGACCCTCACCATGGAAGGGCGTGACCTTGGGTCGCCCCATGAGATTGACCAGCTGGATCCGCGAGAGTTCCAGCGTGCGTCCCGCCTGGATGATGTCCGTGCTGGCTTGTGTCACGTTCGCTCGGCTCAGGAGAAGAGCGCCCTTATCCTCGCGCCCGTTTTCATACTTGAGCCCTACCATGCGGGCATTCAGTTCCCGCTGCTCGAGGATGTTCTTGCTGATGCGCTGGAGTTCCTGCGCGTAAAGCATCTGGGCAAAGGCCGACTTCAGCTCGAAACTGACGAGGGCTTTTTCCGTGAGCAGCTTCGCTGTCGCCACTCCGATTTCGGCCCGTGCCTTGTCGATCTGGCCCTTGGTCGAGAACCCGTCGAACAATCTCTGCTGCAACTGCAGTTGGACCATGTAGCTGTTGCCATACTGGGACGAGGTGGTTGGCGTGCCGAAGGAGGTGCCTCCGCTGACCGTTGTCTGTTCGTTGCGGGATCGGCTGACGTCCGATGACAGCGTCACCTGCGGAAGAAAGGGGCTATAGGAGCCCTTGCGGACCGCTTCGGTGCGTTGGATTTCCTGCTCCGCGGCGCGCAGGCCGGGATTGTTGAGGGTGGCCTCTCGCACGCACTGTTCGAAGGTGAGGATTTCGGCGCTTGCCGAAAAAGTGAGTGAGAGAAAAATCAGGACGAGCCCTTGCAGGCGCGCAGCATTTGCGTTCCTCACGATGATCGTCCACCGACGCTGTTACCGGCTCGAAGTGAGCACGGTTGCTGATGCCTGCTTGTTGCGGAGTCGGTGCGCGGCATGAATATCTATAATTTACGGCCTGTCTTTCGCCCGGGCAAGGTCGCATCACCCTAGGAATTTGGTGCTACGGAATGGCCGAACGGGATCCCGGGCCGAGCTAACCGCGATTTGCGGCGAAGACCACGGCCACCCCGCCAAGGATCATGAGGCCGCCTAGGGCGGTCGCCAGATTGATCTGTGTGTCGCGGAAAAACAGCCAAGCAAAGAGAGCGACAAAGAACGGGTAGGAGATTTCGATGAGCGAGGCGAGGGTGGCGTTTTTCTCGCCGATGGCCATGTAGATCAGGAGCGCTCCGATCGCGGAGCTGATGATCGAGACGACGAGCCAGATCCGATCCTCGCCGAGAGCGCACACTTCCCGGACCACGGTGCCCAGCTCGCCGGTCGAGACCAACCAGAGGCCCGCGGCGAGCGCCCCGAAGGCAGTGTATAAAAAGAAAAAGACCAAGGGCGACATGCCACGCTCTATCGTGCGACCGCACGCAGCGTAACTCACGCCCCAGAGCACCGCCGCCGCCATGGCGTAAGCCATCCACATCATTTGTTTCATAGCAGGAGATGCGCGGGTATCCAAGGAATCAACCCACAGCGCCTCTCGATTCGGTTGGGGCTTAGCCCTCGCTCGGCTTCTTACGTATTTCGTCGCCGATCCACCAACTGATGCCTCGCATCACTAACTCGGCCAAGGCTATCGGGTGCTTCTCGAGTTGGTGCATGACCTGCGAAGTGAAATCCATCTCGGGTTTGTGCTCGGTGCCCGAAAGATTGATCGTGCACCAATGGAGACCCTCGCTCTCCTGCGCGAAGACCGTCTTGCTCGCGTCGGGAAGCCAAGTGAGCGATCCGTCGGGAAGCCCGGCCTGCACGGTGCCGGAGAGTTTGCCCTCGGGCGCGAGGTGCACCGAACCGCGCAGGCCAGCCTGCCCCGGTGCGATGACCTTGATATTTGCCAGAGTCAGTCCGCTCGCATCTTGGCGCCAGTCGCACGAGGCCTGACTGAAGCTGATTTTACTGTAGTCCTCGGTTTTGAGGAACCGGTCGAGGAACTGCTGGAACTTGAAGCCAACCAGTTTCATGCCGGTCAGTTGGAGGGTGCCACCTCCGCTGCCACGGCTGATATCCGTGCCACGCCACACCCATTTCACCCGACCGGCGAGTTCACCCACTACGCCGCCTTTGAGTGATTCCGGGAGGTAGGCGCCGAGGGGAATGTGCGAAGCGGTGACGTCCAGGCTGGCGTCCGATGTGGCCAAGGCCCACGCACCGCTTCCACGCAGGTCAATTTCATTGTCACCCCGGATGACGAGGTTTGCTGCGCGCAGGATGCCATTCTTGAGCGCATAGTCCAGCGAGGCCTGAGAGAAGTGCACGCGCGAGAATGTTGGGTTGCCGGAACGCTGGGCGATGCGCTCGAGATATTCCCAATCGTGCAGGCTCGCGTCCTCCAGAGAGAATTTTCCTTGGCCGCTCGCGTTTCCTCCACTTTGGTCCGTGGCATAGGACAGTTCGCCGGTAAGTCGTCCCGAGAGTATTGCGGCCACGTCGGCTGGCAGGAAGGGTGCGAGGTTGAGCCGGTGGAGGGATGCGGTCGACTTGATGCTCTTGTCCGCGTGCTGCCCCAGACGCGCAGCGATTTGGAGATTACTGTGCGCGGAGGATGGTTCGCGCAGATAGAGATAGCCGATGTCGATCATCTCGCGCGTCACATAGACCTCGAGGGCATCGACATCCAGGGAGGGATATCGGGGATAGTGCAAGCTTCCGTTTTTTCCGAAATATTTGAAATTGTCGCCGATCATCATCGCGCCGATCTGCAGATTCTCGCCTCGGACCGCCGTGTTTCCGAACGGTAAAGCGATCTGCATGTCGGCGCAGTCGATCCATCCGCAGGAGAACTGCGACGGCATGAGCCGCGCATACCAGGGCTTGGGAGGCGTCACGGGGTCCGAGGACTTGAGGGCCGCATCGGGTGCGACCAGGCGGAAGTCGGCGCTGACGAGGTCGATACGATCCACCCGCCATTCCCCGCGCAGAATCGCCCAGGGGTTGAACCATCCGGTTGCGCTTGTGGTGTCCAGTTTGCCGATGGCTTGGCCGGGCCAGCCCGTGCTCTGGTAGCTAGCCGCCGTGACGGAAAAATCCTCACCGAGCTGCAACGGGCCGAATTGTCCGTCGACTTTGAGCGCGTGCGAGACGGCCTGCGAAAGCATGCGGTTGAACGAGGTGCCCGCTACCCATTGGGCGAGGACGGGAGGTAGATAGTGACGCGCGGCCGCCCAGCCTGCGCCCGCAGCCAAGAGCAGCGCTAAGATCACAGCAGCAAGACGTTTTGCGTTCCTTGTTAGCATGGTCGAAAACTAAGCCGCCCAGGCTCCATCGTAAAGGCCAGCCCCTAAAGCTGGCCTTGCCGTCGCGAGGTGCAGTTTTATCAGTCTCCCCGCCGTTGGCTTCCGGATGCGCTCTCGGCAGTGAATAGATTCTGCAGTGTGACCAGAAAGCTCGCGTCGTCCTTGACGGATACTGTGATGCTGGCACCGGAGAAGTCGTCCGCAAGGATCTCATTCAGGTCCCGTGCTGCATCAAGGAGGCTTCAGCTACGTGCCGCGCGCCCGCCGGGTGGGTGTGGGGGAGAATGGCTATAAATTTGCCGCCCCAGATCTCCTGCACTTTGGTGCCCTGGCGATTGCAATGTACCCGCAACGCGCGGGAAAAGGATTCCAGTCAAGCCTCGGTCGTCTGGCGGTCAGAGCGCAAAGAAACGCCCTCCAGATTGTCGACTTCGAGCGCCAGCACGCTGAGGGGTTGTCCTTCGCTGTCGCAATCTCTCCACGCCGCATCCAGCAATTGTTAGAATTGGCTTTTGCTCGCAGGGCCGGTGGTCCGTGCGTCCTTTTCGGTTGGTGACGAGGATATTTTCATGCGCAGTTCAGGATTGGTGCAACTTGAGCAATCGAGTGAGCGGTACGGGCTTTCCGTAGAAAAATCCCTGCGCGTAATCGCAGCCGTTCGCGCGCAGGAACTCCTCCTGTTCCGCGGTCTCCACGCCTTCCGCCTGCACGATGTATCCCAGGCCGTGGCACATGGCGATGATCGCCGGAAGAAGGGCCCGCCCTTTGGCCATGCTGTCACCCGCCTCGATGAGGAGGGAGCGATCGAGTTTGACAATATCCACCGGCAGATCAGCCAAGTGGCGAAGGTTGCTGTATCCCGAGCCGAAGTCGTCGACGGCCACGCGCATGCCGGCGGCTCGGAAGGTATGCAGGTTCTTGATAAGGGCATCACTCTCGTGCAGCAGCGGATTTTCGATGATCTCGAGCGTCAGGAAAGAGGGAGGAATACTGCTGTCGGCGAGTTGGGACAGCCATCGGGCGGCGAGCCCCTCCTTTGCCAGCATGGAAGGCGTGGCATTGAGAGACAGATGAAAATCTCCGTCCAGCCGGAGTGGCAACCCGACGCCGCTAGGCGAAAACTCGTGCCGCACCTCGTTGAAGGCCCACTCATCCATCGCGGACTGGTGGCGGATGCGTTCCACTGCAGGAATGAAGCACGCTGTCTCAATGGCTTTGCCGGACTGATCTTTCATGCGTAGCAAGGCCTCGGCCCCGCAGAGCTTTCCGCTCTGCAGATTGACGATCGGCTGGAACAGTTGGAATAGCTGGTTGTCGGCGAACGCCTGCCTGACGGCAAGGTTGTCCCTGTTCATTTGCTTGCGCTGCCGCAGGAGCGCATCGTTGTAAGTGTAAATCTCGTTCTGGGAGTCCGAGTCCTGCGATGAGGCGTAGCGCATGGCCACCTCTGCCCGGCGCAGCATCTCCACCGGATGGACTGCGGCGTCATTGAAGATCGCGCAACCGAGGTCGCTGTTTAGGGAGATGTCGCCTCTCGGGACTTGAAATGGTTTCTCCACGCAGTGGCGCAGTTCGAGAAAGATCCGGCTGAGCCCGTGGTTCGGATCCAAATCCCAAGCCAGCATAACAAAGTCGTTGCCCGCTATGCGGGCGACGAAGTTCCGACCCTCATGAACGCCTCGCAGCCTCCGGGCCAACTCCACCAACACCGCATCGCCCGCGGCGTGTCCGTAGTTGTCGTTGACCTCGATCAGGCTCCCTAGGTGGATATTGAAGAGAACTTGGGTGGGATTCGTGCCCTGCGTTCGCTGCAGCGCACGGTCCACTTCGGCCAAGAGCAAGACGCGCGAAGCTGCGCCGGTGAGCGAATCGTGCCCGACCTGAAACTTCAACTCGGTCGTCCGAATCTCGCGGTCCGCCAAAAGCGAGAAAGAGCTGAGCAGCAGCTTGAAGGCGCTTCGCATGCGCAGATCCGCGGGATCCGGGCAGATAAAATCGACCCGCGCGAAAACCTGCCCATGAAAGGAGAGCGGGATGGTCGAGGCAAGATACGCCATCTCTCCGACCTGCACGGTGTCTTCGTGCGTCGCATCGTCTTTCGGCTGATTGCTGTCGAAGGCCGCCCAGGCATCTTGCCGTCGGGGTCCCTCTGCATCCTCGGGCAGCTGCCACACGGTACGACTAGCGCCGATCTGGCGGATGCGCGCCGCCACCTCCGGGAGGAGAGGGATGTAATCTTGCAGCAGGTGGGACAAGCCGCTGTGCAGTGCGCCTCGTGCCGTCACCAGCTGCTCCAAAGCCACGGGGAGTTCATCCGGTCCGGATCCGGCGAAAAGTACGTGATCTTCGAGAATTTTGGTGTGGCGGCGCGACTCGAGAATGGCGGCGGCGATCTGCGCCAAGTGTTGCAACATCCTGTCCTGTGATGCCGTGAGTTTGCGTGGTTTGCGATCGATCACGCACAAGCTGCCGAGCGGGAGGCCGTCCGGGGTGTTGATCGGGACACCCGTGTAAAAGCGGATGCCCGGCTCGCCCGTGACCAGCGGGTTATCGGCAAATCTCGGATCCTTCGTCGCGTCGGGAATGGTGAACACCGGATCATCGCCGACAATGGCGTGCGCGCAGAATGATTGGTTTCGTTCGGTCTCCGATACCTCCAGCCCTCGCGAGGCCTTGAACCATTGGCGTTTGAGGTCGATGAAGGAAATCGCGCCAAGCGGGGTATCCGTAAATTCGGTAGCCAGCGCGACCAGTTGGTCGAATGTCGCCTCGTGCTCGGTGTCGAGGATGCGGTAATCGTGCAACGCCGCGAGGCGTTCCGACTCACGCGGATGCATGGGAGCGCCGACCACGCCGGAGGGGGATTCCCACCCACGTGGTTCCGTGCGCTGGGGTGGTTTATCCATAGACGGCAAAAACTAATCTTTGTTTTGGTGCATGGTGCAAGCGGCAGAGGTCTTTGCGGGAGGAACCCGGAACATCGGCCCCGACGAGGTTCTCACTGCGGCAGCGCTGAAAACCGGTCATATCCGCTTCGGTCAATTCCGTGCTCCCTTCTGCTCTAGTGTCCATTCGTTCCGGAAATAACTTGCATCTGTTGCTCCGCGGCGTCCAACGGGAAAGAATGTTCAAGCCGTGGGGTAATCACCCTATAGGAGAGCGCGTGCGTGTGCTTGAGCCTTGTGGCATGAAGAGGAGATAGATCAAAGTAATGATCGCAGGTGCGGCCGTTTTGGCTGGTTGTGCAACCAACAACACCGCGATGGCGCAGAAGGCGCTGATGTGCGGAAAGAGCGACACCGTGTGGGTCGCAGGACACAGTGGCGGGGGAAAACCCGGAACCTACCACATCCACTCAGGAACGCACAAAACGCTCTGCTCCGAGTGTGAGACGATCGGGGAGACATTCATGAAGACAGGCAAACTGCAGCACAACTGCACTGGTTGCCAGTCGGATCTGCGCGTCTGCACAGTCCAGCATGCGGGGACCAAGACCGACTCAAGCAGGGCGCAATAAGCAGCAGTGGGGTCGGTGTGCGAGCGGTGTGAGCCCTAGGTTCACACCGCTCAGGCTATAATCCACCACAGGCGGTCAGTGGTATGAGAACAGTGGAACAAATCCACGAATCAGCGGGCCGGGTCCGAGGCGACGCTTCCTGTCAACTCGGCGGCACCGTGCTCATCTTCCCAAGATGCCTCGATGACGATTATTGTCTGATTGCTGCTGATCATCAGCGATGTGACCGACTCGGTGCTGCGGCTATGCAGAACCATCATCAGTACCGCAAGCGGTAAAAATGTCGCGGTTGAACAATGGGGACGGGGTAGGGCGAAAAGGCATCCGGCTGGTCGCTCCAGGGGGATGCAAGTTCGTCAGCTTCCTGCAGGACTCCGCGGTCCCAGGTCAGGTTGATTTGAGATCGGTTTGTTTGCAGGTTGAGCTTCGGGGGTGTGGGATTGACGAGTGATTTGATCTGGTAGATGACGCCGGTCCCTTTTCCATTCATGATGTTGCCGTCTGAGGCCACGTCGGCGACGAACAACGAATCGCGAGTCGTCATCAAGCCGATCAGATGTCCTACGTCCGGTTGCTGGCTTTCGATGAAGTGGAAATATGCCCCGGTTGCCGGGTCCGTATAGACTAACGCATTTTCCTCGTTATCGGTTCCAGCGAAACTGAATTTCCCGTGAAAACCCACAAAGATCCCGGTGTTGAGCCCGTCGGGAAAGCCGGATGGCGCAAAGGCAACATCATTGGCTCCCTCGCTCTCGAGTCCCGTGAAGGGATCGGGTGTCGGCTGAAAGGCGATCAATGGTTGGATGCCTTCGCCTCCGACCATTGTGCCTGTACGGTAGGCGGTGTAGTTGGATGGGAAACCAAAGAATTCGACATCGCCGCCCAAGTTGTTTCGCGTTACACGATTTAGCTCGTCAGCGCTCACGGGCTCATTGCGATCCGGGGAACCGTCGATCCCGTTGTCCTGAAAATATAAATCGCCCGTAGCGGGATGGAAGGTAAAGCCGGCGGGATTGCGGAGGCCGCAGGCAATTTGCGTCACGCCCGCGGCGGTCACGCTCTCGCCATCATCGGTGATCGTGATCATGTAGATGGAGTCGCCCGGCAAAGTTCCGACGGCACCAGCGATATGGTTGTTCGTGAGACTGACGCCGTGGGTGCTTGCTGTAAAATTGCTCTCTGAGCCGACGTGAAAAAGCAGATCGAAACTGTCCGTTTTGCCTGGCGTTTTGCGAATACTGAGAGCGGAGTGTCCATGCTCCCAGGTGTCGGGTGTGGGGTAGTTGATGATGATTTCGCCCACGAGGGTGAGTGGGTCCGCAGGGGAAGCACCCGAGCGGAGCACGGTGATTGGCTTCTTGGCGCCGGTTACAAAAACCAGATTACCGGCGGCGCGAAGTGCGGTCTGACTGCCGGGCAGGTTCGCAAACAAGGTCGTGCCCGGGCCATCCGAGATACCGTCTTTGTTCGTGTCAGTGAGGCGGATGATTGCCCCGGTCGAGTTGTAGAAGGTTTCGCCCTGGCTGACGGCTACCAAAAGCGAACCGTCCGGAAGTTGCGCCATTCCAAGCGGGCAATCCAGATCGCTGGCAAATACGGTAATCCGAAAGTCGCTTGAATTGACGCCCGGTCCTTGGATGGTGAAGGACTGCGCAGACCCGGTCATGAGACAGAAGATCCCCGTGAGAATCGCGGGCGTCCTCATTGCTTCATCAGTGTTTGCGACGGTTGCATTATCCTATTCTTGTTAAGATAATGTCTGCAAAGATGCAAACCGCTGGTGCAATCCTGTCCGCACTCGCCAAACTTATCCTAGGAAGAGCGTTGTGAGTTTATGGTTGAGGGTCGGCGCGCGGCGGAGGCAGGTCGCCGCGGCGACCAATTGAGAGGTTGAAAACCAACGTCTTGTCGATGCAGTTAAACTCACCTCAAACTTGAGGCCAGCCGATGATGTGAATTGCCCGCGCTGGGTCCCTCAACTTTCAACTGCGGCTTAGGCCGATGGCCTTGGCAGCGAGCCTCGTCGAGAGGTCTTTGCAAATCAGCGGACTGAGTCCGACAGGATGCTTTCCACCAAGTCTGCGGCATCGCGCTCGTCTTCGCCGGATGCCTCGATATCGATCGTAGTGCCGCCGACGGCGCAGAGGCCGAGAAGGCTGAGCGTATTGCGGGCTTCTGCGACGTGGCCGCCCGACTTGAGCAGCACGACAGATTGCATCCGCTTGGCCGCGGTCGCGAGGCGGGTGGCCAGAATGACGTTCAGGCCGGTACGGGAGGAAACAACGGCCTTGGTTCTTTGCATGAGTGCTCAGACCTGCCCGCAGGCGAGAATGTTCAAATCTCGCAGCTTGAGGTGGGGTTTGTGCCCATGGAGGCGCCTTGCTGTTGCCGGGTGCTGCTTGACCATGGCAACAACTGCAATCCCTGAGGCTCTAGGCAACAGAGTCCGGAAGCAGTCGTCCCTGCGCCAAGTTGCTGTCCGTCCAATGCTCGGGGCTGATTTTGCCCCGCCCGCGCAGTGCGTACGAAAAGCGCGAGGCCTGCACCAAGCAGGAAGCTGCTTATGGCGAAGCGGTGAAAGGTTGGTGGTGCCTGTGAGGCCGAGGCGCGCAAGGAACGTGGGTTCCCTCAGTCTCGGCCGGGGATCCTTCTTCCCATGGGGCGGTCACCGCCGTTACCTTGCGAAGGTTGGACTCAGTACCTTCTCGCACAACCGGGGCTTGGCCAAGCGCCATGGAGCGACGTGCCCCGGTTGAGTTGCCCGCCTTGGCCGCCGCGCGGATCGAGGAACTGCACGCCTTGGTCGGGCAGTTGCTCCACGCTCATGAGGAGACTCAGCGCATGGTCAGTCGCGAACTTCACGACAACATTGCCCAGGTTCTCTCGGCGGTCACGGCGAGGCTCGCGCTGGTGGAAAAAAACTCGAACCCGGAGGAGCAAATCTCCGAGATCCGCTGCGTCCGGGCTGATCTCGCCACCGCGTTCGAAATGGTCAGCAGTTTTGCCAGACATTTGCGCCCTGTCCTCTTCGACAACCGTAGCCTGCTGGCCGCGCTGGAGAAGCAGGTCAATGCGCTGCGGGATCGCACCGATATCGATCTGCTCCTGCACACCGATTGTCCCGAAACCGATCACCTCGATGGCGAGGAACTGACCAATCTGTTCCGCGTTGCCCAGGAGGCGCTGCACAACATCGAGCGCCACTCGCAGGCGACCAAGGCATGGATCAAGTTGGAGATGGGGAGGGGTGGTGTGCGCTTGGAGATCAAGGACAACGGCCAATCATTCACCGCTGAAGATGTCAGCGCGTCGCAGAAAGACGGCCGTCTCGGGCTGCTCGGCATGCGCGAGCGGATGCGGGGGATGGGGGGCAAGTTACGGATCGAGGCAAAGCCGGGTCACGGCACCAAGGTTGTCGCGGAGGTTCTAGCCAAGCGTGCAGCCAAAAGTAAAAAGAAGCCGATCAAGTGAAGCTGATCTCCGTGCTTCTTGTCGACGACCACGCCATGGTGCGGGAGGCTCTGGCCGCTGTTATCAACGCGGAACGCGACCTGCAGATCGTCGGTCAGGCGTCCAATGGACGCGAGGGTTGCGAGAAGGCGGTCCAGCTCAAGCCCCAGGTGGTCCTGCTCGATATCTCCATGCCGGAGCTCGGGGGTATCGAGGCGGCGCAGCGTATCCGCGCGTCGGTCAAGGACATCCGCATTATCATGCTCACCGCGCACGAGGATGATCCTTATGTGGAGCGCGCGCTGGAGGCGGGGGTGGATGGCTACCTTTCAAAAAAGTCGGCCGCAGCCACACTGCCCCAGGCCATCCGGGATGTCGCCTCCGGCCTCAGGGTCTACGCCCCGCCTGTGCACCGGAAGCTCGCCCAATACGAAAAGGAAAATCCCGCGGGACAATTGCGGAAAAAAAATTCGGAGAAACTGACTGCACGCGAAACCGAGGTGCTCAAGTTGGTGGCCGAAGGCAATGCCAACAAGCAGACCGCGGGCAAGCTAGGCATTAGCATCAAGACAGTGGAGAAGCACCGGCAGAAGGTGATGGAAAAGTTACGCATGCACGATACGGCCGGATTGACGCGCTACGCGGTGCAGGCAGGATTGGTCGAGGCCCCGGTCTTCCCCGGTTGAGGCGAGGGGATTCCACCCCACAGCGCACGGTATTCCCGCGGATGATTTTGCCGCGATGAATGAAACACGACGCGCAATCGTCCCGGCGCGCACCTAACCTCTGGAAATTCCCATCACTCAACTGGTGGCGCGCAGCGTCTTGGGGGAGATGGCGCCCGTCATTGTTGTTTGATGGGCTCCTCGGGAGAATCCTTGCATGGTGGCAGGAAGATCGTCCGGCGCTTGATGGGTTTGAAGTAGGCCGTTGATTGGTCTGCGGGCAGGCGTGCGCTGGTCCCATCACAGCAGAAAACCCTGTCCCAGCAGCGCTCGAAGCAATGCGGTGCAAGCGGAAACCCGGCCGCGAGCTCCCCGGCCCGCACATAAAACTCCTGTGAGCGGCCTAAAGCGGTGCCCCTGGTCAGGGCGAACTGTCCTCCGACGAAAAACCTGTAAACCTCGGGCCCGGGGGCGCCGAAGAGCTCTTGGTGAAAGCGGTCCATTTCGAGTTCGCGCCGCTCCGGATTCTTGCTCCAGGGAACGAAGAGCCGCCGGCCGCGTGCGTCATCCGTATCGGCGAGAAATCCCAGCCACCAAAAATCCGAAGGCCTCGCCGCACCATCGGCGTAGGCGCGCAAGCAGCGGTGCAGGTCGGGCGCGTGGTCGAAGGGGTGACCTTGCACAAAAATGGTGAGCTCGGCCAGTTCGTCGCGCTTTGTCGCGAGGTGATGCAGGT
>Ga0209190_1001198_pt1 | contig 18215 bp, 19 predicted proteins | sample M_140205_XF_Meta_FD_187315 | JGI IMG/M metagenome (GOLD analysis project Ga0209190, IMG submission 187315) | Freshwater microbial communities from Lake Montjoie, Canada to study carbon cycling - M_140205_XF_MetaG (SPAdes) (version 2) | ecosystem: Environmental > Aquatic > Freshwater > Lake... | reverse complement strand
CTTTTGGTCGGACGCCCCCCGGCCAACCCTCTCATCATAGCGCATGAGACCCTGCGCAACCTCCGCCGGCGCGATTTGGAGGCACGGAAGGAAAGCCTGACCGCCCGCCTGCGCCAGCCGGGCTTGAAGGATGGGGAAGTCTCGCAAATGCAAGCGGAGGTCATTGACATTATCGCCCGGATAGGGCAGATTAGCGGGTCGCACTAGTCCCACCTGGGCCGTGCTACGGATAACCGCACAATCTTTCATGGCCAGCAAACAGAGCAAGAAATCGTCGAAGACACCCGCGGCCAAAAAGCCTGCGGCCAAAAAGCCGAAACCTGCGGCCAAGAAACCACCCGGCCCAAAGGCGCCCGCCAAAAAACCGGCATCCCAAAAAGCTTCCAAGGCTCCCGCCGAAAAAACAGCGGCTAAAAAGCAGGATCCCAAAAAGAACCCGAAGAAATCCGCTGTTGCTGCAACCACCTCGGACAAAAAAGGCAAAGCTCCCGCGCCCGCCGGAAAAAACGGCTTGAAGGCATCACTGCACGCAGCTCCGCCCGAGCGAGACATCAATCAATTCATCGCCGACAAGACCCGCGAATTGGTCAAATTGGCCAAGGATCAGGGCTACCTCACCTTCGATGATCTTGAGGAAAATCTTCCGGCCGCAATCAATGATGCGGATGTCATCGACAAAATCATCACCCGACTGCGCGAAGTGGAGATCGAACTGATCGAGCAAAGCGACATCGACACCGACAAAGCCCCGCGCAAGGAGGAGGAGAAAGCCGACAAGGATGAGAAGGTCGATGGGCGGCTCGACATCCTCGACGATCCAGTGCGCATGTATTTGAAGCAGATGGGCCAAGTGCCGCTGCTGACCCGCGAGCAGGAGGTGGAAATCTCCAAGCGCATCGAGGACGCCGAGATCAAGGTGCAGGACATCGTCTATCGCATGGGATTCGTCGCTCGCGGACACCTCGACCTGGCCCAGAAACTCCTTGACCAGCGCGAGCGCTTCGACCGGGTTATCATGGACAAGAAGATCGAGAGCCGCGAGCGCTACATGAAGGCCCTGCCCCGCCTCTGCGCCACGATCAAAACGCAGGCCCAGAATATCGACCGCGCCTTTGCCGGACTGGCCAAGTTGAAAAAACCCGCCACCATCCAGCTGAAAAATTTCGAGCGGGCACTCACCAACATCCGCGCGCACTACCCCAAATTTTTCTACAAGCAGAAGATCACCGACGATTTTGTGCAGGCTGCCGAGGACAATCACCGCACCCTGCTCCACCTGCACGGCGAGCACAGCAACGCCTCCTCGCGCGCCAAGCGCAGCCCCGACGCCAAGAAGCAGGTCAAAGACATCGAAACACGCATCCGCGACATCACCCACCGCGCGTGGATGACCTCGGATATCTTCAAACAGTCCTACGGAGAATTGCGCAGCTGGCATCGCGCCGCGCACAAGGCCAAGACCGAGATGGTCGAGGCCAATCTGCGCCTAGTCATCTCCATCGCCAAAAAATACACCAACCGCGGTCTATCTTTCCTTGACCTCATCCAAGAGGGCAACATGGGACTGATGAAGGCGGTGGAGAAGTTCGAATACCGCCGCGGCTACAAGTTCTCGACCTACGCCACGTGGTGGATCCGTCAGGCCATCACACGCTCGATCGCCGACCAAGCCCGCACCATCCGTATCCCGGTGCACATGATCGAGACGATCAACAAGCTCATCCGCGTGCAGAAGCAACTCGTGCAGGAATACGGGCGCGAGCCTTCGCCTGACGAGATCGCCGACGAAATCCAGCTGCCCGTCGAGCGTGTCCGCGCGGTGCTCAAGATGGCGCAGACCCCCATCTCCCTGCAGATGCCGGTCGGCGACAGCGACGACACCAGCTTCGGCGACTTCATCGAGGACAAATCGGCGGAAAATCCCGCCGACAGCGCGGCCATCATCCTGCTCAAGGACAAGATCAAGGACGTGCTCGAAACCCTCACCGACCGCGAGCGTTCCGTTCTCGAACAGCGCTTCGGTCTGGTCGACGGCTACCCTCGCACCCTCGAGGAGGTAGGACGCCAGTTCAAGGTCACCCGCGAGCGCATACGCCAGATCGAAGCCAAGGCCCTGCGCAAAATGCGCCACCCGACCCGCTTACGCCAACTCGAAGGCTACCTCGAGCCGCGCGACGCGTAATCCCTGTTCCCGCTACTTTTGCCGCTTCAGCGCAAAATATGCGCAACCAAACAGCCCATCAGGGGTTAAAAGGGATATGGAACAAAACGACCGTGAACTCTGGGACCTGCTCGGGCGCGCGCCTCGCCCTGCGTCCCCGCCTTTCTTCGCGGCCAAGGTCATGCGGCGCATCGAGAAAGGCGGGAGGCCTTCGGTGGTCCCTGCGATCCTGCGCTGGCTCAGCCCAGCCACCGTGGCTGCCCTGGTCATCTTTGCCGTCCTGCCGCGCCCGGATGCGGCATCGGACCTCGCCCTCTCCAACGAGCAGTTCACCGGTTTGGACCTGGTTGAACTTGTCAATCCCGACGACTACGAACTCCTCACAGCCGCTGGCTGGCCCTACGACAACGGCATCTTGAGCACCGAACTTTGACCCTGTGATTGATTGCCGGGCAGCCTACGCTCGGGTATAAGTGACGAATTCTCCGGAAGGGTGGCTGAGTCCGGTTTAAGGCACTCGACTCGAAATCGAGCGTTGGGTTAAACCAACCGTGGGTTCGAATCCCACCCCTTCCGCCATTTCGCGAAGCGAAGTGTAAACATTCCGGTGGGATGAGACCGTAGTTCGAGCCGTAGACAGATCGCCTCAGGTGATCAATGCCACCCGTTCCCCCTCCCACTCGACCAACCGGACGCAAAGTATCTGGAAGGGATCCTGGCCTCTGCCGGGATGCATCCAAGGAGACAGTCAGGGCATGGCACGCTTTTATCTGCTGGTTGCACAGCTTGGTCGCGGTTCAGCCAGCGGGACACCGAATCATGTCGAATGAGGTCTTTAAGGTTCGAGAAAAGCGGAGAGGAGCCCCATCCTCAGCGGGGACAATCAACGATTAACGGCCTGATTTCATCGCGGGAACCGGCAAGGTTTGGAGCGTCGATTCTGGCGATCGCATAACAAAGATACTCGGACCAAAATCGGAGTTGCCTATAAAAAAAGCCCCTCGAGACGCGGACACAAAAAAACGGCGTCGGATTGCTCCGACGCCGTTTGTGATAAGTTAGCTTTTCAGCAATTAGAACGCGAAGCGCAGACCCGTGCGGGCAATGAGGCCGCCGCTGTTATCGATATCGGGCGAGTAGAACCAGCGGGCATCGCCGAACAGACCGATATTCTCGGTGAAGCGATACTCGAGGCCGCCGCCAACATCGCCGCCGCCGACGTGCGGTTGGTTGCCGTAGATCTTGCCAATGCCAACGAAGGCATAAGGCGAAAGGCCCCAGCACATCGGATAGCGCAGGAAGAGGTGCCCGAAGGTGCCCCAATCTGTGCTGCCGTTGTTACCAGCCACGAACTGCTCGACTCCGAGACCGATGTAGCGGAGGAAGAAGTAGTTCACGCCCAAGCCACCACCCCAGACGGGGTTGCCAGCACGGTAGAAACCGCCCAAGCCGAAGGCGTCCACCTGCAGTTCGGTGTCACGATAGAGGCAAGGTTCCTCAACCGGGACCACAGTTTTCTTTGATTCGACAGTCGTCGTGCCAGCCATAACCGACGAAGTCGCGGCAATGACAGTGACAAGACCAGTGATGATGTATTTTTTCATAGTTAGTTGTATTGGTTTGTTTGCGGCGGATTGCTCCGCTTGGGTGAGAGATTAGCGGAGTGCGGCAATCAGGCAAGATAATTTCAAAAAAAATGACACGATATGATATCAATTAATCATGCCTTCGTTTGGCCTGTGATTTTGAGATCCGCACCCACTTTGGTATAGCGGACGTTCACCAATTTGGTGGAGCGGAATCCTCGCCCGGCGACGGCGGAAACCGCGCCGCCGGTGAGGAGGGGAGCGACATAAAAAACCACCTCGTTGGCCAAGCCGGCGTGGAACAGTTTGCCGAGGGTGTGTCCGCCGCCCTCCACCAGCACATTAAGAATGCCACGTGCGGCCAACTTTTTCAGCACGCTGCGGAGAGACTTGTCGCGGAACAAGATGGTGTGGTCGCGCGCCGCATCTTGGAACACGCGTGCGGTCTTGGGCGGCATGCGGCGGGGCGCCCAGACAACCCGCCAGGGCTGCGGAGTCGCGCGATGCGCTCGCCCCCGCAAGGTGAGGGCTGGGTCATCGGCCCGCACCGTTGCCGCGCCGACGAGAATGGCATCAACCCGCGCGCGGAGCTTCATCGCGTCGCGGCGTGATGCGGTGGACGTAATCCACGGCCCCTCCCCGGGCGGTCGGGTCAGCCGCCCGTCGAGCGACATCCCGCATTTGGCGATAACCCATGGAAGGCCGGTGGTCATGAAGTGGTTGAATGCGGGGTTGAGTTCCGCGCACTCGTCGGCGAGGATACCGGCATCCACGGTGAGCCCGGCCCGGCGCAGAAGCCTGAGTCCGCGTCCTCGGTGTTTCGGATTCGGGTCGGTGGCGCCGACGACGATGCGTGCGAAGCCGGCCTCGACCAGCGCACCGGTGCACGGCGGCGTTTTTCCCGAGGTCGAGCATGGCTCGAGCGTGATGTAGGCGGTAGCACCGCGCGCCGAAGAAATTTTTGCCAACGAGCGCAAGGCAACAATCTCTGCATGGGGTCCGCCCGCGCGGCGGTGCCAGCCGGCGCCGAGGATTTTCCCCCGCTTCACGATGAGGCAGCCGACCGCGGGGTTCGGAAGGGTTTTGCCCGCGCCGCGCTTGGCCAACGCGATCGCCTGGCGCATGAGGTGCTGGTCATTGGTCATGGGGACTGGCGCGATAAAAAGGTGGGGTGGCCGACGGGACTCGAACCCGCAACAACCGGAATCACAATCCGGGGCTCTGCCATTGAGCTACGGCCACCGTTGGCGGACAACCATGATGTAAAGTAGAGGTCTGGCGGTGTCAAACGCGGGCCCGCAGTTGCGTTGGGGCCCGGTCGGGTGTAGCGAGAGATCGTGGGAAAGATCTTTTTGCTGTTGGCCTGCGGCGTTCTGACCGGTTGCATGAGTCTGGAGGACACCGCACTCTACTACACCCCGGTCTCCACGACCTATTACCCTCCCCTCCCGGAAAAGGCTCCGGTGCCGATTCTGGCCGCCCCCCCTTCGTGGGGCCATCGAGTCATCGGGCACTTCGCCATGGAGACCGACCGCGGGCAGAAATTCGTACAGCGTGCGCTCGCTTTCAACGCACGTCGTCAGGGTGCTGATGCCGTAGTGCTGCGCAACCTCGATTTCGACCTACGCCGCGACTACAACTACGTCCCGCCCGCGTGGGAGAATGTTCCGGTGACCAGCTGCTACAATCAGCGCGTGCAGAACGACAATGGCAAGTGGGTCAATGTCCCGCAATATTACACCACTTATATGCCGGTATTCCGTCCAGGCCGCGTCTATGTCAACGATATCCTCTGGACCAAGGTGAAAGCCGATATGGTCGTGCGGCGCGGCAAAAAACCTCTGGCCGTGCCGCTGGCGGAGCAGATCCAGTTGCGGTGAAAGAAAGCAATTTGAGCGTTGAGGAAAAAACAGAGGCAAGGGAACGTTCTTGCCTGCTCGGCGCTTTTCTCGGCGATGCCTTGGCCATGCCCGTGCACTGGTACTACGACCGTGCCGCGCTGGTGCGCGGCTACGGCTGCGTCGCAGAGCTGACAGCCCCGAAAAACCCCCACCCCGGAAGCATCCTATGGCGCTCGTCGTATGCGGCCCCGAACGCAAAGGGCGAGATCCTGCACGATCAGGCCCAATATTGGGGCCGGCGCGACGTGCACTACCACCAGTTCCTGCACGCCGGAGAAAACACCTTGAACCTGCAGCTGGCGCTCGAGTTGCTCGCCTCGCTGCGCGCGTGCGGGAGATACGATCGCGACGACTACATGAGGCGCTACGTGATATTCATGACCACGCCCGCGCGGCACCGCGACACCTACATCGAGGAATGCCACCGGAATTTCTTCACCCGGTATGCGCGAGGGAAGAAACCCGCCGACTGCGGCGGCGAGGATATCCACATCGGGGGCTTGGCCCACGTGCCGGTTCTCGCGGTGTGGTTCGCGGACGACGAGGCGGCCGCGCTGGCGGCGGTGCGTGAGCACGTGCGTGTGACGCACCGCGGCGAACAGATCGAGGCGGCGGCTCGCGATCTGACAAAGATGCTGGTGGCTATCCTTCGCGGGGCGGGCGCCCGCGAGAGCATCGAGCAATCAGGTCATGGGTGGGTTGGACGCAAAAAGCTCTCGTCTTGGGCCGGGCTCCCCGACCAAGAGGTGATCGGCCCAGTGCTCAGTCCCGCCTGCTACCTTTCGGACTCCTTTCCCGCCTCGCTTTTTCTCGCATGGAAATACGCGGATGACCTCGAATCCGCTCTGGTGGCTAACACCAACCTAGGGGGCGACAACTGCCACCGTGGCGTTGTCATAGGCGCGCTGGTCGGCGCGGGAGGAAGCGGCGTGCCGGAGCGCTGGCGGCGGGGCCTGCTCTGCCGGCAATTTCTGGAAGATGCCGGCAGGGATCGGGACTGACTTGCAGCCTCAAGCCAGCTGCTGGAGAGCTTTCGTTTTTTCCGCCGCCAGTTGCGCCGGTAATTTGTCCCCCAGCGCGGCGAAAAAATCATCGTTCGAACGCACTTGCTGGGCGAGCGTAGGCACGTCCTGCGCCATCAGCGCGGCGAAACGTTTTTTCGGGAAATCGAGCCCGCGCCAGTCCATATCGTCATAGCCGGGCGTCACGCCGAGCGGGCTCGGTTGACCGCCGGCGGTGCCGCGGCAGCGGCCGATGATCCAGAGCAGGACGCGCAAATTTTCACCGAAGCCCGGCCAGAAAAATTTTCCGTTGCCGTCCTTGCGGAACCAGTTCACGTGAAAAATACGCGGCCGATGCGACCCAAATTTATTCCCCATGTCCAGCCAGTGACGGAAATAATCCCCGATGTGGTAGCCGCAGAACGGCAGCATGGCCATGGGGTCGCGCCGCAGCGCGCCGACCTGACCTTCAGCCGCGGCTGTCTGCTCGCTGCTCAGCGTGGCGCCAACAAAAGTGCCGCGACTCCAATCGTTCGTCTCGAAGACAAGCGGGATATCGTTCATGCGCCTGCCGCCGAAGATGATCGCGTCGATGGGCACACCATCCGGGTCCTCCCAAGCGGGATCGATGCAGGGGCAATTTTTCGCCGGCGCGGTGAAGCGCGAGTTCGGATGTGACGATGGTTTGCCGCAACCAAGCGACCAGTCCTCGCCCAACCAGCTGATCAGATGCGCCGGCGGTTCCTCGGTCATGCCCTCCCACCAAACATCTCCGTCGTCGGTCAGCGCGACGTTGGTGAAAATGCTGTCCCGGCGGCACGAGTCCATCGCGTTGGGATTGGTCTTGTATGACGTGCCGGGCGCCACGCCGAACCATCCGGCCTCCGGGTTAATCGCCCTCGGCTTGCCGTCCGGCCCCGACACGATCCAGGCAATGTCGTCGCCCACCGTGGTCACCTTGCAATCCTGCAGCGCGGACGGCGGGATGAGCATGGCGAAATTTGTTTTGCCGCAGGCGCTGGGGAAGGCTGCGGTAACGTAGCCTTTTTTCCCGTCGGGGGTTTCGATGCCGAGGATGAGCATATGCTCGGCCATCCAGCCCTCGTCGCGCCCGACCGCCGAGGCAATGCGCAAAGCGAGGCATTTTTTCCCGAGCAGGGCATTGCCTCCGTAGCCGCTGCCGTAGCTCATGATGAGACGCTCCTCGGGAAAATGGGCAATGTGCGTGTTCGGCGGGTCGCAGGGCCACACCACGTCCGGACGCCCGTCGAGCGGATAACCGACCGAGTGGAGACACTTGACGAAAAAGCCGTTCGGCCCGAGCGCCTCGAGGACCCGGCGGCCGATGCGCGTCATGATGCGCATGTTGACGACAACGTAGGGCGAGTCCGTGATCTCCACGCCGATGCGCGCGATTTTCGAACCGACCGGCCCCATGCTGAAGGGGATGACATACATCGCCCGCCCGCGCATGCACCCGCGGTAAAGACCCGTAAGCTTGGCCCTCATGACCTCCGGATCCTCCCAGTTGTTGGTCGGGCCAGCGTCATCCTTTGATTTGCTGCAGATGAAGGTGCGCTTTTCCACGCGGGCGACATCGCGAGGATCGGAGCGGACCAGCAGGCAGTTCGGGCGCTTTTGTTCGTTGAGTCGGAGGGCGGAACCAGAATCAACCATGAGTTGGCGCAGGCCGCGATCCTCCTCCTCGGATCCGTCACACCACACAATGTGGTCCGGTCGGCACAACTCCCTGACTTCCTCGACCCATGCCAGAAGGGCTGCATTTTCAGTCGTTCTGTAGGACATGGCTGTCTTAAGAAGTCTGGAGCGATTCTCCGAGCTTGGCAACACCGGTTGCTTAACATTTTTCGAAAGCGCCAGAGGAAGACCTTGACTCATAATTTACGCACGAGCGGAAGCCCGCAGTTTTGGTCCATGATCAAAACCAAAGATCTGAAGAAGAACTCCGGGAGTAAGGACAAGGTGGACGGCGTGTCGTTCCGATGTCACCAAGGGGGAAATCCTCGGGTTTCTCGGGCCGAGTGGTGCAAGTAAATAGACCACCATGCGCATCGTCACCGGTTTCATGCCGCAGACTTCGGGAGAAGCGCTGGTGCGCGGATTCGACGTCGAGGAACAATCGTTCGAAGCCAAAAGGTTGGTCGGCCATCTGCCGGAGAACGCACCGTGCTCCAGCGATATGACGGCATCCGGTTTCTTGAAATTCTGCGGCGAGGCGCGCGGATTGCGCGGGGCCGGACTGAAGGATGGCGTGGACCGCGCCATCACCACCTGTTTCCTCGAACCGTTCGTTCACCCGAGCATCAACCCGCTTTCCAAGGGCTACCGCCACCGACTGGGTCTGGCGCGAGCCCGTCAGGCTCACGAACGAAGATTGAGCCTTACCGATTGCGTTTCGTTCGAGGTCATGTCGGAACGCGGTTACTCCAAGGTCATCGCTGATGACGAGCATCTCGGGAGGCTGGGCTATCGTTTGGCATCCGATAGCTACGAAATTGGAACAGGGTGCACGGAGGGGCTGCGGTGTGTCGCGCGGAGCAAGTGTCGCCTGCCATTCCGCAAGCGTCACTCCCGTAGAAAAGAAACACGCCGCCGGGTTCGGACCGCGGCGGCGTGCGTGAGTTGCGGTTGCTACCGCGTGATTTATTCGGAGTCTTTCTTCGGAGCGGTCTTTTTCTTGGCCGACTTCGGTTTTTCTTCCGTTGTCTCCGCGGGTGTCTCCGCGACCGCGGCGGAATCAACCCACTCGAGAATTGCCATGGGTGCAGCGTCGCTCTTGCGCGCCCCGATTTTCACGATGCGAGTGTAGCCGCCGGCACGGGAAGCCGAACGCGGAGCGATGTCCTCGAACAACTTCTTCACCGCATCCGCCTGGTGCAGATAAGCAATGGCCGTGCGGCGCGCGTGGAGCGTGCCTTTCTTTCCGAGCGTAACCATTTTTTCCGCCAGCGGACGGGTGGCCTTGGCTTTCGCCAGAGTCGTGCGGATGCGTTGGTGGATGATCAAGCTGCAGACCTGATTGGCCAGCAGCGCGTCACGATGGGCCTGCGATCGGCCGAGTTTGACAGTTTTATTCTGGTGCCTCATGGCTTACTTTTTCTTTTTGGCCTTGGTTTCTTCGTCCTCGGCTGGCGCTTCTGCGACGGGCTCGATGAGGCCGGGTTCGAATTTCTGACCGAGGCCCAGACCAAGCTCCTCGAGCTTGTCCTTGATCTCGTTGAGCGACTTCTTGCCGAAGTTGCGGTATTTCAGCATCTCGGCTTCCGACTTGAGGGCCAGCTGGCCGACCGTCGTGATATTCGCGTTGTTCAGGCAGTTCGCCGCGCGCACGCTCAACTCGATCTCGTTGACGCTCATGCCGAGCAGTTTGCGCATCTTGGCGTTCTCCTGACTGACCGCTTCCGGCGTTTGGTCGAACTCGACCTGCGTGTCGTCGTTGTTGACAAACACATCGAGGTGGTGACGAAGGATGGCCGAGGATTGGAGCAAGGCCTCCTCGGGCGTGAGGCGTCCGTCGGTCCAGATCTCGAGCACCAGCTTGTCATAGTCCGTGCGCTGGCCGACGCGGGTGTTTTCCACCGCATATTTCACGCGGGTGACCGGCGAGAAGATGGAGTCGATAGCGATGACACCGATGGCCTGATCGGCGGTCTTGTTCTCGTCTCCCGTGGAGAAGCCGCGCCCCTTGCGCACATTCATCTCGATGGAAAACTTCATTTTCTTGTCGAGCGTGGCGATGTGCTGCTTGGCATTGAGGACCTCGCACTTGTTGGTCGACTCGATGTCTTTGGCGGTGACGTCGCCTTCCTTGTTCACATGGAGCAGGACGCGATGCGTGTCGTGGTCGTGGGTGTTGAACTTGACCTGCTTGAGGTTGAGAATGATTTCGACCACATCCTCGACGACGCCGGGGATGGTCTGGAACTCATGGTTGACCCCTTCGATCTGGATCGAGGTGATGGCGGCGCCCTCCAGCGAAGAGAGAAGCACACGGCGCATGGAGTTGCCGACGGTGTGACCGTAACCGGCTTCAAATGGCTCCGCGGTGAACTTCGCGTAGGTGTCAGTGGCAGTCTTCTCGTCCTTGACGAGGGACTTGGGCATTTCGAAACGTCCGAGACGAACGGGCATGGTATTTTTAATGGATGAGTCGCCGGGTTACCCTTGGCGCGTATGACCCCGCCGACGAATCAGCGGGACCCAAGGACCTACGGCGCGGTTGGTGACGCGCTGGGATTGCACCTTAGACGAACTCCCCCCAGAGGCAAGGAAAAAGGGCGCCTCAGGCGGGAACTACCTCGGGCACAGGGGCTCCGGTCAGGGCAATTCCACCCTCCCCCAGCTTGGCCAAGCTCAGACCTGCCAGCGCCGGGATAGCCCCTGCCATCTCTGCAAAAACACCCTCCAGGGCCTGCGGGGTTTCCGCCCCGAGGGCACGGAGGAGATCGGAGAGAATTTCGAAGTCATCGCGCGCCTGACCTGGTGGTTGGGTCGCGCGGTTGAGGCGCTGGAGACGGCCTTTGATATTCACCATGGAACCGCGTTTTTCGGCAAAACCAGCACCGGGCAGCACCGCGGTGGCCGTCGCAGTGCCGATGTTGGGCAGGATATCCACGCAAACCAAGACTTCGAGATTGGCCAAGTCGGCCGCCCCCAGTCCGAGATGCTTAGGATCCTCGCCGAGGCAGATGAGCGCCTTCGCCTTGCCGTCGAGGACGGCCGCACCGATGTCGCGCAGCCTCGCGCCGGGCTGGTGCGTGAGGCCGAGCATCTTCGCTCCGTTGGTATTGGGGTTGCCGTCGTCGCAAACCAGGATGCCGTCCGATTCCTGCGCGCGCGGCACCACATCGTGCAGCGTGATCCCGAGGTGCCGTGCGAGGCGGCCGGCCAGCCAGAGTTCCTCGTTGGTCAGGCGGGCCGAGGCGAGTAGGGCTGTTTCGCCGCGCGGGACGGAAGAGAGTTTTTCGGCTATCCGGGCGATGGCGCGGGGCCAGGTGGAATTTTGCAACTGGCCGTTTTCGCGCAGCATCGGCGTGGCAAGACGATCCTCGCGATAGAGGTACCCGTAGTTCAGCCTCCCTTGGTCGCACATCCAGTAGGAATTGACCTCGTCGTTCTCCCGCGGGGTCTGGCGGATGATCCCGTTCTCCCGCGCGCCGATCAGTGTGTTGCAACCGGTGCCGCAGGACGTGCAGATGCTTTTCGTTTCACGCAGGAACCAGACGCGCATCTTGAAGCGGAAATCTTTGCTCGTCAGCGCGCCGACCGGGCAGATGTCGACCGTGTTCAGCGAGTAATTGCTGTCGAGACGCTGGCCCTCATGCACGGTCAGGGTGGTGTGGCTGCCGCGGTCCACAAAACCGAGCACATCGTCGTGCGCCACTTCCTGCATGAAGCGCACGCATCGCGAGCAGAGGATGCAGCGCTCGTCGTCGAGGACGATGTGCTTGCCAATGTCCTGCCGCTTGGGCTTCTTGACCTTCTCCTCGACGAAGTTCGATCCGCCATTGCCGAACTCGACCGCAAATTCCTGCAGGCGGCATTCGCCGGCCTTGTCGCAGATCGGACAGTCGAGCGGGTGATTGATGAGGAGAAATTCCATCACGCCCTTGCGGCAGTCCTCGACGAGCGGCGAATCCGTCTTCACGGCCATGCCCTCGGAAATTTCCAGCGCGCAGGAAATCTGCGGACGCGGGGACCAGGCGATCTCGGGACGGCCGTCGGCGGCAAGGACCGGCTGGCGGTTGGCGTTCATCTTGGGGGAACCGATCTCAATGAGGCACATGCGGCAGTTGCCCGGCGAGGTGAGAGCCGGATGGTAGCAGTAGTGCGGGATGAAATTGCCGTTCTCCATGCAGGCCTCGATGAGGCGTGTGCCCTTGGGAAACTGGCGCCATTCGCCGTTGATCTGGATGTTGACCATCGTGGTGCCGTTGCTGCCGTTTGCGCTCATTTTTAAGTGAAGAATATCGGGAAAATTAACCCTGAGCATGACGCGATCCGGCTTGCGGGAAAAGGAGGAAGTGCGGAAGCCGCCACGCGCGCCGGTAGATCCGCCACTTTTTACCGCCACCGCTGCGCTCAGGAGGGGAAGATGATTTTGTAAGGGGGTGGAGCCGACCTTCGATCCGCAGCACGTGAGCGAACCAACCAGAACCCCGAACCTGACCACGCCCTCCAGGCCTTTGTGCAGAACTTGATGCACACAACTCCAAGAGGCGCCACCAACGACAGCCGCACACCTCTCAGATCTCCGGTGGAAGCGCGATTTCTATGCGATTTCGAAGGCTGCGAAAATCTTCGAGGCTCAACGCATAGATTTTGTCAGCCCCACCCTTCCGAGCAGCTATCGCATACAGGAAGTCATGAAATGTGGCTACCGCGGACACCAATTCGACGGGCTTTGTCCAAGGTGTCCGTCCAAATTGCCGTGCTGCCGAGACGGCATGCCCCGAGGATCGACCATCCTCCGATTGAGGTGTTCCGGTTATCCCCGCAAGCGCATGCGGCTGGAGCGGAGGAGCGCATCGTGGATGGCGTGAAGGCGCGCGTGTTCAGCGCGGAGAAAACGCTGGCTGGCGCGTTTAAATTCCGCAATCGCATCGGGCCGGAAACTGCCGTCGAGGCACTACGGAGCTACGCGGCGCGAAAGAGGCGGCGGCTTGATCTCGTTCTGGATTATGCACGGGTCTGCCGTGTGGAGCGGATCATGCGCCCCTACCTGGAGGCACTTTCATGACCCGGCCCACGAACATCGGTGCCTCCGTTCACCAGCGGCTGAAGAATGCAGCGAAGGGCTCCGGACGCTCGTTCAACGATCTTGCGCAACGCTACCTCGGTTGCAGCGTGCGGGAGGTCCGCAACCTGCGCTACGCCGGACTGCCCACGATCAAGTTCCGCCACCCGATCCGATTCGAGCCCGAGGCGGTGAAGGTTTGGCTGCGCGCGCAGCTGTAGTCGCTACCGCCGATTCAAGATTCGGCTGGTGGCACGATTGCAAACCACGCATCCGCCTCCTCCTCGGTGGTCAGCTCGCGATAGTGCCGGAAGATGATGTTGGGTGAATTCCCCCCCTCGAGCGCCACTTCATTGGCATTCTTGATCTTGGCGATGCGGTAGCTGATGAACGAATGGCGCAGCACGTTATGCGGCCCAAGCTGAGTTGGAACAGCAGCAAGGTCTTGCCGTTGCTTGCCGAAGTTCGGCACCTGCAGGGTCGATTGCTGGGGAGCATGGAGTCTCTGGGTTTTGATCTCAGAAACGAGGCAAACTTGGCTGCACTTACCGCCGATGTGATCAAATCCAGCGCGATCGAAGGAGAAACATTGAATGCGGACCAAGTGCGGTCGTCGATTGCCCGCAGGCTCGGCTTGGAATTCGCAGGCACCATCTCCGCCAGCCGCGATGTCGAAGGCGTCGTCGAGATGATGCTGGATGCGACGCAAAACTACTCCGCCCCACTAAGCAAGAAACGGCTGTGCGCGAGGCACGCATGTTTGTTTCCAACCGGACGCAGCAGCATGCGCAAAATCACGGTTGGTAAATGGCGATCCGTTGAAGCTGAGCCGATGCAAGTAGTCTCAGGTCCCATGAGGCGCGAGCGCGTCCACTTCAAGGCTCCTGCCGTTGATAGGCTCAAACGAGAAATGACCGCCTTTCTTAAATAGTTCAAGTCTGAACGGAAGATGGATCCCGTGTTGAAAGCCGCCGTGGCGCATTTCTGGTTCGTGACCATCCACCCGTTCGAGGATGGCAACGGAAGAATCGCCCGGGCCATTGCGGACATGGCACTCGCACGTGCCGAGGGCACAAAAGAGCGCTTCTACAGCATGTCCGCTCAAATCGATGCAGAGCGGAAGGACTACTGTCTGAACCTTGAGCGCAATCAGCGCGGCGACACGGACATCACCAACTGGATCGAGTGGTTCTTGGAATGTCTTCGCCGTGCGCTGGAGGGTGCGGAATCCACGATCGTTCAAGTTCTGCGAAAAGCCCGAGTTTGGAAGTTGATCAACGAAACGCCGGTCAATGATCGGCAGCGCTCCGTCATCAATCGCTTGTTGGACGACTTCGAGGGAAGACTGTCCTCTTCCAAGTATGCGGAGCCGGCCAAGTGCTCCGCCGATGCCGCTCTGCGAGACATCAACGATTTACTCGATCGCAAGATTCTTGTGCGCGAAAGCGCCGGTGGTCGGAGCACGAACTACCGGCTCGCATCAAGGTTGTAGTGTCGTGATTTGACATCCAACGGCAGGCATGGACACACCACAGTCTCGTGCACAAACCAGCCGAGCTTGATATGGTTTCATTTGATACGATATTTTGTCTCACATGATTGCCGGACCGCAACGGCATGAAGGCCAAACTCAGCCACCTCTGCCCACAGTTCGACGCTTTTGAGAAAAAGGCCCTCCGATGGATCGCCATCGGGACGTCGCTGCCGGGTGCCGTCGTTGCCGTGATCGCGGTGATGAAGGTGGGGCGGGTTTGAGTTAGGTCGGAAAGTTACCAGAAAACCTCACGCCGTTAAGGATGGCGTAACATCCTTAACGTTTGGGCTTGCATCGTTAAGTTCCCTGCGTCATTGCTTTCGGCATGAAGCGTGGTCTCCAAGGCCAATACGTCACCATCTCCACGGTCGGGGAGAGTGCAAGGGCATTTGTGCCAACGCCACTTCCTCCCGCCCCGCCGGTTGAATGGTCCCCTGAGCTTCAGTCCCGATTTGCGGCTGCCCATGCGGCGCTCGGACGTCTGGACGGAATCTCCACCATCCTGCCGGAAACGTCCGTATTCCTTTATAGCTACGTGAGGAAGGAAGCTGTGCTTTCCTCCCAGATCGAGGGAACCCAGTCCTCTTTGTCCGATCTGCTGTTGTTCGAGAGCCAGGAGGCTCCCGGCGTTCCGCTCGACGACGTCCAGGAGGTTTCCAATTACGTCTCCGCCCTCGAACATGGCATGAAGCGGTTGCGGGAGGGATTTCCGCTTTCCCTGCGGCTGATCTGTGAACTGCACGAGATCCTCCTCTCCAAAGGCAGGGGCAGCCGGAAGAGCCCCGGAGAATTCCGCTCCAGCCAGAACTGGATCGGCGGAACCCGCGTGGGAAACGCCCGGTTTGTGCCGCCGCCACCGCAGGAAGTCACGCCCTGCCTGGATCGTTTGGAGAAGTTCCTTAACGACGAACCGGAGAAGAACAATCCTTTGCTGAAAGCGGCCTTGGCGCACGTCCAGTTTGAGACGATTCATCCGTTCCTCGACGGCAACGGGCGCGTTGGACGCCTCTTGATTATGCTCCTGCTCTGTGCGGAAGGGACGCTTCGGCAGCCGCTGCTCTATCTGAGTCTATTCTTCAAAACGCACCGAAACCTCTACTACGACCTCCTCAACCAAATCCGGGAGGATGGTGACTGGGAGGCTTGGCTCCTATTCTTTTTCGAAGGAGTTGCCGTGACGGGAGGGCAGGCCTTCCAAACCGCCTCCCAGCTCACCGAACTCTTCCAGACAGATCGGGAGCGCATCGCCCGAATCGGTCGAGCTGCCCATTCTGCGCTGGAACTTCACCGGCATTTCCAAGCTCATCCGGTGGGTTCCGTCCGGGAAGCCAGGACATCTCTGAATCTCTCGATCCCGACCCTGCACTCGGCAGCCAAGCATCTGGTCCGCTTGGGCATCCTCCGGGAGTTGCCCACGAAGGGAACGACACATCTCTATGCTTACGGGGCCTACTTGGACACGCTCAACGCCGATTCGGAGTTTTGAGAAGAAGGCGCCGTCCGAAGGCAAAGTCGTGCCACCCTTCAATCGGAGGAATCCTGCTGCGCCAAGATCGACGCCAACTCATCCATTCGTTTCTCCGGTGATCTTGCCGCGCGCCATCCGGACTCAACGGACTTGGCTGTTGGAGTGATGCTTTCCGCCTTCACCCCCATTTTGTGCCAACCGGTCCGGCCGCCATAAGAGCCATCGGAAGCGGATGGTATGGGATTGGATCGGCCGCTGATCCGAGTTGATACCCAGCGTCATGCTGGAGCCGAACCCATATACTCCAAACCATCCGAACCTTCGCCTCTATTATCGACAATCCCCTGCTCACGCAGGAACAGCACCGCAAGAAATCAGCCTTGAACTCCTTCAATCGGGCAGTAAAAAAGCCCCCGGAACACCTTCGTCCAGAGTAGCCAAGAGCAAGGCGTGTCGCTGGGCCAAGGTGAGCAGGTGGGCATCTGTTGTGCGACCGGCAGAGGCACACCATCCGGGCCACTCCAGGCCGTTCATATCGTCGGGAACAAAGCGATGAACGGAACCAAGGCAATTGAGCATCCCACGCAACACCTCCGCCGCCTCCCGGACGTTGATTCGCCCCGAGGCTCGGTGCACCGACACACGCACGAAGCCGATTTCGGGGATCGAAGAAGTGCAGAGCTTCACTCCACGGGTTTTCCTTTGCTTGGCGATCCAACGCACGGTGCGTTGGTGGTCCACATGGTCCGACCATCCCCATGCGACCAGCACATTGACATCCAACAAGTGGCTCACGGGAAATCGACCAGCATCTCACGGGTGGCACCCACGGTGAGCGGCGGCATGGAATCCCCGAGACCATCAAAAATCATTGCTCCGGTCTGCGGGCATCGCCGCAGCTTAATCCTTGCCGCCGGCCGCACGGGCGCAAACGCCCGACGCCGGAGAAACTCCGAAACTGTCACTCGTTCCTGGCGTGCCCGGGCCCGGATAGCCTGCGCTTCTTCCGGACCGACCTTGAATGAGATCGTCACCATGGTCTTACCGTAATACACAATCCTTCCCCCGGCAAAGAAAACCAACGGCGCTTTTCAAGGATCGACAAAGATGTCGACGGGGCCGTCGCTTTCGTAGGCGATCATAACAATCGCCCTCTCAGACGCGGGGGATAAGGCCACAGCGGTAGCAGATCACCAAACAACCGCTGCCGTTGTCACCATTTTGTCACCGCCATGAAAAAGGCCCAGAAGATCTGGGCCGCGAAATGCTCTTACACTATTGGTGGAGAGTTGGTTGCGGGGGCGGGATTTGAACCCGCGATCCCGCGGCCGCGGGATTATGACCCGTTCAATTGCTTGAGCCTCTCCAGGCCAACTTCCTCCCTTTTGCCGTTTCATGAGATTCTCCAGCTTCCTCGCCTCGCCCAAGGACATCGGCTGGCTTTGCCACGACAATGACCATGGCCCTTTTCCGGCGGTCCACTTCGATTCTCCGGCGTTGTGCTGCCCAAGCCGCCTCGCCATATCATCCGTCATGCCGATGTAATGCCGGCCAGCCGGGTTGCTCAGGACGTAAACATAATACATCCGAAAAAGGGGTTGCGGGGGCGGGATTTGAACCCGCGATCCCGCGGCCGCGGGATTATGACCCGTTCAATTGCTTGAGCCTCTCCAGGCCAACTCCTCCCTTTTGCCGTTTCATGAGATTCTCCAGCTTCCTCGCCTCGCCCAAGGACATCGGCTGGCTTTGCCACGACAATGACCATGGCCCTTTTCCGGCGGTCCACTTCGATTCTCCGGCGTTGTGC
>Ga0209190_1001196_pt1 | contig 18225 bp, 16 predicted proteins | sample M_140205_XF_Meta_FD_187315 | JGI IMG/M metagenome (GOLD analysis project Ga0209190, IMG submission 187315) | Freshwater microbial communities from Lake Montjoie, Canada to study carbon cycling - M_140205_XF_MetaG (SPAdes) (version 2) | ecosystem: Environmental > Aquatic > Freshwater > Lake... | reverse complement strand
GGCCACCACGGATGAGGACATCGAGGGTCATGGGTGCCTCCAATCAAACTGGTTCAGGATGGCGCCATCGTATCGCGGTCACTTTATGTGTGAGGGCGAACACGGACATGTGCGCCCCTAGACAGGTTGGGTTCCCGGGTGGAATGGCGCGCCGTGGCCCCACGGTTGCCGAGTACACGGACCGAATTGGGCGACGGCGTGCCACCTTCCAAGCGGGCAACGATGCCCGCGGGGCGATCATCGAACTGGCATTTGTAGTAGGTCATCCCAAGGCTAGGACGGACCGGGGTCCTTCAAGCCGCTCCCAGTGACGATCACGAACACGAGGTCGTCCGGCCCGATAGTTCCCGCCCCGGCCAATTGGGCAAGTGCGGCGAGCGCGGACGCGGACGTCGGTTCGGCGTAGATGCCCTCAAGCATCGCCAGATCATCACGTGCCTTCAGGATGTCCGTGTCGTCACGTGCCACCGCGGAACCACCGGTGGCAGCGATTGCATGCAAGATGTCGCTACCCCGATGTGGACGCTCAATCTCGATACCCCCGCAGACTGTCGGGCGACGGACAACAGACGCGGGATCAGACTCACCGCGCCCGAAAGCCACAGCAATCGGGGCGCAGTGGGTCGTCTGGGCGGCATGGAGACGCGGGATGCTGACCGCCGAGGACACTTCACCCCCTCGCTTCGCTCCCCACGCCGCCTGATTTACATACGCTTCGCTTGAACCAGTCCGATCGGTCGAAGAATCCAGGAGTGCCATGGCAGCGCCCATGAACAATGCCCCTCCGCCGACGGGCATGACGATGTGCCATGGAAGACCATCGCATCCGAGTACGGCAGCAGTTTCGGAGAGTTCGAACCCGAGCGATTGGTTGCCGACCACGAAGAGCGGGTTGTCGTTGTGCGAAACGTGATATGCGCCAGGGACCGACCCGGCGTTCCGGGCGGCATCAGCGACCGCCGACCGCGGACCCGGCACCGGGATGAGTTCGGCACCGTACGCGCGGATCTGGCGCAATTTCGGCGCGGGCGCATTGGCAGGCGCATAGACCGTGCACGACATTCCGGCACGCGCCGCGTACGCCGCCGCCGAGGCACCAGCGTTCCCTGATGAATCCTCCACCAAGTGGGAAGCACCGATCGCACGCGCGACACTCACGAGGATGGACATGCCGCGGTCCTTGTACGAACCGGTCGGGTTGGCGCCATCGAGTTTTGCGTAGACGCGGTTCAGACCGTGACGCGCTCCCCATCGGCTGAGAGGCACGACCGGAGTGTCCCCCTCACCCATCGTGATCGCTGCCGCCGTGGAGACGCGGTTATCCCCTAGGAACCGGGAACGGAAACGCCAGATCCCGGAAGCGGGAAGCGGGAGGGCCAACCCGCTCCGGGCGGAGATACCAGCGGTCCGGGCAATCGCCTCTTGTCCGATCGCATCACTGTCGTGAAATGATTCGGTGGATCGATCTCGTGCGGTGGTCATTGACGGAATCGTACCCCCCTCGCTTCGCTCCCCACGCCGCCTGATTTCTATACGCTTCGCTCCCTCGCTTCGCTCCCCACGCCGCCTGATTTCTATACGCTTCGCTTTCTAAGATGACATGGCACGCAAGGCGTCTCTGGCGATGTCCGGACGATCCCGGAGGGTCAAATTAACGACCAGTAGGGCACTAATCGGGTGACCCGGGTCGTACCATTCAGTCATGAAGGTGACCTTCCTGGGGACCGCAGCTGCCGAGGGCTATCCGGCGCTTTGGTGCCGTTGCGAACGCTGCGTCGTGGCGAGGGAACGTGGGGGCGAAAACCTGCGACTCCGCTCATCAGTCCTGATCAACGACGACCTCCTGATCGACCCCGGACCAGACCTGGTTGGATCAACCATCCGCCTCGGTGTCGATGTCGCCGACGTCCAGGCAATCCTGATCACGCACCTGCACGACGACCATCTGGATCCGACCGGGTTCCTGTGGCGCGGGGCAGGTTTCGCGTTACCCCCGTTGCCAGTCGCTGAGGTCATCGGGACTGCGCCGACACTCGGTCGCCTCCATGACCGCGAAGGCAAGGCCCTCGATCCGGCGGGACTTCGCTTCTCGCCTCGGCCCGTTAGTCACGGGGAACGTGTGAGTGTCTCGACCGGGGGAACGCACGACCCTGACCCGCGAGTGCGTCCGGGCCGGACGCGGACATCCGACGGGGCGCCACCCCTCGCTTCGCTCCCCACGCCGCCAGATTTATATACGCTTCGCTTTCTAACGGCGACCGTGGCAAGGTCGTATGAGATCGTGGTGCTGCCCGCAAGCCACGCGCGACCCGACGAGCAGGCGTCATTCTTCGTGGTTCGTCAAACCCTCGGCCCGGAGCTGACACATGGCCAGCCGGCGACGGTGCTCTACGCCACGGATACCGGGCCATTTTCCGACGAAGCGTGGAACATCCTTGACCAGCTTGCCCATGACGGATGGACGTTCGGCGCTTCCATCATTGATGCGACCCTCGGACTGGGTGGGCCGGGAACTGCCCACATGAACCTCGAACAAGTCGTGTGGCATCAAGGTGAACTGGGACGTCGCGCACTGCTATCACCTGATGCGGGTCGTTTCGCCCATCACTTCAGTCACAATGGCACGCCACCACACCAGGAGTTGACCGCGCACCTCGCGCAGTTCGGTGTCATGCCTAGCCATGACGGCCTCGTGACCCATGTCGGGCCATGAAACTCGGCTGGATGGTTGCCTCTTGGTGCATCAAACACTCCAAACCCCTCGCTACGCTCCCCGCACCACCATTATTTATAAGTTCGCTACGCTCCAACCCGCAGGCATGAAGTCTGACCCGTCAGTCCGCTTGCTTCGACCATGGGGTGGCAGCGACAAGAAGATGGACATCGCCGTCAGGCCGGTCTCCCCAAAAGACCAGCACGCCGCAACCGATGATGAACGCATCCCCTCGCTTCGCTCTTACATACCACCCCACCCCGTCGCCCCGTTTTTTTATATGTTCGTTCCTCACAAGGCCCGCCTGATTTATATACGATTCGCTTGGACGGCACCTCAATGACGGGCCTGCGAGTTGTCGCGACTCCCGCGTTGCGCGAGCGCTTGCGCATCGGAATGGGCACCCAGTCACTTGGTCAGGTCCGCTTGCCGAACCCACTTGGCTATGTCGCCTGTTTTGCCCGGAGCGAACCGCCTCGCGGTGGTCGCATGGGTTCACTCGCGATCATGGCGCTGATCAGCCCGGGTGGATCGGCGGGCGCGATCGCGGCGGCTGCGTTCGGTCGCGGTGCGATGGCCGGGATGATGGACCCGCCCATCGTATTCGTGGGGAACGATCAGTGGCACATCACGCGCCATCATGACGGCGTAGTGCTTCGCGATGATCGTGCCCGGGCTCTGGCGGTCACCCACGCCACGATCATGAACCATCTGGTCATTGGCTGCGGCGCGTGGCCCGTGGCGGTACCGCTTACGGGGACACGCGTCGCGCCGATGGATTGGCGGTTCGCCGAAGAGCTTGACGCCGCCCTGACTGCGTTTGGCGATGCGGTCGCCGCCGTTGCCGAAACCCTGTACGCACGGTCCGGACTGGTGCCCCCTGATACCGAGGTCGCACTTTCAGCGACCGGAATTGGAACCGACGGACCAACGGGCGCAGTCCGTGCCATCGGACGGGCAGCACGGTCGATCTTCGGCGGGTTCCCCGCATTCCAAGGTGGCCGACTTGGTGGAACACCCCAACCGCCCGGCGCAGTCGACCTCGCGCGCCTCGCACCATTCCGTGCTTCGACCGAGGATGCGTCGGACCCTTTCAGTGCTGTCGGCGGACTACCGGGTGTCAAGCGCGAACTACGCGGGGTACTCGTGGCCGTGCGCGACCCGGATGCCTACCGACGATGGGGCGTCCGACCGCCGCGGGGAGTTCTGCTTCACGGACCACCGGGAACCGGGAAGACGCTTCTGGCAAGGTGTCTCGCAACCGGTGCCGGCGCGAGATTCGTGCACGTGCGGAGTACCGACGTCACATCGAAGTGGTACGGCGAGGCGGAACGTCGGCTCCAGGCAGTCTTTGATGACGCACGCACGCACGTGCCGACGGTCCTGTTCTTTGATGAACTCGACGCGGTCGCGCCGGTCCGCGACGATTCTCACGAAGCCACTCACCGAATAGTGAGTACATTGCTGGTCAACCTGGATGGTCTAGAGGACGTGCATGGGGTGATCGTTGTGGGGGCGACAAACCGGGTCGACGCGATTGATCCGGCACTGACCCGTCCCGGACGGTTCGACCGACTGGTTGCCGTGCCCCTGCCTGATCGCGAGGGCCGGGCGCAGGTCTTGCGGATTCATCTGGAGGACGCGTCGCGCGCTGCGGGCCGGCCAGTGTTCGGCTTGCCGGATCAGACCGCGTGGGACCTGTTGCTCGACCGTACCGAGGGCATGAGTGGCGCCTCCCTTTCCGAGGTGGTCAGACGCGCCCTCGAGGTTCGGGTCCTTGCGGGAGACCGTGACGGCCAGATCGGGGTTGCCGACCTCCTTGTCGAATGTGACGGGGTCGGTTAGGGCGCCGGCAGCGGCAAGATGGGCCAGTTAGGGGAAGGCGGGTCATCGGCGGCTACCATCACCGTGGCCGGTCTTGCGGCGAAGGGGACTGTCATGCAGGATCTGGTGATCCGAAACGCGACGCTGTGGGACGGCACGGGTTCACCTGCCCGGCCGGGACACACCATCCACCTGCACGGGGACACCGTCGCCTGGATAGGTCCCGAGTCTTCCCCACATGCATCGTCGTTGCCACGTGGTGCTGGCACGATGACAATCGATGCAGCTGGCCGGTGGCTCCTGCCCGGCTTGATCGACCTGCATGTTCATCTCACGTTCGATCCGCGTGATCCCGACTTCCTCCGCGTCGCGACACTCACCCCCGTCGCCGAGGCTGCATTCCGGGGTGCCCATCACGCGAGGCTCATGCTTGAGGCCGGGTTCACTGGCGTTCGCGACATGGGTGCGTTTGGCGACGCGAACGTGGCGGTCCGCCGTGCCATTGAAGCCGGATGGACGACCGGACCCCGCCTTGCGACGGCTGGCGTCTTCGTGACGGTTCGGGGCGGACATGCAGACCTTGCCTTGAAGCAGGATGTCGCCGTGGCGCAGGGCATCGCCGTCACCGGGATCGACGCGGTGCGTGATGCGGTCCGGTCTCGCGCCCACCGTGGCGCCGACTGGATTAAGGTCCTGGCGACCGCAGGCGTGATGACTGGTGGAGGCGCACCGGTTGGGGCGTGCCTTTGGGAGGACGACGAACTGGCGGCTGCGGTATCGACGGCCACCCGGCTCGGCAGGAAAGTCGCAGCGCATGCCCACGGGGCTGACGGCATCCGGGCAGCCGCTGAAGCTGGCGTCGCGACCATCGAGCACGTGACGATGGCAGACACCGCGTCCGTCGAGGCAATGGCCCGCAACCGCACCGTTCTTGTGCCGACCTTCTCGGCCGCGCAATCGGTCGTCCGCGAAGCACGCGCAGGCAGGCTCTCCCCGTCGAGCACCGCGTTCGCACTGGAGATGGGACCACGCCATGTGGCGTCGTTCCGAATGGCACGGGAAGCCGGCGTCCGCGTCGGATTTGGCACCGATATCGGGGTGCCGGGAACGGTGTTCGGGTCAAACGGCGGCGAATTCGCCCTCATGGTCGACGCCGGGATGACGCCAGAGGAAGCACTGCTTTCGGCAACCCGTGACGCTGCCGAGATCCTGGGGTGGCCCCGTGCCGGCACGCTCGCGCCCGGCCAGTGGGCGGATGCCATCCTCGTCGATGGCGACCCGCTAGCCGATGTCTCGTGCCTTGCCGACCTGTCACGAATCCACGTGGTGATCCTCGGCGGGCGCCCGGTGGCCGACCGTCGACCCGAATCGACATCTGCCTAGCCTCCCGGAACGTGTTCACGCCCGGGAGGCAACCCGGGACCGAACCAGACCGGGCCCAGTCGTGGGGACCGGTCAGGCCGGTGGCATCTTGTCGATGGCGTCTCGCACCCGGGCAACGAGGCCGTCGACCGCAGCCTGAACAAGCCGGTTTCCGTCGGCCACCGTGAGTGGGCCGTGAACGGGATGCGCCCGTGCGTCTGAACCTCCAAGAACCGGTTCACCCGAGGGCGGGGACTCGCGAAAGTCGACAAGCTCCGGATGCAGGCCAAGGATGAGTGCGGTCTCGGAACGTCCGGCATGCCCGCCACCATCGGGCAGGATGCCCATCGCGGGTGCGTACGCCTCCATCGGCACGACTGCGCGGTACCCGGCAGCGTTGTTCCGGGCACGCGCCACCTTGTAAATGGTGTGGGTCTGACCCTTGGCCCCATGACCAGTCACCAGGGCAACCACCCGGTAGCCCGCACGGAAAACCTCGGCGACCGCCTCGGTGATCAGTTGCCCGTAGGTGTCGTGCCCGATCCTGAAGATGTTTCCCGGAAGGGGCATGTCGGCGGGAATGTCCATGCCCGACCGAATCTCGCCCGATTCCGATACCCCGAAGTCGTCGACACCCCAGAAGAGCGGGGGATAGACGACCCCTCCGGTCACGGCGGCGGCGCGCAAGGAGATGCCGTGTGCCGTCATGCCATCGGTCCCCACGGGCATGTGGCGCTCATGCCACTCCAAGGCACCGACTGGAAGGTAGATCACCGGGCACTCATTGCGCAGGGCGACAATTTGCCGAGGACGCAAGAGTTCGAGACGTCGCTCGATGACCCCGTCTGGCCAGAGGGGCAGTTCTCTTGAGTGGGTGAACAGGGCGTCCTGGGAGATGCGATCTTTCTCATTCATGCAGTGATTCTTCCATAGTGACCTTGGTACCGGTTGACTCCCCCGACGACAGGTGGGTAGCCTAGGCAATCGACCGCCCGGATTGCCGGGCTCCAACCCTCAGGGGCATCTCGCCCGGCGTCCTGAGCGCGTTACATCCAGATTGCAGGCGGCATCGCCAGAGGAGAGAGACCATGGCTATCGCGACGGTTGCCGGTCACACGTCCACCGGAACTCCGGCTCTCGGCACGGGTATGTTCCTCGGGTACCGTCGTCCGGACGGGACAGTGGGGATCCGGAACCACCTCGCGATCATTCCCAGCGTCATCTGCGCGAACACCGTCACGGAACGAATCGCCGCCCAGGTGCCCGGCGCGATCGCCCTCCCGCACCCGCACGGATGTGCCCAGGTCGGCGACGACGTGGGTTTGACGGAACGCATACTCGCTGGCGCGGGGGCGAACCCGAACGTTGGTGCGGTCCTGGTGATCGGTCTGGGATGCGAAACCTGCCAGTCTAATGACGTTGCGAGCCTCATCCGCACCCTCGCTCCGGGACGTCCGGTCGTCTCGTTCTCCATCCAGGAGGCTGGAGGGTCGATCAAGTCGATCACGCGGGGCGTTGAGGTTGCCCGCGAACTCGCTGCGCAGATTGCCAACCTGCCCCGGGTCCCGATCAGTCTGGACGAATTGATCGTTGCGACCCAATGCGGGGAGAGTGACCACTCCACCGACACGGTTTCGAACCCGATCGTGGGCGAGGTTGTTGACCACCTGGTCGACCTCGGCGCGAGGGTCATCATGGGCGAAACAACCGACTGGATGGACTTCGAGGATCATCTCTCAGCCCGGGCCGCTACCCCCGAAATTGGGGCACGGATCCACGCAGTCACCTCCCGGTTCCGTCGCGATGCAACGGCAAATGGCGCGATCGTGATCGGCCATGAAGCCGACGATGATGTCCTCACTGGTGAAACGACGGTCCAAGCACGTGCATTGGGCTGCCTTGCGAAGGGTGGCTCCAGACGAATCCAGGATGTCCTCGACTTCGGCGTCAGGCCAAGTCGTCCGGGACTCAGTCTCATGGACACGCCCCCGCACGACGCCGTTTCGGTGACGGCGATGGCAGCTGCCGGGGCACACATTTGCCTATTCACTACTGGCCGGGGAACGCCGGTCGGGAATGCCATCATCCCGGTGGTGAAGGTGACCGCGAACCCACTCACCGCAACCCGGATGGGCGACAACATTGATCTTTCTGTGGTTGAAGCCGGGCACGGCGCGTCCCGGACTGCACTGGTTGAGGCGCTCCAGGCGTTGCTCGTCGACGTTTGCAACGGTGCCGAGACGGTCGCCGAGATCATCGGCCATCAGGACTTCGCGATCCATCGGGTCGCGCCAACGGTTTGAGATGTGGCGGTGGCAACTACCCCCGCCACACCGCTGATCGTGTAGCAGTCACCCTGGCTTAGGGCGACCCCAGGTCACTCCGGGGTTGATTCTCGGGTGACAATGCGATCCACTTTGTAACGTAAAGTGCTTGACCACTGCGTCCTTGCGGACCTATCCTTCCGTCATGTCGATCTCCACTCTCTGGCGCGAGGCAACCGGGCGCGGGACGCAAGGGGGTTCCGGGACGCACGCGGAAGCCGCAGACCGGCCCGTGCGGACGCCCCGTCATGTGGCGTTCATCATGGATGGCAACGGGCGTTGGGCAAAGCAACGCGGTCAACCGCGCCTGTTCGGGCACCGCGCTGGCACCCAGAATTTGCGTCGCGTTCTTGAATCTTGTGGTGTCCGCGGAATCCAGGTGGTCACGATCTATGCCTTCTCGACCGAGAACTGGGGACGACCGCAGGAAGAGGTCACGGGCCTTTTCCAGATCCTCACGGAAGCGATCGGACGCGAGGCGCCGGCGCTCCATGCCAATGGCGTGCAGATCCGTCATGTCGGGTCGATGGAGGGCATTCCCGCACGATTGTCGAACCGCATCGGTGAGGCGATCAAGCTGACTGCTGGCAATAGCCGCCTGATCCTCAATGTGGCGTTCAACTACGGTTCTCGGGCAGAGATTGTTGACGCGGTGCGACGGATCGCGACCTCGGGAGTCGCGCCGGAAGCGATCACCGAACAGATGATTTCGGACCACCTCTACACCGCCGGGCTTCCAGACCCGGATCTGATCATTCGTACCGCCGGCGAGTTCCGACTTTCGAACTTCCTGCTTTGGCAGGCTGCATACGCCGAGTATTACTCCACGCAAGTCTGCTGGCCGGACTTCAACGAGGACGAACTCGACCGCGCCCTCAAGGCGTATGCGTCACGTGACCGCAAGTATGGTGGGGTGTCCGATGGGGACTCCGACGCCTGAGCCACCGGTCGCGGCCGAACACTTGACGCCACGGGTTACCACTCCAATGAGCTACGCTAGTCAACGGATCCGTCCTTCTTCCGAAGGTAAGACGAACCCACGAGACTGGGGCACGCGTGGCATGGCTGATGAAACCCTGGCACCTCTGCCCATGAACGGCGAACCAAGAGGCGGGACAGATGCCCGGCCTCCGATCGCGAGCCAACGCATCGGCGAGTGGGGCAGCAATGGACGTCACTCCCGTGCTGGTCGCCGCCAGAGATCGGCGTCAACTGGGTCTGGACGGCGTGCTTCGCGGTCGGCGGCAGCCACCCTGCCAGCCTTAGCGCATGCCGATGCCCTGGACGAACTCCGGTTCATCCGGAATACGATGGAAGCTGCCGGGTCGTTCACCTCAGTGCCCGGATGGGCCACCGCATGGATCGGTGCATCCGCCATCGTGACGGCCCTGGTGGCGTCCGCACAGCCTACATCTGACAGGTGGCTTGCCGCATGGCTCATTGAGGCAACCCTCGCAGGGGTGGTCGGTGTTCTCGCCGTCGCGCGTAAAGCACGCCGGACCGGACTGGCGGTGACCGCAGGTCCGAATAGACGGTTCGCATCAAGCTTTACGCCGGCAATGGTAAGCGGGGCAATCCTGACCGCCGTACTCTGGTGGCACGGACTTACCGCATTCCTGCCCGGAACGTGGCTTCTGGCATTCGGAACGGGCGTGACCGCTGGTGGTGCCTCCTCGGTGCGCCCGGTCAGGGTTGTCGGGATCACGTTGATGGCGCTGGGGGCGCTGGCGTTCGTGATCCCCCAGACATGGGCAGACGCAGTCCTTGCTGTCGGCTTCGGCGGATTGCTCGCTGGGTTCGGTGTCATCATCGCCCGCAGGCACGGTGGATGACGACGATGCCGAACCAGTCCGTATCCAATCCGCGAAAACGTCCGGCCGCGCCAATTCCGGCAGGCTCCGATCCTTCCCGCCCGTTAGCGGGGGAGAGGCGCGACGCCGACCGCCACCATGTGCGCACCGCATCGGCAGACCAGGGCCCATGGCCGGACCTCGACCGCCTGATCCACGAACGGTTGCGCCTTGGGATCGTGAGCGCGTTGGCGGTCAACCAGACGATGACGTTCAATGACTTGCGAAATCTCCTCGGGACCACCGACGGGAACCTGAGCGTCCACGCCAGAAGACTCGAGGAGGCCGGGTACGTCCGCTGTCGCAAATCGTTCGACGGACGGGTACCACGCACGGATTTCGACCTGACGGAGGTCGGTCGGAAGGCTCTGGAGGATTACCTCGGTGCGATGGAAGCACTGATCGCGCGGACCCGGCGCCCGGCGTGAAGCATGACCGCGAAATCTGCCTGCCGGACCTCTATCCGACGTTCCGCTTGACGGCCATCGATCCACGCCTACCCCAGTCGTCTCACCGGAGGCGGTACCCGGCCAGTTCCACCGCATCCTCCGGCGGCAACACCCCTACCCACGCTGAGAGGGATTCCCTAATTGACTATCTCAGGACAGGATAACCACGAAATCTCGCGAGCGTCTCGTTCAACGCAGACGCGCCGAATGTTTCACCAAACGGTTGCACTTGCCACCGCGTCTGTCGCCGCCTTGATGTCCGGAAGGACTTCGCCGTCTGCGAGTGCCCAGTCGGTCGGAACCCTGGCACCGAGACCGGGCAGGGACAACCTCGGGTTGAATGAAGCCTTCAAGGCAATGCCGTTCGGCACGGCCTCAGGCGCGGGCTGGACCCGGTGGACCGTCCAGTGGTTCAACATGCAACGGGACCCAGACGAGTTCAACACCTTCTATTTCACCGATAGCAAGGGGGAGAATGTCCTTGATGCACAGATCAAGGCCGGCATGAAGGTCGCAGCGATGGTGCTGGGCACGCCGGAGTGGGCCGCTCAGACGCCGGGCTTGAAAGCTGGCACGTCCGTCCCCAAGGGACTTTACGAACCGGTCTTCAACGGAACGGTGATCAATCCCATGAACACGTGGGGGGCATTCATGCACCGGCTCGCACAGGAATACGCGGGGCGGATGGACGTGTTCGAAATCTGGAACGAGGTGGAAATCCCCGCCACGGGCAGCAATGCCGTCTATAACACGTGGGCAGGCTCGGTTGATGACTACTACCAACTGCTTGCGGTCGCCTCTGAGGCCGCGAAGGCCGCGAACCCCTCAGCACGGATCGTTACCTCGCCGTATTCGTACTTCAAGGACAAGGAGGCCGGCGGCGGGGAAAGCCTGCCGTGGTTTGACGCGTTCGCCGAGGTGGTGAAGGCCAAGGGTGCGGAAGCCTTCGATGTCGTCGCCCTGAACCTGTACCGGAACCCGCACGATCTGTGGGACCGCTATCACGGCGGTGTTGACATCGCCGCTGAGCCTGCCGACCGAACCGGGTTCCGCGCCCGGTTGGAAGCAATGGGTGCCGGGTCCAAGCCAATCTGGTTGACCGAGATCAACGCGATGCCGTTCGATGACCAAGTTCCGGGTTGGGACGCCAAAGGTCGCGAGGATGGCTTCCGGATCACGATGGCTGAACAAGCCAACTATGTCCTGCAGTCGCACACGCTGGCACTGACCGCGGGCTATGACAAGGTCTTTTTCCAGGCACTTCAGGATGATCCGTATCCGGTACCCGATGAACTCTGGGGACTTGTCAGATTTCATCCGGACATGCAGAACAAGGAAGTGTCACGAGGTCGTCCCGGATACCGCGCCTATCAGTTGGTCGGCGAACACATTGCCGGCGCGTCAAGGATGGAACTGCATGTCCGCAAGCGGCCCGACCCCAAGAAGCAGGCGCAATACGCGTCCCGATTTGAGTGGGCGCAGCATCTGGCCGTCTTTCACCATGGGGACAAGCGTGCCTCGGTAGTGTGGAACGGCACCGATGAGGTGTCAACTGTTGCCCTGAAGGCGTCCGGCGGGTCGGCCATCCTGATCGACAGTGATGGCCGTGAAACCCCGTTGGTGGCTGATGGTGATGGACGCCTGGTGGTGAGCCTTCCGCCTGCCTCGCGCCACTTCGATCTCTTTGGCGGCGACCCACCCGGTTACTTCTACATTGGTGGAGCAACGTACCTGATCGTCGAAGCAGGTGTGCCAGCAGATGCACCAGTTGACGCCACTGGATTTGTCCGCCAGACCGGCAAGTAGGCCCGGCATTCCCGGATGACCTTGCCTGGCCAACTTCCGCACCCCAGCTCATTGCCGCCTGATCTATGTACGCTTCGCTACGCGGTGGACGGTCAGGCGAGGATCACCGAAGGCCGGACCGTGCCAGGGCACCGGTGGCTCTTGGTGGTGCCGATGGATTGTCCCAATGTGCCAACGATCACCCATTCCACCTTCGCACGGTCGTCGGTTGGGTCAGCCCGGCGCCGGGTGGGAGCCGATGCCTTGTACGACCCACCCTCACGTTGGCCCTCATCCTCCTGCAGTTTCCCTGCAACAAGCCTTGCACCGTCAGGAAGAACGGGTTCGCACCGCACACCCCGGACCGCCTTGATGTCGCGTGCCAGCTTTGTCACTTGGGTCGGCAACCAACCGGTGTTCTGGACAACCACACGGACGCGCCACGTTCCCGGTCCTTCCGCAGATGAAGGATGGCAACGGTTGGAGAGAATTCGGCGGCGTGGATGCTTGCATCTGCCCAGAATGCAGGCTTTTCACTCGCCGGCCCGGTCTCGGAATTCGTGACGGTCAGGAGCCAGATCTCACGATCCTCATGACGGTGTCCGATGCATTCCATTGACCCGAGTTTCGGAAACTCTTTCGCAAATTCATGAAGAATATCTGTACGTTCTGCAACGCTCGGGGAATGAGCAACGGGAACAACCGCCATGGCGGGGGCCTCGGATTTCAGTGCCAAAATGACTGGTAGAGTACGGCAACCATGGCCGACCGGGTCGGAACACCCCTCCCAACGGTGGCACTCGCCATCGTGTTCGTGGGACTACCAGCGTGTTCTCCGTGCCGCAGGACGCCATCGCGAAGGAGCAGTGACATGACGACGCGACGCATCGTGTTGGCCCGTCTCGGGCAGGCAGGCGCAATGGTAAGCCTCCCTGGATTGCTCCTTGCGGCATGCGGCGAACAGACTCCCGCCGCCTCGCCAACGAAGGCACCTGAGGCGGCCAAGGGGGAGACGGCGAAGCCCGTCGCAGTGGCTTCTACGGCCGTCCCGGCGCCAGCAGCGCCGTCCACCGGAACTCCAAAACCGGGTGGAACCATCAAGATTGCCCTTTACCAGGAACCCGGGAACCTCAACCCGTACCTGAATGTGCAGAACGCCGGAAACGTGGTGAGGAACACGATATTCGGTGGCATGGTCCGACCGAATGAAAAGGGCGAATACGTTCCGGACCTCGCCAAGGAAGTGCCTACAACCAAGAATGGCCTGGTCTCCGCCGATGGCAAGACCGTCACGTACAAGCTCCGCCAGGACGTGAAGTGGCACGATGGCAAGCCATTCACGGCCAAGGACGTGAAGTTCACATTCGACGTGATCATGGATCCGGCGAACCCGGTGACGTCACGGTTGGGCTACCGTGACATCGAGTCGTTCACCATGAAGGATGAATACACCTTCGAGGTCCGGTTCAAGACGTTCTTTGCGCCGTTCATATCACTCTTTGGCGCAATCCTGCCAGCGCACGCATTCGAGGGCAAGACCACGATTGACAAATCCGACTTCAACCGGAAACCGATCGGCACCGGCCCCTACAAGTTTGTGGAATGGGCGTCCGGCGATCACATTACAGTTGCCAGGAACCCGGACTACTACGTCAAGGGCAAGCCCTACATTGACCAGGTGATATTCCGGATCACGCCCAGCCGAGAGGTCGGGATCGCCCAACTCAAGACCGGCGAGGTCGATGTCGTCTGGAACCTGATCGAAGCCCAGATACCCGAGTTCGAGGGTGACAAGGAAATCGACGTGTGGGCCAAGCCGGGCGTGGGCGTGGAACGCCTCATCCTGAACTTCAGCACCCCGACCGGCGACAAGGCGGGTGACCCGTCGACCAAGCACCCGGTACTCAGTGATCCCAAGGTCCGCGAGGCGATCGAACTCGGGATCAACAAGAAGCTCATCGTTGAGAAGCTCCTCTATGGCAAGACGACCGTCGGCACATCACCGCTATCAACCGGTTGGGCCGCTCCGGCAATCCCCGCGAGCGAGTTCAACCCCGAGAAGGCCAAGAAACTGCTTGACGAGGCTGGATGGAAGGCCGGGCCGGACGGGACACGTGTCAAAGACGGTGTCAAGGCGAGCATGACCTATCAGACGACTTCGGGCGACAAGTTGCGGGAAATGGCCCAGCAAGTCGTGCAGGAGATGCTCAAGGAAATCGGCATCACTCTCGAGATCAAGAACATTCCTTCTGCCTCACTTCTTGGAACATGGGCGGACAATGCACCGCGCGCCAAAGGCACGTTCGACATCAACATGTGGACGACAAATCCGGGCATCGACCCGCACTTTCACCTGTTCAGCTATTTCCATTCATCGCAAATTCCGACCGACTCAAACAAGGGTGAGGGCCAGAACTACGCCCGCCTCAAGGATGACACCGTTGACAAGTCGCTCGACGAGGCAGGTTCAACGCCGGATCTGGACAGGCGCAAAGCCGCGTTTGAGCGGGCCGTCAAGGCGGTCACCGCTTCGCGCGCGCACATCTTTCTCTACAACCGACTGGACGTTGATGGCGCCCGGAAGTATGTGATGGGTCGCACCCACAATGCGTGGGACAACCTGGCGTGGGACCTGGAGAACTGGTGGCTCAACAAGTAGGTGAGTCCGCTGAAGTGCCGGGGCACCGCTCGATGTGGTGTGGGCTGATTGGTTCCCGCACACCCTCAGACCGGCCAGGTCAAGGTGTCAGCATGGGTGACAGGTGACCGACTGGTTATGGGCAGAGTGCCATCAAATGGACGCGGTCTGACCTGACACGTAGCAACCCCTGCGGCCAGATCATGAGGCACGAGGAGAGCAAAGAGGCACCTGGATGACCCGGTATCTGGCCCGCCGCACTGTGCAGGCGGTGCCGCTGCTCCTGTTCATGACACTTGTCGTGTTCATCCTCCTGCGGGCTACGCCTGGCGGGCCGATGTCCATGTATGAGGCTGACCCGACGGTGACGCCAGAAGACCTCGCCCGGCTTCGCGCCCAGATGGGTCTGGACCAACCAGTGCCCCTCCAATACCTCCGCTGGCTTGCCGCGATGCTCTCGGGTGATTGGGGTTGGTCGCTCGTCACGAAGCGCCCGGTCACGGTGATGATTCTCGAACGACTGCCGAACACCCTCCTGCTGATGTCCATCACATTCGTCGTGACCCTCGCAATCGCGGTTCCGATCGCCATCGTCTCCGCAGTGCGACAGTACTCGTGGTTCGACCACGTCGCGACCACCATTGCATTTGCCGGGAACTCGCTCCCAACCTTCTGGATTGGCCTGATGCTGATCATGATCTTCGCCGTCGGCCTCCGTTGGCTTCCCGCCGGGGGCATGTATACCCTGGGCGAACCCTACTCATTCGGTGATCGGCTGAAGTACCTGATCCTGCCCGTAACCACCTTGGCCATCTTTGATGCGACCCACTACATCCGGTATTTGCGATCGTCGCTCCTTGACGTGATCCGGCAGGATTACATCCGCGTGGCGCATGCCAAGGGGCTTGACGGAACGACGGTCCTTCGTCGACACGCATTGCGCAATGCCGCAATCCCGCTTGTCACCGTGATCGCGATTGACCTTCCCCAACTTTTCAGCGGCGCGCTGATCACCGAAACGATCTTCGCCTGGCCGGGAATGGGGCGCCTGTTCTGGGAGGCATCGGGGCGAGTCGATTACCCCGTTCTCATGGGAATCTTCACTGTCGCATCCACGCTGGTCATTGCCAGCAATCTTCTGGCCGACGTGGCGTACGCGTGGCTGGACCCGCGAATCCGGTACCGATAAATGGCGGGCCAGCCTGATCTATGGTCGGCTTCCGAGGGCCGCTCCCGCCACGCACCGGCTTCCTCATCGGGCCTTGCAACGCCTTCCGCAGCAAAACCAATTGGCCTCTGGAGCCTGGCTTGGCGACGGTTCCGGCGTCACCGGATGGCACTCGTTGGCCTGGGGATCCTGCTGATCCTTGCGTCGGGATCGTTGCTGGCGAACTGGATTTCACCGTACTCGCCGATCAAGACATCGCTCGTCGAGATGCTTGACCGTCCGTCGCCTGCACATCCCATGGGAACGGACGAACTCGGACGTGACCTCTTCACGCGCATCCTGCATGGTGGGCGTGTGTCCCTTGCCGTTGGGTTCCTTGCCGTCGCACTCGCGGTGTCTATCGGATCGACCGTCGGTGCGATTGCGGGTTTCTACGGAGGATGGGTCGACAACATCCTAATGAGGGTCGTCGACTTCATGATCGCGTTGCCATCGATCTTCGTGCTGATCCTCTTGGCAACGATCTACGGGACTAATCCGGTGACCCTGGTGATCGTGATCGGTGGGCTACGATGGATGGGGACCGCCCGACAGGTCCGCGGCGCCTTCCTGAGTTTGCGCGAACGCGAGTTCGTCGAAGCGGCACGGTGCCTCGGCGCCTCCCCCGCCCGGATCATCATTCGCCATCTCTTGCCAAATGCGGTCGGACCGATCATTGTGGCATCGACCCTTGGCATCTCGGGTGCAATCCTCGCCGAGTCGAGCCTGAGCTACCTAGGTCTCGGCATCCAACCGCCGATGGCAAGTTGGGGAAACATGCTCCGCAACGCCCAGGATCAGATGGTGCGGGCCCCATGGACGGCAATCTTTCCGGGCCTGATGATCTTCCTTACGGTCGTGGCCGTGAATTCGATCGGAGACGGGCTACGCGATGCCCTCGACCCGCGCAAATTGGAGGGGCGCTAAGTCTTCACTCGCATCCCGGTCACGGGATCACCACGCGTTGGATCCGGTGGTTCCCGTACTCGGAGACCAGCAGATCGCCGTGGGCATTGACCGCCAATCCGATGGGCTCATCAAATTCGCGGACGCCCTTCCCACGGCGACCAATCACATGTTCGGGAACGGGATCAACGCGATCCGAAAGACCGAAAATCTGGATCCGATCGTTGCTGGTATCGGCCACAACGAGGCGTCCCTGGCCATCAAACAGCACGCCTTCAGGCCCACGGAATTGGCCAGGTTGACTTCCGATCCCACCCACGGTCCACCGATGCCGACCATCCGGATCAAACACTTGGACCCGATGGTTTCCCGAGTCCGCAACTGCCAGGTTTCCGCTTCGGTCCACAGCGAGACCGACGGGTGCATCGAATTCGCCAGCGCCATCCCCAGGGCCACCCAAGGCACCGAGGAAACGCCCCTCGGTGGTGAGCCTCTGGATCCGGTGATTACGGGAGTCTGCAACAAGCACGATGCCGGCAGGAGAGATCACCACCCCACGCGGAACCGCAAACCCATCAGGCCCCGCTCCGGATCGACCCCAAACCCCACGGACCCGGCCATCCGCGGTGAAGACCTGGATTCGGTTGTTGCCACCATCCGATACAACTACCGAACCATCCGGGAGATAGGCGATGCCCTCGGGAAACCGGATCTGGCCGGGTGCCGACCCGATGGACCCAAAGACGCCGAGGGGGTCGCCGTTTTCGGATACATGCTGGATACGGGAGTTTCCTGCATCGACGACCAGGATCGTCCCGTCGGGGAGCGCGGATAGCGCAACCGGGCCATCAAAGAAGCCGGGCGTGGTTCCTTTTCTCCCGAAGAATTCCGGAACGGTCGTCCGTTCGACTTTGGCGACAGCCTGCCCAGGCTCGATGGGGCGTCCACCGTCAGGCACTCGTGTCGCGCAGGCCTGAAGGAGGCCAGCTGCGACTGCCATGAACGTTTCACGACGCGTCATGACTCACTCAACGGTTCAGAGCCAAGCAACGGGTAGCTCCAGACCCAAGACTGTTATGTCGTGACCGTGTCGCCTCTCAGCGCGCCGATACCGTCTGTCTGTCCCACACCAATCTCACCCATGCGCGACAATGAACGCAACGGGGC
>Ga0209190_1001193_pt1 | contig 18271 bp, 9 predicted proteins | sample M_140205_XF_Meta_FD_187315 | JGI IMG/M metagenome (GOLD analysis project Ga0209190, IMG submission 187315) | Freshwater microbial communities from Lake Montjoie, Canada to study carbon cycling - M_140205_XF_MetaG (SPAdes) (version 2) | ecosystem: Environmental > Aquatic > Freshwater > Lake... | reverse complement strand
CGACGTTTCCATGCCGGAGTTGAACGGCATCGAGGCGGCCAAGCAGATCCTCAAGCTTTGTCCCGAGACCAAAGTTCTGGTTTTCACGGTGCACGATGCCGAGCAGGTGGTGATGGAAATTTTCCGATCCGGCGCGCACGGTTATGTGCTGAAGTCGGATGCCGGACGACAGTTGATCGATGCGATCGATTGCGTGCTCTCGGGTAAGCATTATTTCAGCTCGCAGATCTCCGAGGTGATTTTCAACGCATCGCGCGACGGCAGTTTACCGCACGCGGCCCCAGCCGAGGAGAAACCGACCACGCGCGAGCGTGAGATCATTCAACTCCTCGCTGAAGGGCACAGCAACAAGGAGGTGGCGACCAAGCTTGGGATCAGCGTGAAAACAGTCGAGACCCATCGCGCAGCGATCATGCGCAAGCTGGGCCTGCACTCCATCGGCGAGTTGGTGCGCTACGCCGTGCGCAACAAGTTCATCGAGGCGTAAGGATCGCTCCGCGCGCCCCTCAAGCCTGAGGCTTGCCCTCTTCCTCCGCTGCGCTCTCCAGATCCCCCTCGGTGGCCACGGCGGTGTAGGCCAGGCACTTGATCTCGTCCATCGAGGTCTCGCCCTCCAGCACCTGCTGCAGGCCCTCCTGGTAGAGGGTGCGCAAGCCCTCGCGGCTGGCGATCTTGCGCATTTCGCCCTGCGGGGCATTGACTGCCACCAGGTCGGCCAACTCGCTGTTGAAGGGGCAAAGTTCCATCAGCGCGATGCGTCCCTTGTATCCCGTCTCCCGGCATTCTTGGCACCCCTGCGCCTCGTAGAGATGCGTCACGTCGGGTGGGGCCGGCACTTTGTTGGCCGCGAACATGGCCCGCTGCCGGGCCGACATCGGAACGAGCGACTTGCACTGCGGGCAGAGCCGCCGCACCAGACGCTGTGCCTGCGAGAGGGCGAGCGAGTCGGCCAGCAGATACGGCGGAACCCCCATCGAGATGAAGCGACTGACCGCGCGCAGGCAGTCGTTGGCGTGCAGCGTGGTGAGAACAAGGTGGCCGGTGAGCGCGGCGTTGACCGCGGCGCTGGCGGTCTCTTCGTCGCGGCACTCCCCGATGAGAATGATATCCGGGTCGGCGCGCATCAGGCGCCGCAAGCCCTGGCCGAAATCGATGTTGTGCACCGGATCGGTCTGCGTCTGGTTGAGGCCCTCGATCTCGTATTCGATCGGATCCTCGATCGTCTGGATGTTGAGGTTCTCTCCATTCACGCTGTTGAGCAGGGCGTAGAGCGTGGTGGTTTTGCCGCTGCCGGTCGGGCCTGTGATGAGGATGAGCCCCTGGTCGCGCGTCATGGCTGCCTGCAGCAACTCCAGGTTGCGCTTGGAGAGATTGAGTTCGCTCAGCTTGCGGATGCCGTCCTGCTTGTCCAGATACCGGATGGTGATTTTCTGCTGGTCCTTGCGGCACGGGATGGCCGAGACACGGCAATCGACGCGCCGCTTGCCCAGGCGCAGGGAAAAGCGTCCGTCCTGCGCCTCCTGCCGCTCCTGGCCCATGTTCGAGTAGTTTTTGATCAGGCTGATGTAGCGCGGCAGCATCTCTTCCGGGCAGGAGAAGAGGGTGACCAACTCGCCGTCGATGCGGGCGCGGAAACGCGCCATGTTGTAGTATTTCTCGACATGGAGGTCGCTGGCGCGGGCCGTGATGGAGCGATAAAAAACCCAGTGCAGGCCCTGCTCCGCCGTGGTGCTCATGCTGGCGGGGTTGACTCGCGCCATCTCCTGGATGTCGATCTCGACTACGTTGGCCGCGCCGGATTCCGTGAGTTCGCCGACCGGACCTTCGGCGGAGGTTGCGGCCGCATTCCCGCGGTCACGGTTGATGGTCCGGATAATCGACTCTTTGTCGGCCAGCACCGGGCGAAAGGTGCGCGTGTCGGTGCTCGAGGAGAGCCATTCATCCTCGAAGGCGAAAATCTCTTTCTGGCTGCTCAGCAGGTAGACCGTCCGCTTGCCCGCGTAGAGAGGGAAGACGCCGTGCTTCTCGAGCAGGGCTTCGGGAAACGCGCTTTGTCGCGGAGCGAGCGAGGCGTTGAAGACCGCTTCTCCGGTGCAAAGGTGGCGCAGCGCGGCGCCGAGGCCGGGAGGCAGTGTTTTCATCTGGATCACATGGCCGGCCGCCACCGCCGAAAGAGGCTCGAGGCACTTGCTCAGGCGCGCTTTTTCGTCCTCGCGGAAGGGATACTCCTCGAGCAACCACTTGAGGGCGGTCTCCGGGGACGCGCCTTTCTCGAGTGTCCGCGGTGCGAGTGGGGATTTGCGCGGGGCGAGGGCTTTGACTTCCAGGTGTTCTGTCAGGACGCTGAGGAATTCTTTGTATTGAAGCTGATCGAGGAGGACGCGGATGACAAACTGCGCAGGGATGCCCCAGCACGCTGCCGCGGCGGGATTGTAATGGCCGAGAAGAAGGAGCGGCCCGACCATTCCCATCGGCACCCACGGATCCTCCTCCTTGCCGTGGTCCTCGGACGCCAAGGCCCGGAGAGCGTCCTCTGCCTGCACCGGGATCGACGGGCGGGAAGACACAAAGGGAAGCAAACCGAACTGCGCGCCCAACCACTCTTGCGCATCCTCGACGGCCACCCCATTGGCCAAGGCCAGAGCCTCCTGGAGGTCTGCCGCATTCGCCGGCAGGTCCAACGGAGCCACCAGGCCCTTGGCCTGAAGGACAGAAGCTAGCGTTGGGTCCGCGTTGGTCATTGTCTGGGTCACATTTTCCGCTGACGCCAGAAGATTAACGCTTGCCGCGCTCTCGGCCAAGAGCCGTTTGCGGTATTTCCCACCCGGATTTAGTAGGTAATTTCCACTCTCAGCCCGTCCCCGCTCGGTCCGTAAAGCGTCGCCTTGTGGACCAAGGGATCGGTGGGGTCGAAAACAACACTGTAGTCCGAACTCGGCATGAATGCCGTCAACGTATCTGTCGGAAAAGCGATGTAGGGTTTCAGCATGCTGGTGTAGCGGTTGGCATCGCTACCCGCGCTCGACCAGTTGGCCTTGGCCGTGGTGCGATCACCGACGGCCTGGAAGTAGGCCGCCACCGCGAGATTGAGCATCTCGGCGCGCGCCCGGGCCAGGTTCGCCTCACTGTCGCTGCGCATCTGCACAATGTTGGGAAAGGCGAAGTAGAGCACGACCCCGAGAATCGTGATGACCACCAACAGTTCGACCAAGCTGAAGGCCTTGGGAGAAGATTTTGCCCTGTGTGCTTTCATTGCCAGTTGACCGAGGGGTAGCCGCCTACGCCCCACGAGGAAAATTGCAGGGAGGTGCCAGCGGCACTCAGCGCTGCGCTCGTGACAGTGTTTCCACTGCCCCCGAACGCAGCATACGTTGCCGGTTGGAGATAATTTTGCAAGAGGCCGAGCTTGCTGCTCGATTGGCTGTAAGCTTCGCGGGCGGCAGCCAGACCCCCCGGCCCCGACGAGGTTGCGGCGATCCAGCTACCCAGGGCCGTCTGCAGTTCCGCCTGCTGCTGCCGCGCAATCTGCTCACTGCTGGCGCGTCGCATGGGTGAGACGTAGGGAAGAAGGACCGCCGAGATGATCGCGATCACGGCGATGACCACCAGCATCTCCACCAGACTGAAGCCTGCGCTGCCTCTCCGAGAGTGCTCATGGCTTACTGTCAGCATACCATAAATCTACTCCCCTTGGCGGTGAGCGCAACCCGGCTCTTTCCGGTTTGGGGTCGTGATGATAGCGCGTCCGCACTTCGTTGCATTGCCCTCCAAAGCAAGCAGGCCCCGGTTGCCCGGGGCCTGCCTCTTGAGACGTTGTTTGAAGGATTAAGGAGCAACGTAGAACGTCATGACGTTGGTTCCGTTGGTCACGGAAACGCCGGGCGAATTGGTGATCTGGCTCGCCGTGGTGTTAGTAGGCGCACCTGCCGCGATGGCGTTCTGCACCATGCGGTCGATTTCATCCTGGTTGTGGGTGTTCTTGGCGTCCGTCGCAGCCCCGGTGATTCCGGCGATGTTCGGGATCGCGATGGCAGCGATAATCGCGATGACCGCGATGACGACGAGGAGTTCAACCAAGCTGAATGCCGAGTTGATCTTTGCTTTTAGTGATGTGGTGTGTGTTTTCATAACGATGACAAGTTAACGCCTTCCCCGCAGGATCCGCAATTTGAGGGAGTCGGTGTTTTTCGATAGGGTTTTCCTGTAGTCCGGGCTGGGGGGCGACTGCAGGGTGGGGGAGGGTTTTCTCCGGGGGCAACAACGCCACCCTCGGAACAAGCGGTCTCCTCAGAACCAGTGTGACCAAGAGTCTTGGAATGCAACGGGGACGCCCTGCAGTCGGCAGACCCTGATCGTGTGGCCTGTCCCTCCCGCTTCGGGATCGGCCAGATCCTCATAGAACAAGGCGCAGACCGGACGCCGGAAATCTTCCGTGTGCCCGAAAACTTTTATCGTATTCCGAGTAAGATAAGCTGCCCTTTGCATCTTCCTCCGGTACACATCGGCGGCCCTCCAGTAAGACGACCGGCCGGAGAGCGGAACCGACGAGATGGCGACACTCGAAGAAAGTCACGGATGATCTATTTGTGGCACCGGGATCTGCTTGGCCGCGCGTCCGCATGCGCTCATGAGATCCGGGCCGATGGAGTTTTTCCAACCTGCAGCGTGTCATGGTGGGTAATTAAGGAGACTGCATCGGGGAAAAATCAGGGCAGGGGTTTGCGCGTCAGGCATAGAAACGCTAATATTTTTCTCCCATGACTTTGAAAGTCGCTGTCTTGACTCTGCTTTTGGCCGCGGGGCCCGCTTTGGCCGACCCTTGGGTCGCGCGCTTCTCTTCCGTGGCGGGCGACTTTGATGTTTTGTTGGATTCCGCCGCCGCGCCCAAGTCCGTCGAGAACTTCATCGCCTACGCCAACCAAGGGCTCTACGACGGGACGTTCCTGCACCGGTCGACGACATACAATGCCAACGATATTCAGATCATCCAAGGCGGGGGATACGGCGTAAATTCTTCAAGGGAGATCTACACCGTGCCGACCTTCTCCCCGATCGCGCTCGAAGCCGGCGCATCGAACCGACGAGGAACCCTCGCGATGGCGCGGCAAAGTGCCCCGGATACCGCCACCTCCCAGTGGTTTTTCAATCTGCGCGACAATTCCAGCCTCGATCCCTCGCCCGGAAATCCCGGCTACGCAGTTTTCGGGCGTGTGCTTGGCGGGGGTATGAGGGCGGTCGACCTGCTGGGCTCTGTGCGTGTTTATGGTGATGTGTCGCCGTTTCCCGAGTGGCCTCTCTATGGATACGATGGCACAAATCTTCGCGTGAATAATCTGCTCTTTTTTTACAGCGTGCGAACCACCCCTTTCCGCGTGTCGAACATCAGCCGATCTGACCATACGGTGCGGGTGGACTGGACTGGAATTTCGACCAACACGGCAGTGTTTGTCGAGCGGACGACCAACTTGAACTCCGGGCCTTGGACGGTGGTTTCCTCGAACAACACGAACGGCACCTTCACCGACACCGATATCCCGGCCGCGGCAGCATTTTACCGGGTGGTGGCTCCGTAAAGCCTCGGGCGATGGATTTTCGTCGATCGCACGTGCTGCTCCCGGATCCATGGGCCAAAAGCGCCGCGGGCCAGCGGGATCAAAAAACCGACCTGATGTGTTGCTTTACCGTTTTTCGAGTGCAATCCGGCTCACCCGATGGGCAAAGGGGTTGACGACGTAGAGAGTGGTGCCACGCAAGGTGATGGATGAGGCGCCTTCCAATTCGTCAGGCGGTGAAATCCCCGAACTCCATGAATTTGCCAACAACCTCGGACATGATCGGAAGAAGGAACCCGAAATCGTGCTTGCCGGCTTCGAGGCGAGTGACCTTCAGAGATCACTTGTTTGGACTGCCGGCTTGAGCGAATAGGTCAGGGTGAAGCATAGGAGCACAAGCAAGAGAATATTACGGCCAAACAAGGCGAGAAACAGCTCAGGCATGCCTCCCGTTTTGTAAAACACGTTGAGGAGATCCGTATACCTAACCGGATAGATATATTGGGTGACCGCCCCAATCACCAAAATAAGTACACCGATGATAATGCGCTGGACGCGATTTTGTCTCGTCGCTTCGGCAAGAAACGGAAAAAGAAGAGTAAACCAGAGGAGGTACTGCGGACAAATCGTTTTGAGAAACGAGAGGAACAAGATAATAATGCTCATGACGACGGCAAGATTGAACGCGGTCTCCCTTGTCGTTCGCAAGATGATAAACAGATAATAGCCCGCAAGCAGCAATAACCAAAAATAGTCATAGAACCATATCGGCCCGACGAGAAACTCTCCATCGATGCCGAAGATTCCCCATCCCGACCCTCCTGTGGGATAGTGGCCGGTGCTGATCCTCTGGTACAGCGTAATCAATGAACCCCAAAGCGACTCGACATGGATCGGTTTGTTTTTATGGAACTCGAGGCTGCTCCTTATAAAATCCGAGGTGACACCTCCCCAGAACATAAATAATCCGACAAGGGAGAGCGTGCACGCCGTAAAGAGCGCCGCGTGCACGAGCGCACTTTTAAAACCGTGCCTCTTCCACCTGAGAACGAGAAGATAGGGAAGGACAAAGAATGGGAAGAGTTTGGTTGTCGCCGCCAAAGACAGCACGACCATCGCTGCATAGGTGTTTTGTTTTTGCCAGAGGAGCAGGCTGGCTAGAAGCAGCAGGCAGACCAGAAGATCAAGTCGATAGAGCACGATCGGACCAAAGGCCAATAAAATGGCGCTTAGCCAAAAGAGGCGTCTTCCCCCCGCGGTGCGTTGCACGAGAACGGCGAGGAGCATGACAAAGAGCGCGTTGACCGCCATAAGACCGTACATGAAAGTCTCGCCATGCGTTTCGAACTGGCGCAGGAAGGAGAGCGCGGTAATCAGGACGATTTCACCAGGCTGGCGCTCGTTGTTCTGAAGCTGGGAGAAGTTATGCTCCCGCTGAAAATAATCGGCGATGTTGGCGTAATTGAAACGCGTGTCGTAGGCCAAATGATATCGCCACGGTTCGCGGTTCCCCAACACAAAAAGAACAATGAGGCTGAGGATAACCGCCGCGTATCCGAGACGGCTCTCATATCTTACAAGAAACGTACGCATGACAAGTGCCTATAGGAAAAAACGACCGTGGAGTATGCCATCAAAGCAGTAAAGACTCAGACCAAGATAGAGGGCCGCTACTGCGTACTCCACAGAGCGACTGGCAGCAGGTCGAAAAAGCATAAAGAGCGCCGCTGGCACCAGGTAATAGCGCTGCTCGATGAGCCACGAGGGCGCCAGCAAAGCCACACTAAAGGGGTAGAGCAGGTAAAATGCCGGGCGTTTGAAACTCGTGGTGGCAAAATAGAGCGCGGCTAGCGCGATCGGGACAAACCCGACGAATCTATTGAAACTATTTGCCGTCAAGTAGTGCAACATTTTGTTGCGCAGATGGAAGTCGAACTGGTTGAGCGGATTGTCAGCCTGAAAACTAAACGTGTAGAGCAGCGCCAACCCCACCATAAAAAATAGCACGACGACCCTATGGCGCACGAGCAAGCGCCATCTCTCGCCCAAATCAGCTAAGCCCAAGGGTGCAAAAAGAAAAAAGGAGAGAAAAAGAAAGAAAAAGATGTTGCCGGTGCTGAGATTGAAGGACGGATGAAACTTTTGGTGACCCATACTGATGCCTCCGTGAAGCAGGGCAAAGCCGCCGAATCCTAGGAGGATCAGGACGCCAAGCCAATTCTTCAGAAGGTATCTTTTGACGAGGGCGGGTGCGACGAAGCGGTATCCATATGTTTCGGTAAAGTCCCAAGCCAATAGAAACAGCAGCCAGACGACATTCTGTTGACGAACCAAAATGCTCAGCAGACTAAAACAATATCCCCAAGAACGATAACCCCGCTCCCATAGATACAGAGCGAGTAGCACGAAGAGCAAAGCGGTGACGTCGGTGTATATTAAAAAAAAGAACGGAAAGAGCAGCGGCAAAAAACTAAATTGCAGCATCCTGACCTGTGGATTGTCTGAAAATCGCTTAGCGCTGGCATAGAAAACCAATATGGTAAACAGGCTAAGCAAGAAATTCACCAACCGCATATCGGGATAGCTCGAGGCTCTTACCAGAACGGCTATACCGCAAACGAGGAGGTGATATCCAGGCAGCGTGGTTAACTCGGGATCTAGGGTCGCCTGCCCGTGCAAGAAGGTGTTGATCTGGAGGAAGTGGTGGTACTCGTCTATTACTGAGCCGTGATTTCTTATTGCCAGAAACGCTGTGATTAAGACGGCTAGTACCGCGAGCCATGAGAGGAGCGTTGCTGTTGTTCCTCTATTTCCTAGTTTAAGCATAGCCGCCATGTGACCTGAATGATGCATAGTATGTTGACCCGAGATCAAGCCGTGAGAAACTTTGGTGTGCCTCGTGCGATGTGCTGTCAAAGCTTGCCAGCGGGTGGGAGTTAGCGGTCAAGAGGCTGGCTGAAGCCGATGATTTGCCAACGGGTTCTGGGGCTCGAGGGTGTTCGGAGGGTAGAGCAAGGCAGAACTGAATCGAGACGCACTGCGTGTTTTTGCGGATGTGGCTGTTGAGCGGGGTGCGCAGGTGGGTGATCCGGTGACGAGCGGGGCGGCGAATATGCACTAGTGGAGGCATGGGCGCACCTGCCGGTTCGTGGTGTTGACCGGGGCGGGAGTTCTCGGCGTGAAATATGCCGACGTTCAGGTGGCAAAGGTTCTTTCTCCTGCGCAGGCTGGGCTTCTCACCCGCTTGATCCAAATCTCACCATATTATGTGGAGAGCCGAAACTTCTTGCCCCTTTGTGGCAGGGAACATAATACAGCAATCAGGGGCTAGGAAGTTTGTACGCCTCGAGGGGCAACACAGCCAAAAACATTTCAAGAAAGAGTCCAACCGGAGGTTTGTCCAAGATGTATTCACAGCTCGCATCCGATATGCGGCCAAGGAGATTTCACAAAATCGAGATGTATGTGGCTCGTGTTGCGCGCAATGCCGTCTACCTACTTTTCGGCGTCTTCCTTTTTCACACCGTCGTCCCACTGCTCTATTTTGCGCCTCAGGAATTTTCTTCGGCGGTTGACGAAAAAGCACCCTACAAGCTGATTACGTGGAAGGTGCGTGACCACGTAGGCGTTGGCGAGCGCATCACCCTTTCACTGCAACACCGTTTCGGTGGTGAAAGAGGCGCCTTGCGTTATGTGGTGTATCAGGGGATTTGGGAAAACTTCCGCTCTCCTGAGCTTGTCGATGCCTCGCCCTTGATGACGGTACCCGATGACGGCGGATGGTCAACGTGGTCCTTCGTCGCCCAGCATCAAGTCATATTCGTCGGCGTGAGTTGGGAGGGCTCTGAGATGCCTATTTTTCTGCAGTACAGCAACTGGCCCAGGATGGTGAATTTTGTCGACTACTCGTTCACCTCTACAGATCCCGCCAAGCCAAAAGAACTCGATTTCCAGCGCGAACCTCGGCACACCAACATGACGATTGTGCGTGAAGCGCTGACCCTGCCCAACTTCCACACGCTGTGGTTGATCAGCCTTGCCGCCCTCATGCTGCTCCTCGTGGCGATCTACAGGCTTGGCCGGATAGGCGAGATGGATCTGGTTCTTGCCCTGGCTGGGGTGGTGCTGGCCTATCGCTACTGGGCCTATTTTTATGCGCCCTTTTGGGCTTGGGGCGGATACATGGCTTCGTTTTTCTCGGTTGGAACGCGCTGGTCCCTCTTGGGCGTTTACACGCTAGCGGCATTATTTATCCCCTGTGTTCCCTCCCGCTTTCTGCAACTCAAGATTCCACGGTGGTACTTCGCTGTCCCTCTGGGCTGTGCACTTGTCTACGCTGGATGGTATTTTCGCTGTGAGCGACCCTACCACGACTGGGTCTACTCGATTACCAATCCGCATCATGCGCCTCTGAGCTCCGTTGTGTATGAGTCGCTCTCGAAAATTTACGCTTTTGTTCCCTGGCTGCATGACAATCAGGAGCGCCTTTTCAGCCTCCTCCTCTTTATCCCTTTCTTGATTTTCGTGCGCGCCGATGTCAAACGCCTCGGCGGAGAATTTGGCGGCTCGCTACTTGGCGTCCTCCTTTTTTTGTCGATCTCCTCGGTGCAGCTTTACTTCGCTTATGTCGGTGTGCACGGCCTTCCGATGCTTTGGTGGATGGTATTTTTGTTTTGCTCTTTGCGCGTGATAAAGGATGGACGCGGGCTATTTGCCCTATCCGTCACCGCGTTCTTAGCCTACCTCTCGCACGTTTCAGAGGCGCTTTTGGTTATTCCTTTGGCCTTCGTCTGGATTTATGCCCTCGTCGCTAAGCGCGTCGCATGGTGGCAGGCTCTGCGGATTTGCTTCTTCTCTGCCTTAGCGGCCCTGTGCATCGCCGTTGCCGTTTACTACGGCATCTACCAACTTAAGTTCGATGGAGATGTAAGCAAATTTAAAGACAGCTTCCCCTTTTATGGAGCTGAGATTTTTTGGGGCGAAACACAGCATGATGGTCTCATGCTCCCTTTCTTCAGCATTATTGATCTGCGCCGCGCCTTTTGTCCGCCGGGCCCTGCCTACGCCATGTTTTCGCTAGACAACCTTATCCGATCGTTCAATTTTATCTTCCACTACTCGGCATTCTGTTTTGTCCTGCCCTGCTTTTTTATCGCGCACAACAAGGGCCGCGATCTCAAAGATCCACGTATCGCATTGTTAGGCGTGGCGTTTTTTGTCTACGCCATCTATTTCTTCGCCGCCTACGTCGGCTGGATCCCGGTTATAAGAGACTGGGATCTCTTCGCCATGTTTTCTGTTCTCGCCGCATCGCTATTTTATGTGCTTTGTGCGAAGCGCGAGATGGCGCAAGCCATTTTACTGGTCGCGGTGCTCAATTTCCTTCAAACCATCCCTTGGCTCATCATCAACCACTATCCGTTTGATCTGCCGTGGTAAGGCGGAAGTTGCTCATAGGAAGATTGCCAGCGCGAACTGGAGCGTGGTCGATTTGTTGTTCAGGGCGCAATGACGCTGATCCGGTAAAACTTTTTTGCGGGTGAAGCTGCGAATGGGTCGAGGGCCGTGATGACCCCTGTCGGGTTGGTGGTACGGATAATATCGAGCGCAGCCCAACCAGCAGAAAGATCCGTGCTGGAGTCTATGGCGTCAAGGACGTCGGATGTGATCGGCCCGTAGGTCAAACGAAAGCCGTCAGGCTCCCGCGTGAGCACCGGGTTACGTTCAGCGGAATCAGGTCGGCATGGATCTCCGCCGAAGGCGTATTCCAGGATATTGTTTCTTCCGTCGCCATCGGCATCTGCCGTCGTTGCGTTTGTGTCATCGCTCGGATCTGGCACCCCAAAGTTTTCGTTCCACCAAATTTGCCGCGCCGACCAAGGTATCGGGGTCGGGGTGGGGGTGGGCGTCGGCGATGTTATGGGCGAGGGTTCCGGTGTGGGTGTCGGTCGGGGCGGGGGAGCAGTGGGTGTTGGCGTCGGAGCGGGATCCTCGGGTGTCGGGCTTGCTATCGGCGTGGGTGTAGGTGTTGGAGTCGGGGCTGGCGTTGGTGTGGGAACCGGCGTGGGGGGTGGTGTTGGCGGTGGAGTCGGTGTCGGCGTGGGCGCGGGTGTAGGTGTTGGCGTCGGCGTGGGTGTCGGCGTGGGCGTGGGCAAAGAGTTGGCTACGTTGAGAACAAAAGTTTTCGATGACGAGAGTGTGCCGTCGCTTGCGGTCACGGTGATCGTGGTGGAACCCGCAACCCCGACGACCGGGGTGATGTTGATCGTGCGGATGTTTCCCGCGCCGTTCACGCTGAGGCTTCCCGCCTGATTGGGTACGAGGGTGGGGTTGGAGGAAAGTGCGGTCACGCTCAGGGTAGAGGAGGGACTTTCCATGTCGGTCACTCCGATGGTGACCGGACTGATCGCTGTGCCAGCGGTTGCGTTCCGGTCGGGAGGCGCGGCGAGGATCGGTGCGGTGTTCGCGGCGGTGGCGGTGGTCAGCACAAGCTGGGGGCGCTTGGAAGACGTTCCCTCCTTGGTGGTGTAGCCGGCAAGGCCGTTCGCCCCCACGTTCTGCGCCGAGAATATCTGCAGGCTCAGGAGTCCGTCCACCGCCGCCGCTTCCCGCACCTCCTTGGTCACATTGAGATCCAACGCGGCGTTGTTGGTGGTCGGATACCATGAGCAGAACAGGGCCTGAGCGGCAGGTTGGTTGTTCCAGTTCATCGAGGATTCGCTCCAGATATTTCCTGCCACCGCTGCGCAGTTCTCAATCACATTGGTCGAAGCGCTCGCTGTGGTCAGCTTGATCCTGGCCTCGACGATGCGGTTGCTCACCGAGGCAAAGTTCCACCGCACATAAGCCCGGCGCTTGGTGTCGGCCGAGGCCTCCTTGGTCAGCATGGAGGTGTTGGTTCCGTAGTTGTTCGTCGCGCTCGTGCCACCTTGTACATAGGTGTCCGCTTCGGACACAATGGTCACCGTCTGGTAGGAACCCGATGAGGCTGGAGCCACCCGCAATTCCAGCATGACCCAATCGACGGCGGTGTCCTCGGAGACCGCAAGGTTCAGTTTTCCGTCGGCCAATGAGGAGAGATAGTTTTGCAGATCGCACCGCAGCACGGTCGAATTGCTCGCGTTGAGGGAGGATGTACCCAAGCTGGACAGCGGAATGATATTGTTTGTCGCTTCCACGCGCAGGACATCATTGGTCCAACCGCTTCCGGTCGAGCGGACGGCAAGCGACAGTGTGGCGGAAAGTATGGTATCGCCCGTATCGAGGACAAAGGAATGAGTCCAGGGGATCCAACGGTTCGTTCGAGTGTCGTCGAAGTTCCCCGAAGCGGCTCCCGCCGTGTTCGCCGCAGTGCTGATAGTATTGGACCATGCCGTATCCACGCTCACCGCATCGCCGGTGGAGGTTGCAGGGGCCATCCGGTCGAAGTCGCCCGCGACATACTCACGCACCTGCAAGTTCGATGAGACCAAAGCATCCTGGCACTGGTTGCCCCAGAGGGTGAGGGGAAAGACATTGGTGCCGTTGGCGTCGTAGGTTCCAAATTCTGGGTTGGGTGGAACGGCCGCCGTGTTGTCGCTAGCGATGGCGCCCACGCTGCCGATCAACCAGTTTCTCGCCGTGGGGGGATTTTCCACATCAAAGGAATCCGCCTGGCAGTTCCAAGCCACACAGTTGGCGCCGGCCCAACCATGGCCGGTGCCCAGGTTGCCTCGGTTCTGGATATCCAGATTGTCGCCCTGCACCGTGATCCGGTCCCAGAGAATGCCGCTCGCCCATCGCTGGTGGGGCCCCGCTTCGCTGAGCGCGTTGCTGCTCGTGCCGTTGACAAAGGCATGGGGACCGGAGGTGTTGCTCTGGGTGACAAACTGATGCCGGTCGTTCTGGGTGGTGCAGTCGCGGACTAGACAAAACTCCGCGTCATTGATGGAAAACGCATACCGGCGCTCGCCGGTGATGATGGAAACCGGATCGAGCGAGGTGCAGTTCAACACGCTGACCCACTTGGCTCCCTTCTCCAGCAAAACGCAGGAGTAGGCGAAATAGCGCGAGGTGACATGGCGAACCCAGCAGTTTTGCACCTTCCCGATCTGGATGAAAATCCACGCATGTTGCTCGTCTACATAATTGCCGGAGGTATCAACGACGGATGGATTGTAGTTGGAAATTCCGCGGATCCCCTCGACGCCGCATTTTTCGATCCGTCCGGAAAACGTATATTTTTTCACCGTGCCACCACCGTAGTTCGCGTCGATGGCGGTGGGGATCGGGGCATCCAGAAAAATGCGGTTGCCCTCGATCCTGACGATCGTTCGCTGGAAGCTCAGATCCCGGTCGCCGGGTTGCCACCCGGTCCCAGCCTCCAACTGATCCATCCCCAGCGTGGTGATCCAATTTGAGGTGCAAGGACGACTGACCAAGACAGTATCTCCCTTGGCAAAGGTTGAAGTATTGTCTACCTCGAAACTGCGGGATCCGGCCGGAACATACGGTGAGGTGATGTTGCGGGTGGACCCCGATCCAGAAGTGGATCCCGTGCCTTGGATCTGGATGAGCACCGTCGGGTTGTCCACGCTGCCGGTCGTGTCGGTTGATCTCAGCCGGGTGCCTTCGGTCTCCGATTCACCGACCCCGCGCAAGACAACCCCACTGTTTGTGATGTTGAGGGTGGAGGAGATTTGGTATTCCCCGGCTGCTAGAAGCACCGCCCCGCGGTAGCCGTTGCTATCGGGTGTCATGGCCGCCACTTGGTCGATGGCGGCTTGGATGCGCGCGCGATCGTCGCCTTCTCCCGGTTCGACAACGACCCTCGACGGGACTTGGGGAATTCCGTCCTTGCCCGCCAGATAACCGCAGCCGGAAAAATCCACAATTCGGTTGCCGAGGTCATCCTGCTGGTAAAGCAGGCGCCGATCGTCGGCGAGATTGATCCATGCACCCTGACGTGGGGCGGCGTCGCTCCTTAGGGCGAGCACCAGCAGTATCGGGAACCACGCCAGATGCAATCTATCGGCCAGTATTTGCTGCAGCCGATTCATGCCGCATGATGCCTCAGGGGGTGTAGCCGGTTTCGAGTTTGATGAACACCTTGGTATTTGTGGATCGATCCAAGGTGAAGACCTTGCGCTCGCAGCCGACCGGGACATTGGCTTGGTTCACGCTCTGGAGCGCGCCCGCTGTTGTCACGGGATAGTTCCATGTGCTGCCCAGAGAGGTCGTGGCCTTGGGCGTGATCGTCAACTTCGGGTCATCCGTCCGCACCACGGCCGTCAAGGAGAAGAGGGTGGGGGTCAGTGATGTGGTCGGTTGCTCGCTGGCAGCTGTCGAGTTGGTTGCTCCGCCGATGGCGTATTTCAAGAGCAACTCCGGTGTCATGGAGGCACTCCCACCATTCCACGTGGTGAAGCCCGAAACAGCGGAGCTGACAGTCAATGTTTGTGGCACGGAAGGAGCAGTTGCGTAGTTCTCGTTGCCCGCCTGCGAGGCCGTGATGGTGACTTCGCCTGCCGCGATGAGGTCCAATGTTGATCCGCTCACGCTGGCCACTGAGGGATTTGAACTTGCGTAGGCAACGGGCAGCAGCGATGTCGCGTAGGCGCTCAAGGTGCGCGTTGTTCCCGCGGTTCCGCTCGCCGGATCCAGAACGAAGCTGATCGATTGTGATGCTTTGGCCACCGTCAATGCTTGTGGCACGGAAGGAGCGGCGTTGTAATTATCGTTGCCCGACTGGCTGGCGGTGATGGTTGTTGTCCCTGCCTTGAGGATGGTCACTGTGCTCCCCGAGATCGAAGCCACATTGGTATCCGAACTGGTGTAGCTGACGCCTAAACCCGAGGAAGCTGTTGCGGTTAAAGCAAAAGAACTGTCCCCGTATGTTTTGTTCGACAGCGCACCGAAGGTGATGCTCTGGTCGGCTTTGGCGATGGCTTTTATGGTCAAGATGACTTGGCCTGAGCCTCCTGATGCGCCAGGTGTCAGCGTGCCGCTGGAATTGCGGGATCCGGCCCCGCCGCCTCCGGGGGAGGATCCATTGCTTCCACTCAAGGAGCCACTCGTGGGACCAGTTCCTCCTGCACCGCTTCCTGTCGGTCCGCTGGCGCCCAGATTGGTGACTGCCGTGGTTCCGTTGCTGGCATAACCCGCGCTGCTGCCCCCGCCCCCGGCTGCCCCCGAAACTCCATTGGCTCCACCTCCACCCGCGTACAAGACGCTACCGATACATCCGTTTGTCTTCCCCGCTCCCGCTGTAGCATAGGCAGTGGTCGTCGTATTTCCGACCGCGCTATTACCCCCAACTCCGCCCTTGGCCAAGATCAATGACGATGGGGCGTTGCTTGCGCTGAACCAAGAATCCCCGCCAGCGACAGAAACTCCGGTCGCTGAGGATGTGTTTGATGAGCACGTCCCGATGTTTGCGTAGTAAATGTTTCCCGGGGTCACGGGAATGTTTGTTGCCTTGCCATACGCTCCGCCGGCTCCTCCTCCGCCATACTGAACCGTCCCCGAGCCACCCACCCGTTGTGCGCTGCCCCCCGCCCCTCCTGCGCCCCAAGCCTCGATCTGTACCGCCGTCACGTTGGCCGGGCAGGTCCATGTGGTGGATGCGTTGTAGGCGAAGGAAACATCCGAGGCGGCGGTCGCGACGGTGATGGTCAGCGTGGCATAGCCGGTGCCTGAGGAATTGGCCGCAGAAGCAGTCGCGATGAAGGTGCCGTTTTCCGTCGGGGTTCCCGTGATCACGCCGGTCGCGGTATCGATGCTCAATCCATTCGGCAATCCTGTCGCGGAGAAAAGGGTCGGGCTATTGTCCGCGGTGACTTGGAAGCTCAGGGGTTTCCCATTGATGGCGACCATCTCGGGATTGCTGGTGATGACCGGAACCGGGGCGATGGAGAAAGAGGCATGGAGCGTCGCCCCGTGCAACCCGGCCACGTTGGCCTGAAGTTGGATGGTTGGTGTCGTGCGAACCACGGTCACTCCGCCATCCACGGCAATGGTTCCTGTGGCGTCACGGTTCAGTGTCACCGTGATGGTGCCATTGGGACCGCTCAGGGTTTGTGAGGGATCCGAGACCCCCACGGAAACCCGGCCGGCTGTTTCATAGGCGATCACGGAGCAGGCCCGGTTGGCCGTGATGATGTCTGCCGTGCCGCCCGAATTTCCCCAGAAGTTGGCCGCGATCGTTCCCAGGACGGGATTTTTCACCGCCTGCACATTGGTCGAGTTGGAGATGATGACGCTCTGCGGATTGCGTGCGTAGCCGGTAACCGCGGCAGGGGTCATTGTCGGAAGGATAGAATAAGCGTAGGAGCCTCCTGTCGGCGCCACCCCGTGCTTGAAGTAAAGCTTGAGGTAGTTGTTGGTGTAGGTGTTGGTGTCGGAGTCGCCCGGATGGATGGCGCCCCATGTGCCCGAGTTTTGTTGGAAGGCGGCCTGCACATTGCCGGGGCTGTTGTAGAAATAGTAACCGCCCACACCTTCGATCGCGCAGGAACTTGGATTGTTGAGCGCGTCGCTGGTCCCGAGCGCTCGCGAGGTTGAGACACCGTTGACCCAGAGGGTGGCCGAGGAAACGCTGCTGCCCATGGCCCGGTTTTCCACCGTGGTATGAATTTCGTTGGCGCTCCCAGCGGTGATGCCCGCGCCCAAGCAGACCACCTCTTTTTCGAACATGAACCAGGATTTTTTGCCGTAGAGGGTGGAGGTGCCTGATTTCAGTTCTGGATGGAAGGACATTGCGGCGATCCCGTATTTGGCGAGCGCGTTCGTTCCCTGCACATCCGCGCCGCCGACAAAAGCCTGATCGGTGGCCGAGGGGGTCGACACAGTGTTCTGCTCGGTGGTGGTCCCCGTCAGATGATAATAATCGACGGACGGCCAGTAACCATTAACGAACTGCGTGTCGGTGGTGCCGACGTAAAGATAGGTCATGCCGTCGCCCTGGAAGTATCCGTGGGTGTTGGCGTCACCGAAAAGGTCCTCATAGTTGTTGATGCGCGTCGAGGACATGCTGAGTGCGAAGGAGAAGTTGGAGCGGTGCGCAAGCGCGCGGTCCATGTTGTAGAAGTGGTATTGACCGGTGGCCGGCTGCGGGTTCGCCACGAAGTTGCTGAAGAGCGTTTTTTGCTCCGCGGGCGTGGAACTGTTGTTGGCGACGGTTTGGATGTAGCCGAGGATTTCCGCTCCGACGTCGGGACCGGTTTCTCCGGAAGTTCCCACCGAGCGGCCCCGCACGCAGTCCATGAATGAACCATGGTAGTAGAAGGGCATGAAGCCGTCCGTGATCCAGTCATACACGTAGGGATAGTTGCTATCGACAATCGTCCACGGGGTTCCGTCCAAAAGGGAAGACAGGGTGGTTACTCCCTCCAGCATGACGTAGCCGTAGTGCCCGTTGTAGGCCACGTTCCCGTGGAAAACATAGGACCCGTCCGTGTAGAACCCGTCACCATCGGTCACCGGCGGGAAGACCTTAGGCACGGCGGTGCGTTGATTGATCTCCGCGATTTTGGCGGCATCCCGGGCAAGGAATCCACGGACTGTGGTCACCAGAGCGACGCTGGTCGTATTCGCCCCGGTGAGGGCGCCCCAATAGAAGTAGTCGCTCATGTTCGCGCTGTCCGGTCCGTAGTTGTCGACCGCCGCCGCATAGTTGGCGATCCGGGCCGCCGAAAGCTGGGAGTAAATCAAGGTCTGGGCGTCGACGAAATATTGTGATC
>Ga0209190_1001191_pt1 | contig 18286 bp, 20 predicted proteins | sample M_140205_XF_Meta_FD_187315 | JGI IMG/M metagenome (GOLD analysis project Ga0209190, IMG submission 187315) | Freshwater microbial communities from Lake Montjoie, Canada to study carbon cycling - M_140205_XF_MetaG (SPAdes) (version 2) | ecosystem: Environmental > Aquatic > Freshwater > Lake... | reverse complement strand
CGCCCTGATCGGTGGCGGCGTCGTCTTTGGGATCTCTGCTGGATCAGCGATAGGCGGCATTGCGATCGACGCGGCCGGCGCGTCGGCGGCGCGACTCATCCTCGTCCCACTTGTCTTGTTGATGCTAATTCCGATCCTGACGGGTGCGCGGCGCGCACGATAGGCTCTCTGTCGCGCAGTTGCGCGAGCGCAGCAGCTAGCCAGTAACGCGCGTACTGAGCGCGCCAACGCGCTCGGCGAATCGCTGGAGGAATCGCTCGCCCTCACCACGAAGCGCAACGCGAGCATTCGCTGCCGTGCCGGTGCGACCGCGAACATCGACGAGGAGGTCGCCGCGCGTCGCTCCGTCGCGCACTTCCACTACGGCGGGCGCGGCAACGATGTGTGCAAGTGTCTCGTCGAGTGCGACTGCAACGCTGAAGGCGTCGTGAATGTGTGAGCCCTCGATCTTGTCGTACTCCAAATGGAACTCGTCGTAGAAGCGCAGCGCCTCGTCGACGAGGCGAAGGACGGGCGGAAGGTTCGCGCCGCGCGCTGCACCAGGGAGGCCGGCTGCGGCGGTGAGGGCCGCCCAGTGCGGCGGACGGATGAGTGCGGATTCAGTGGCGTCGAGGGGGAGGATCAGCACGGGGCGCCCGGCCGTGGCGCACGCACGGATGACCTCGTCGAGCGCCTCGGGGTCGCACCAGGCGTTCCACTCGCTGCGCGCGCCGGTGTTCCCCGCCGTGGCAACCGCGCCGCTCATGAGCACAACGGAACCGACGAGGGCGGGGAGCTCGGGGTCGAGCCGAAATGCTGCGGCGATGTTCGTCGCTGGCGCGCAGCCAACGATCGTCACCCGCCCTGGGTGGGCACGAACTTCGGCAACGATGCGCGCTGCAGCCGCGTTCGCAGCACCAGCTGCTGGCATGGTGAGCGGCACCGTTGGCGCGGGAAGCACGGCGTAGCCCAAGCCGGTCGGGCCGTGCGTCTCTGGCGTTGTGACGAGCGGCTTCACGAGCGGTTCACGCGCGCCCGCAATCACCTCTACCCCTGTTGCACCTGCGATGTCGAGAACGCCGCGCGTGTTGCGCACAACCGCCTCGAGGCTCGCGTTGCCTGGCGCGCAGGTTGCGACGAGCAGGCGCGCATCGGGCGATGCGACGGCATAGAGCAGCGCCATCGCATCGTCGATGCCCGTGTCGACATCGAGGATCAGGAGGCGCGGATCCATGGAGGCTCCGAAACGCTAGATGCGGCCGGCGGCGCGGTCGGCGGCGATGAGTCGGCGCAGGCCGTCGATCGACGTGTCGATCACGCGATCGATTGAACAGTTCGCCATCTCTTCGTCGGTCATCGGTCGCTGCTCAGGGTTGCCGAGGATCAACATCGCGCCACCTGCGCGCACGCGCAGGGTTGACGCAACGATGAAGAGCGTTGCCGCCTCCATCTCGGAACAGATCGCGCCGCCCGCCATCCACGCCTTCCAGCGGCGCGCGAGATCATCGGCGATCGGCATGCGCTCTGGGTTGTGTTGGCCGTAGAACGAATCTTTCGACTGCGCGACGCCGAGATACCACGGGAAGCTGCTGGCGACCGCTGCTTCGCGCAGCGCCAGTGTCACCTCGAGATCTGCAACGGCAGGGAACTCGAGTGGCAGATAGTGGCGGCTCGTCCCCTCGTCGCGGATCGCGCCGGTGATCACGCCGATCGAGCCGGGCTTGATGTGATGCTGCATCGAGCCGGATGTTCCGACACGGATGAACGTATCGACGCCGAGGTCGACGAGCTCCTCTACGGCGATCGCCGTAGATGGGCAGCCGATGCCGGTTGAGGTGCAGGCGACAGGGACGCCGTCGAGTTCACCGGTCCAGGTGGTGTACTCGCGCTTCTGCGCTACGAACTTCGGATTGTCGAAGCGGCTTGCGATCACCGCGACGCGGTCGGGGTCGCCGGGGAGGAGCGCGTAGCGGCCGACCTCGCCCTTCTTGAGTCCGACGTGGTGCTTGCGGCCATCAGCTTCGGTCAATGCCATTAGCGTGTCCCTCCTGCTAGATACGGTGCAGCGAGTGCTGCCGCTTCGTCTCGTGAAAGATAGCTGCTCTGTGTCCCCGCCTTTTGCACGCTTGCAGAGGCGCACGCCACCGCAAGTTCTGCTGCGCGGTCAGGCGAGAGGCCACTGGCCAACCCGAATGAGAACGCGCCGAGGAACGAGTCGCCGGCGCCGGTTGTGTCCACCGCCTTGACGCGCGGTGCGGAGATGCGGTGAATCGGCTCGCCAGGAATCGCGAGCGCTGCACCCTGTTCGCCGAGTGTGACAACGAGACGATTCCCCGAGCGATCCGATGCGGAGCGGATGCGCTCATCGCCATCGGGACCGATCGCCGATCCACCAAAGATCGCCGTGAACTCTGTCTCGTTCGGCGCAACCCAATCAGCATGCGCAAGAAGTTCTGGATCAATTGGCGCCGCTGGCGCCGGATTCAAGAGTGTCGTGATGCCTGCGGCGCGTGCGGCACGAAATGCCGCGAGCGTTGTGGCCTGTGGCACCTCAAACTGGCCGACGACAATCGTTGGCTTGAACTCACGCACTGCCGCTTCGGCAACGGCCGCCTCGGTTGCATCGTTGGCGCCCGGAACAATGATGATGCGATTCACGCCGGCGCCGTCCACCCAGATCGGTGCGACGCCACTCGAGCCGGGGACGGTGCGCATCCAGGTGATGTCGATCCCCTCCCTCTTGAAGTTCTCAAGATGCGAGGCGCCGTAGCTGTCGTCACCAACCGCATTGACCATTGCAACGGGGGCGCCGAAGCGCGCCGCCATCACCGCCTGGTTCGCCCCCTTCCCGCCGAAGCCCATCTGGAAGCGCTTGCCAACAAGGGTCTCGCCCGCCTCAGGGAGGCGGTCGGCGTAGGCGATGAGGTCGATCATCGTGCTCCCGACGACGAGGATCCGCGCGTCACCCATGGTGCCCCCCTTTCACTGCGCTGCCCTGCGCGCTGCTGGTCATCCCCGCAGCGCGCTAACGAGCGCGCCTGTTGCGGGGTTCACGTGGATGAGTCTAGCGATCGCCCCTGGGGCAAGCCGCCCGAGTTCGGGGAGGCGCAGGAGGTCGGCGGGGGTCCGTGTCGCCGCCGTGAGCGCCGCAGCGAGCGGGTAGCCCGCCTGCACGATGCGCACGATGCCGGTGTCGAGGAGGCTGAGCGAGCCGGCAAGGGTGCCATCAGACATTGCGGCGCGCCCGTTCGCCGATCGCGCCGGAATGCTGCCGAAGCGGAAATCACTATCAGGCTGACCAGCGGCACTGAGTGCATCGGAGACGAGCATGAGGCGCGAGCCGAGCAGTTGGGCGTAGAGGACGGCGAGTCGCAGGTCGATATGGACGCCATCCGCGATCATCTCGACGCGCGCCTTTGGATGCGCGAGCGCGGCGCCGGCCAGTCCGGGGAGGCGATGATCCAGTGGCTCCATGCAGGTGCCGAGGTGCGTTGCCGACGATGCGCCGCGACTCCATGCCGCCGTCGCCTGCTCGTAGCTTGCGGCGCTATGGCCGAGTGAGGCAACGATTCGACGCGCGACGAGATAGTCGATCAACTCACCGCCGCCGCGCACCTCTGGTGCGAGTGTGACGATCGAAAGTCCAGCCCAGTCGTGTTCCCGATTTTGTAGGTCGGCTTGGAGGTTCGTCGCGTCGATGATGAGTGTCGGATCATTCGCGCCCTTTTGCGCATGCGCAATTGCTGGCCCTTCGATGTGTGCACCGACGATGATCGCCTCATCGCGCGCGCGGCCTGCAGCACGATCGTGCGACTGCTCATCGCGTGCACGTGCGACGGCGCGCACCCAGGTGCGCAGGCTCGGAAGTGGGAGGCTCGGCGCAGTTGGAACGAACGCGGCATAACCGTGCCGTGCCGTCTCGCGAGCGAGGAGGCGTAGTGCCGCTGCGATGTCGGGCTCTGGGCTCTTCGCGCCGCGTGTCGCCTCACTCAGTGCTTGGCTCCCGCGCGGGCCGAGGGTGTCGTGGCCAGCCGCACCGTGAATGTGCACGTCGACGTAGCCGGGTGCGATGAGTCCGTCGACCCGCCGTGCACGTGCGCCTGCAGCACGTCGACCCGCTGGTCCGACGGCGGTGATCACCTGCTCTGCGCCACGTACCTCAAGTTCGATGAGCGCGTCGGGGACGATGCGACCATTCATGAGCGCGTCACCGCGAAGGGCGGTGCGGGCACCTGCTGGTCGGTTTGTGCGGCGGCTCATCCCCTCAGAGTAGTGCGGTCTCACCTGCTGCGGTGGCATAGGCCTCAATTGGGAGACAGGCGCACACAACATTCCGATCGCCGTGCACGTTATCGATGCGCCGTACGGGTGGCCAGTATTTGCGTGCACGAACCCATGGCAGCGGGAAGGCGCCCTGCTCGCGTGTGTACGGGCGCGCCCACTCGCCGCGCACAAGGTCGGCCGCCGTATGCGGTGCGTTGCGCAGCGCGCTCTGCTCGGCTGGCACGCTGCCCGATTCCACCGCTGCAATCTCTGCGCGGATCGCACGCAGCGCATCGATGAAGCGATCGAGCTCCGCCTTCGACTCGGATTCTGTTGGCTCAACCATCAACGTTCCGGCAACGGGCCAGCTCATCGTTGGCGCATGGAATCCAAAGTCCATGAGTCGCTTCGCAATATCTTCAACGGTGACGCCGCTCGATGCGGTCATCTCGCGCACATCAAGGATGCACTCATGTGCAACGGTACCGTTGCGCCCGGTATAGAGAATCGGGAACGCATCGCGGAGGCGCGCCGCAAGATAGTTCGCGTTCAAGATCGCGATCTCGGTAGAGCGCCGCAATCCATCTGGTCCAAGCGTTGCGATATAGGCCCAGCTGATCGGCAAGATGCTCGCACTCCCAACCGTCGCCGACGAGACGCGCCCCTCACCGCCAAGTTCGCGCGATGGCAAGAACGGCGCAAGGTGCGCAGCCACGCCGATCGGGCCCATCCCTGGGCCGCCGCCGCCGTGCGGAATCGCAAAGGTCTTGTGCAGGTTCAGGTGGCAGACATCTGCTCCAAAGTCGCCTGGGCGCGCGACCCCAACCTGGGCGTTCATGTTTGCGCCGTCCATATAGACCTGTCCGCCGGCCTCGTGAACCGCTGCGCAGATCTCGCGGATCGCCTCTTCGAATACGCCGTGCGTGCTCGGATAGGTGACCATGAGCGCACCGAGCGTGCCCGCATGCTCGGCAATCTTCGCGCGAAGGTCGGCCACATCAACGTTTCCCTGCTCGTCGCAGCGCACGACCACCACCTGGAAGCCGGCCATGACCGCACTCGCGGGGTTCGTCCCGTGCGCCGAGCTCGGGATCAAGCAGACGGTGCGCTGGCGCTCGCCGCGCGAGAGGTGCCAGCGGCGAATTGCGAGGAGGCCCGCGTACTCGCCTTGCGAGCCGGCATTCGGCTGCAGGCTCACTGCGGCAAAGCCGGTGATCTCGGCGAGCCAGCGCTCAAGATCGCCTGTGAGCTGCGCATAGCCGGGGAGGCGCGTTGCGTCGGAGTACGGATGCACGTGCGCAAATCCTGGCAGGCCGATCGCCATCATCTGCGTTGTTGCATTGAGCTTCATCGTGCAGCTGCCGAGCGGAATCATCGAGCGCGTCAGGCTCACATCTTTATCGGCGAGGCGAAAGATGTAGCGAAGCATCTCGGTCTCCGATCGGTGGAGCGTAAAGACTGGGTGCGTGAGGATCGCATCGCTGCGGCGGAGTTCGCTTGGCAGTGAGCTGCTTGTGGCCGGCGCGTCGTTGCCGAGCAGCGCAACGAGTGCAGCGACATCACTTGGTGTCGTTGTCTCGTCACATGCAATCCCAACACCGGTTGCGTCGAGGCGACGCAGTTCATACCCAGCACTGGCAGCGGCAGTGAGCAGCGCATCGGCTCGTGCAGCGGTGCCGAGTTCGAGTGCGATCGTGTCGAAGAACTGTTCGTGGCGAAGTGCAAGGCCCGCTGCAACTGCACTTGCGGCGATTCGTGCAGCGTGCGCATGCACGCGCTCAGCCATCGCACGGAGGCCGTCGGGGCCGTGCCATGCAACGTACATGCTGGCGATCACTGCGAGTAGCACCTGTGCGGTGCAGATGTTCGAGGTGGCCTTCTCGCGACGAATGTGCTGCTCGCGCGTCTGGAGCGTGAGGCGGTAGGCGGGTGCGCCATCGGCGTCGACCGAGACCCCAACGAGGCGTCCTGGGAGTGCGCGCTTGAACGCGTCACGCGTGGCCATGAATGCTGCGTGTGGGCCGCCGTATCCCATGGGCACACCGAAGCGCTGGCTGCTGCCAATCACCACATCGGCACCCTGCGCGCCCGGACTTTCGAGCAGTACCGCGGCGAGCGGGTCGGTGGCGACGATCACGAGGATCCCTGCCGCATGCGCTGCAGCAACATCGGCGCGAATCGAGCGAACTGCACCCGAGCTTCCCGGGTTGGAGAGGAGGAGCGCGTAGGGGCGCTCCCCATCGCGCGGTGCGCGAGCACGGGCGAGGAGTGCGGCTGGCGCATCAACCACCACGGCGATGCCGAGTGGCTCGGCACGTGTGCGCAACACATCGATCGTTTGTGGGTGGGTATCGTGATCGACAAGCACAAGGTTCCCGTCTGCAACGCTGCCAACGGCGTGGCAGAGTGCGACCGCCTCTGCAGCTGCGGTCCCCTCATCGAGGAGTGATGCGTTGGCGATCTCCATTCCGGTGAGATCGCAGATCGCCGTCTGGAAGTTGATGAGCGCCTCAAGTCGACCCTGAGCAATCTCGGGTTGATACGGTGTGTAGGCGGTGTACCAGGCGGGGTTCTCAAGAATATTGCGCGCGATCACTGGTGGCGTGATCGTGTCGTGATACCCCTGGCCGATCATCGAGCGCAGTGGGCGATTGCTCCCTGCCATCTCGCGGAGTCGATCGAGCGCATCGATCTCACTCAACGCAGGTGGCACATTCAACGCGTCGCGGCGAACGATGCTGGCGGGAACGGTTGCAGTGATGAGTGCATCGAGGCTTGGCTGACCAACCACGGCGAGCATCGCGGCAACGTCGGCCGCATCTGGACCAATGTGTCGATCAACGAATCCGGACATGACAGCACCTCCACGGTGCCCCGCTGTCTTGCTGCCTGAGAGCATCCCCGCGACGCGTCTGCGTCACGAGTTCCTCCGTCGGCGCGCCGTGCGACTTCGCGTTCGGCGCTCTCCAGCGTCCCCATCCCCGCGCGGTCCATCTGCCTGAGAGGTTCCGGACCGTTGCTCCGTCGGCGCCGCATCTGCCGCCAGCATCTCTGCTGAATGCGCTGCGATCTCTTCCGCGCGATTCTCTTGAGGGTTCCGCCGTCATCCTACTCCTCGCGTTGCCACGACGGAGCCGGTTAGCGCTCGGTGATGGGGACTTCGCGTGGGGCCCCGGCGGGCGACCCGTCGATCGACCCATCGAGGAGCTGCCAGGCACGAATCTCGTGCCCCCCCTCGGGCGTGCGGCCAACGATGAGGTGGAGGGCATCGGGGTGGTGCGCCCCTGCGCGATCACGTATGGAGGGGATCGAGGGACCTTCTGGATGTGCATGCACGATCGCCCAGATCGCCTCGCCCGCCTCGTCGGCGGCGCTGCTCACGCGCAGCAGTTCGGTTGGATCCATCTCGAAGCGATCGACACCTTGCGCCACATTCTGCAGCGGGATATAGCGCAGTGGAACACCACCAGTGTGCGGGGGCGCCGATCCGATAACGAGGCCGCATGATTCGCGCGGCGCTTCGTGATCGGCATGCTCGATCATCTCGCGCAGCAGCTGCGCAGGAATCTCGCTCACTGCACCGTTGAACAGTCGGCGCATGCTGGATCGCGCTGCAAGCGCATCTCATCGAACCGTGCATCAAGCGCATCCCAGAGCATGATCCGTCCGACGAGTGGCGCACCGATGCCGAGCAGGAGCTTGATCGCCTCGGTCGCCTGCAGCGCACCAAACACGCCGGGGACGCTGCCCAGCACGCCGGCGACATCACACGCGGGTGCGGCCTCGGCGCTCGGCTCGGTTGCATGCATGCAGCGGTAGCAGGGGCCAGATCCCGGAGTGAACACGGTGAGGCGCGCCTCGTATCGATAGACGCTCGCGTGCACGACGGGGATCCGCGCGGCAAGCGCGGCGCGATTCAGCGCATAGCGCGCATCAAACGTATCGGTGCAATCGAGGATAACCTCCATCCCGTTCATAAGTGCGGCCGCGTTGTCGGCAGTGAGTCGCTCGTTGATTGCCTCAACCTGGATGTCGGGATTCAATGCACGGAGCTGATTAGCGGCAGAGGCGACCTTTGCAGTGCCAACGCCAGAGGTCGTATGGATCACCTGGCGCTGCAGGTTGGAGATGTCGACGGTGTCGAAGTCGACCAGGCGTAGGGTGCCAACGCCTGCCGCTGCGAGATAGAGCGCCGCCGGTGAGCCGAGTCCGCCAGCGCCAAGGATCAGCACGCGCGCGCGCAAGAGACGCGCCTGCCCCTCTGCGCCAAAGCCGGGGAGTGCAAGGTGCCGCGCATAGCGCGCGCGCTGTGCATCGGTACGTGCCGTTGGTACGAGCGGGAGGCCCGCCTCTTCCCACGCGACGATCCCGCCTGCGAGCGACTGCACGTTCGTATAGCCCAGTGCACCGAGTGCAACGGCTGCGCGTGCCGAGCGCACCCCGTGCGCGCAGTAGACGACGAGTGGCGTTTCGGGGTTCGGCACGAGGCCGCGAATCATCGTGGCAACGCTATCCACTGGCGCGTGGAGTGCACCGGCAAGATGACCGGCATCCCACTCGTGCTGCTCGCGCACATCGACGAGTGTCGGTGGTGTTGCGCTGTGTAGCAGGCTATCTGCTCCACCTGCATCAATCTCACGGAGTGTGGCGCGGCCGAACTCGCCCGCCTGGTGTGTCACCGGCTGCGCCACCGTTCGATCGCCTTCTGCGTTGTCTCGAGTCCGAGCAGGGCGCAGTGCACGCGCGAGGGTCCCACCTCGACACCGAGCAGCTCCATCACATACGGCGTGCCGAGGGCGAGGATCTCGTCGGCAGATTTTCCGCGCAGCTCATCGGTGAGGAGCGAGGCGGATGCCTGCGAGATTGCACAGCCGCGCCCACTAAAGGCGACGTCGGTGATGGTGCCCGCTGCATCGAGGACGAGCTGCATTGTGATCACGTCGCCGCAGCTTGGGTTGCGACCGTCGAGGCTGACGCTCGGCTCCGCCAACACGCCGTGATTATGCGGGGTTCGGTGATGCTCGAGGATCTGCTCGCGATAGAGATCGTCCATGCCGCCCATCTGCCCTCCTAGCGCGAGAAGATCGCGCGCGCGTCGCGAAGCCCTTCGAAGAGTGCGTCGAGATCATCGTCGTCGGTATACGGAGCAACGCTCACGCGCGCCGTCGCCGAAAGCTCGAGCTGCTCATGCAACGGCATGGCGCAGTGGTGGCCGGCGCGAATCGCCACGCCGCGGCGATCCAAGATCGTCGCCAGGTCGTGGGCGTGCACGAGGTCGCTCGAGAAGCTCACGAGGCCGGCGCGCCCCTCTGCATGCGGTGTGCCGAGGATCCGCACGTCGGGGAGCGCCTCGGGGAGTTCGCGCAGCACCCGTGCGAGCAGTCGCGTTTCGTGCTCATGAATGGCGGCGCGACCGAGCTCGTCGAGGAAGTCACAGGCGGCGGCGAGGGCGACCGTACCCGAGGCGTCGGGGGTACCAGCCTCAAACCGCTGCGTCCCTTCGGCGAAGGTTGCATCACGGAGGCGCACCTCGCGAATCATGTCGCCGCCCGTCTCGATCGGCGCCATCTCGGCGAGCAGATCGGCACGCGCCCAGAGTCCGCCGCCCGAGAAGAGGCCGCCCATCTTGTGTGCGCTAAACGCATAAAAGTCGGCGCCGAGCTCGGGGATCGAAACCGGCATGTTCGATACTGCCTGACAACCATCAACCGAGAGGAGTGCGCCAACGGCATGCACGTGCGATGCAATCTCGGCGAGCGGCGCAATGGAGCCGAGCACGTTGGAGACGTGCGCGAGTGCGACGACCTTCGGCCGAAGCTTCAGGAGTGAGTCGAGACGATCCCAGAGGATCTCACCGGTGTGATCGTCGACAGGGATGAACTCGATGTCGGCATCTGCCTCACGTGCAACCTGCTGCCAAGGAATCAGGTTGGCGTGATGCTCTGCCTCCGTTACAACAATCAGGTCGCCGCGATGGATGTTCGCGCGGCCCCATGATCGCGCGACAAGATTCAGTGCCTCCGTTGCGCTACCGAGCATGACGAGCTCTGTTGCTGGAACGTTGAGAAAGCGCGCCACCCGTGCACGCGCGCCCTCGTATGCATCGGTTGCGGCGGTGCCGAGCGCATACGCACCGCGATGCGGATTCGCATTTGCCGTAAAGAGGAAGTTGCTCACGGCATCGACAACCTGCTTCGGTCGCTGCGCAGTTGCCGCCGAGTCGAGGTAGTGCAGCGGGTTGCCACCCGGTCGCGTGGCAAGAATTGGATAGGCGGCGCGCACCTTGCGCGGATCGAGGCTCCCGTCGGCGCGGTGCCAGGCGCTCATGCGCCCTCGCTACTCTCCGCGCGCTGGCGCCAACGGTGGCGCTGCGGCCTCATCGGATGTTGGCGTGATGCCGTTCTCGGCGAGGATCGGCGCGTAGCCTTCGCTCTCCAAGCGATGTGCGAGGTCTGGTCCGCCCGAAGTCACGATGCGCCCGCGCGCCAACACGTGCACAAACTGCGGCTTCAGATAGTCGAGCAGGCGCTGGTAGTGCGTGATGACGAGCACGCCAAGCTCTGGCGAGAGCATCGTGTTCACCCCTTCGGCAACGATGCGCAACGCGTCGATGTCGAGTCCGGAGTCGGTCTCGTCGAGGATCGCCATCTCTGGCTTGAGCAGCGCCATCTGGAGCATTTCGAGTCGCTTCTTCTCGCCGCCGCTGAATCCATCGTTGACGTAGCGCGACATGAAGCTCTCGTCGACCTTCAACTGCGTGAGCTTCTCTTTCACGAGCTTGCGGAACTCGCCCATCGTCATGCCGCCCTTCACTGGGTCAGACGGATCAAACTCTGGATCGCGCACAAGACCGGAGCGGCGCGCGTTCATCGCCGTGCGCAAGAAACTTGCAACGGAGAGTCCAGGAATTGCAGTGGGGTATTGGAAGGCGAGGAAGAGTCCGAGTCGCGCGCGCTGGTCGGCGCTGTAGTCGAGCAGGTTCTCGCCCTTCCATGAGACGCTGCCAGAGACGATCGTGTAGCTCGGATGCCCCATCAACGCGTAGCTGAGCGTTGTCTTACCAGAGCCGTTCGGTCCCATGATCGCGTGCACCTCGCCCGGCTTCACCGTGAGGTTGATGCCGTTGAGGATGTGCTTCGACGGATCCGCCGCCGGCGCGACGACAAGATCCTTGATGACGAGGTGGCTTGCGGCAGTACTCATCGGTCTATCTTCGCTCATTATTTCTGGTGGCGCTGTACGTTGATCGGCGCGTTCGGCACGGCGAGATCGGCGAGCGTGAATGAGTCGAGCGCCTCGGTTACCGAGTCGCGCACGCGGCTCCAGAGGGGGACGACCGAGCAGGTTCCAGAACGCTTGCAGGCGCTCCCCTCCTCGGCGAGGCATGCCATTGGCACGATCGGCCCCTCGAGGGCACGCAACACTGCGCCCATGCGCACCTCGTTTGCTGGTCGTGCAAGTCGATAGCCACCATGTGCACCGCGCTGGCTATCGATGATCCCCGCGTCGCGCAGGCCACCGATGATCTGCTCGAGGTAGGCGCGTGGCAGGTCTTCGGCTTCGGCGATGTCGGTGAGGGAGACCGGCTCCCCTTTATCCATACGGGCGAGGGCGACCATGAATCGAACGCCGTACTCGCCACGGGTGCTGAACGCGACGGCGCCTGTCCCGTGGAGACCACGAGGGGCCTGCTCTTCGTGCTCGTTCAATGCGACTCCTTGGTAGACCGGACAAAGCCTGTCAGAGATGAGCGTACCCTATCCCTATGAGTGATCCGCATGCGCACCTCACTACTGTGATCGCGGCGCTGCCGCGCGGGTACTCAGTGCGCCATGCCGACCCTGCGCGCGACCTTGAAGCCCTCGCCGAGCTCGTCAATGCCGTCGCAGAGGATGTCGGCGAGCCGATTCGGTATAGCGCCGACGATATGCGCGAGAACCTCGACGCGGTTGAGCCGGCGAACGACACCATCGTTGTCAGCGATGCTGCCGGCAGCATTGTTGCGTGGGGGAGCGCCTATCGCGTCACCGATGACCCTTCCAAGCCACGTGTCTTCCTCATGGGTGCAGTGCACCCACAGCAGCGCGCGCAGGGGATCGGTCGCGCACTATTCACGTGGACGCATGCGCGCGCAGAAGAGATCCTCGCCGCGTATCACAACGGCACGATTCAGGCGCATTGCACCGATACTGATGAACGCACGCAGCACCTTTACGCAAGATTCGGGATGCGTCCGATTCGCTGGTACACCTCGATGCAGCTGCACTTTTCTCGCCGAACGACCTCGCGCGATCTTGCAACCACCACGATCCCTGCGGGGTACCACGCTCGTGCGTTTCATGAGGTTGACGCGGAGGTGCTGCGCCGCCTCCGTAACGACTGCTTTAGCGATCATTGGGGTGCATCAGAGATGGGCGGCGAAGCATGGGCGCAGCTCCTTGGCTCGAGCGGCTTCCGCCCGAACGACTCGGAGATCCTGGTTACAGATGAGGGGACGCCCGTTGCGTATCAATTGACGTTCGAATACCCGCAAGACAGCGCAACCATTGGCCACACGCAATGGGTCGGCAACCTTGGCGTACAGCGTCAACATCGCGGGCGGGGGCTCGCCACCCTTCTCATTGAGCGGCACTTGATTCGCGCTCGCGCACGCGACTACGAAGGGTCGATGATCGACGTTGACGCAGACTCTCTTACCGGGGCGAACAAACTCTACGAGCGCATCGGCTACGCGCGCCGATTCGGCGAGGTTCGCTACATCCTGGGAGATGCGTCCTTCTCGTAATTAGTGGTGCTTTGCGAGGATGCGCGAGATCACCTTGCCGGCGCTCTGCGCAGCATCAATCGCCTCTTCGAGCTGCTCGTAGAGGTCGCGCAACTTGATCACCTCGATGGCATTGCCGTTCTCACGGAAGAGGCGGCCAAGCGATGAGCGGCGCAGACCATCGGCACGATGCTCAAGGTCGTTGATCGTTGCGATGTGCGGCTGGATCCCCGTGTGCGTTGAGAGCTTGCGGAGCGCCTCCACAAGTTGCGACGACTGCGCGGCGAGGATCGAGGTGAACTCCTTCGCCTCATCGGTTGGATTCTCAATGCCGTAGACGACAAAGGTCTCCGCTGCGGCCTGAATGCCATCGAGGATGTCGTCGACATTACTCGTGAGGTCGTGGATGTCTTGCCGATCGTAGGGTGTGATGAAGGCACGCTCAAGGCGACGATGTACCTCGCCCACGATCTTGTCGCCCTCTTTTTCGACGCCACGAATGGTGGCGACCTGCTCCTGCACGTTCGTGTAGCTACTCATCAAATCATTGAGCTTTGATGCAGCCTCGGCAACGCGCTCACCGTGCTCGATGAAGAGTTCGTGGAACTTCTCGTCTTGTGGAATGAGTCGCATGATCGCTCTCCTCTCTCTTTCTACTAAATGCCAACTGTGTGCAGCACCAACCAGGTGGCTGCACCAACCGTTGCGGTAATGGGAATCGTGATCACCCAGGCGAGGAGGATGCGGCGGGCAACCCCCCAGCGCACGGCACGCGTGCCGCGACTCGAGCCAACGCCCATGATCGCGCTCGAGATCACATGCGTCGTGGAGACCGGCATGCCGAGACGCGCGGTTATCAGCAGCACCGTTGCAGCGGTGGTCTCTGCAGCAAATCCGTGGATTGGTTCAAGCTCGACCACGCGGTGGCCCATCGTCTTCATGATGCGCCAGCCGCCAACGGCAGTCCCAAGCGAAATCGCTGTCGCAGCGAGCAGAACCACCCAGACGGGAACGTCGACCGTGGGGATAACGCCTGCCGCAAAGAGGGCGAGCGTAATAATCCCCATCGTCTTCTGCGCATCATTCGATCCATGTGCGAAGGCCATATACCCGGCCGAGAAGACCTGGAGCACCTTAAAGGTGCGCCCGAGTGGCTTGCGATGAAAGTTCCGGAAGATCCAATAGAGGGCGACCATCAGGACGAAGCCGATCACAAATCCTGCCAAGGGCGATGAGATAAGCGGAACAAGCACCTTCCCGATAATTCCATCGATCAGGAGTGCCTGGGGACCAACGGCGATGAGCGTTGCGCCGAGGAGGCCGCCGATCAGCGCGTGGCTGCTCGAGCTTGGAATCCCCAAACGCCAGGTGATGAGGTTCCAAATGATTGCGCCAACGAGTGCTGCGGCAACGATGGTTTGCGTGGTCGACGTCTCGCTGACAAGGCTCGAGCCGATCGTCTTCGCTACGGCCGTGCCGGCAAAGGCGCCAATAAAGTTGAAGCATGTCGCCATGAGGATCGCGTGGCGGGGGTGGAGCGCCTTCGTTGCAACAGATGTTGCGATCGCATTGGCGGTGTCATGAAAGCCGTTGATGTAGTCAAAGGCGACGGCGAGTACGACAACGGCAATCAGCGTTAGCGTTACTCCCTCACCCACCGCGGGAGCCTAGTCCTATTGGGTGAACGGTGAGTTTTACTCGCGAACGGGCGTCTGTGAGACAGACCGTGAGGCGGCCGCTTCGAGCGTCTCTGCCTGGCGTGCAAGGAGCCAGAGGAGATCGGCGAGGCGATTCATGTAGGCGAGAAGGTGCTCACCCGGGAGGAGCCCCTCGCGGCCAAGGGTGACGCAGTAGCGTTCGGCACGGCGAATGATGGTTCGTGCGAGTTCGATTGCGGATGAGGCCTTGCTCGATCCAGGGATCACGAAGTCTTTCGGGAAGATGATGGCAGCCTCGGTAGCTGCGAGCAGGGTGTTGATGCGTGCAAGCATCTTCGGCGACACCTTGGTGCGCCCCTCTTCGAGACGATCCCACGCGTCGGGGTTCGTTGCGAGTTCGGCACCAACAACGAAGAGGTCGCGTTGGATTGAGAGGAGTGTCTCGTCGAGCGCGGCAATCCCTGCACCTGCGAGCCCGATCAGTTCGGCGCGCGCCATGCCGAGTGCGGCGGTCGCTTCGTCGACCGTGCCGTAGGCCTCGGTGCGCACATCATCTTTGGAGATGCGGTCGCCGCCGAAGAGAAGACCGGTTGTCCCCGCGTCGCCCTTGCCGGTGGCGACCTTGCTTGGTGGAAGCTTCAGTTCGTCGTTCACCAGGCGAGTCCGGCATCTTTCGGATCCCAACGCTCGGCCAAGAGTGTGACCTTCACCGGGTGCTCAAGCACCGACTCGGCCGCCTCTTTCACCTGCGCCAGCATTGATCCTGCGTACGGGCAGAACGGCGTGGTGAGAATCATCTTGACCTCTGACTCTGTCTCACCAACGAGCACCTGGCGGATGAGTGCGAGCTCGACAACATTCATCCCGATCTCTGGATCAACGACGGAGCGCAGCGCATCGAGGATTGCGAGCTCTGTCGCGCGCTTCTGCACGTCCTGCGGCGTCGTGGCGAGCGTCTCTTCGGTCATGCCATTGCCGCTTCTGCGGGCGTCAGGCCTGGCCCGCGCAGCGCGCCACTCGCGTCGAAGAATTCTGCGTAGTGCTCGCGATGCTCTGTTGCGTACTCGTATGCGCGTGCGATCCCCACAATGCGCAGCTCGGGCATCTCGCTCAGCAGTTGCGCGGCGGTGTAGCCACTCGCGCGCAACTCGAGGAGGCGCTGCACGGTAAGCCGCGTGCCATAGAGGAACGGTTCACCGTTCATAACGAGTGGATCGAGCGCTACCCATTTAATCGTCATCGCTATGCCCCCTTGTAGATCGCTTTGAGGATGGCGTTGCGCTTGCGCGTGTCGCCGCCAAGTCGCCGGTGCCACTTCAAGACCTTGATGCCTTCGATCAACGTTGCGTCGGCAAGTGCTGCCGCGTCGGGGGCGACCGCCGCCGCAACTGCAACGCGAAGCCCCTCATAGAGATCGGTCACGTCGTCCATCGAGATGCGTCGGCGGCGCCAGGTTGGCGTGGCATGCTCGGTGAAGGTGCGAAGTGGCGTTGATCGACCAACCTCGAGGCTCTCGGCGAGCTTCTGCAGCACAACCTCTCCGTCGCGCAGAAGGGCGCGCAAGCCGAGGTCGCCGAGCCGCTCGCGCAGTTCGGGATTGCGCTCGACGGCAACGGTGAGTGCGACGCCGGCGATCCGCTCCCAGTCGGCAACGAGCGGTGCCGCCGCAGCAGGAAAACCAGCCGTTCGGCTGAGTGGACGGGCGCCGTGCAGGGGGTGGCTCATACCTCTGAGCGTAGCATCAGTACCCAGATTTGAGCGCGAGGATTCGATCGTACGAGGCACGCAAGCGGAGCGTTGAGAGGTGCCCCGCACGCGCTTGCGCGCAGAGCAGCGTGAAGGCCTTTTCCGAACGGAACTCGGGGCTCGTGAGGATCACGACGTCTACCCCCGCCTGCGCTGCACGAAGTGCGAGCGACCGCGCTGTTACGCCGCGCGAGTGTGCTGTGCCGTCGAGTGAGTCGGTGATCGTGACGCCGGTGAAGCCGAGTGTGCCGCGCAAGAGCGTGGTGGCAATCGCATACGACCATCCCGCCGCGTTGTTTTCGTCGTACGCGGTGTAGGTCACGTTCGAGAGCATCACCAGGTCGATGCCAGCATCGATCGCTGGGGTAAACGCAGCAAGATCGCTTGCAAGCGCGGCGCGCGATGCGGTTACCGTGCCTGGAACCTTGTCGGTGCTTTCAGCAACGCGACCGATCCCCGGAAAGTGCTTGATCGTTGCACTCACGCCTGCAGATTCTTGACCGAGCGCAAAGGCTGTTGCCAGTTGCGCGGTCCGAGCACTGATGCGAGAGAAGGTGCGCCCCGCGTCATACATGAATCCGCTCGGTGCACTTGGCGTGTCGGCAACCGGGGCGAGATTGAGGTTCACCCCCGCCGCGGCAAGCGCGGTGCCGGTGGCACGTCCAACACGGCGAACCGCCGCAACGCTCAGCCTCGCGCCCATGACTGCAGCCTGGTTCACGGGTTCAGCCCAGGGCAAGCGACGAATCCCACCCCCCTCCTGGTCGACGGCGATGAAGAGCGGCGGGCGCCCTGCGTTACTGGCGATCGCCTGGAGGTCGCGTGTGAGCTGCGTGAGCCCCTGCACGCCCTTAAAGTTCCAGCCGAAGAGGATCACGCCGCCAATCTCGCCGCGCTGGATACGCCCAGTGAGTGCGGCCGACGGCGTGCGCCCATCCATGCGCACGATCAGCTTCTGGCCGACCATCTCCTCGATCGTCGGCGTGCTCACCGCGTGCACGACCTCTGGGCCGGGAGCGAGGACGGCGAGCAGGACGAGGCTCAGCCCAACCGCAACGAGACGCGCGCGCGCCCTCACCAGAGATCGGTCCGGTCGCTCTTCTGTGGCTCGCGTGTGCGATTCAACGCGTGATCCTCATGCTCAGCCGCTGCGGCGCGTGCGGCATCGATCGCCGCCTGCAAGACACTCGCACCGCCAGCAAGCCCGTGCGGCGCCTCATGCAAATGATCGGGGAGGCCGGCCTTCTCGTCGCGCGCACGGCCCTGGGTCTCGCCAAGGAACGGCATGCCGAGTCGCTCAACCGCATCGAGTGAGGCGCGCAAGACCGCGCCCTTTGCCGCAACGACGGCGCGAATCTCTTCGCCCTCTTCGGCATCGCTCAACTGACGGCCACGGAGTGGCTGCGCGATGCGGCCAACGTCGAGCCATGCCTGGTGGTAGCGATCCATCTGCCCCCATGCGGCAGAGAGGAGTGCGTCGCTTGCGGCGAGCCAGGTGTTGAGCGCCGCGCGTGATGGCGCACGCGTGATGCGCTCACCCTCGTCGATGAGCGTCTGCGTCTGGTGGATGAGATCCTCGCGCTTCATGCGCGCCTAGCGGTCGCCTGCGGCGCGATCACTCTTGGCAAATGCGGCGAGTTCGCGCTTGCACTCTTCTGTCGCCTTGACAACCTGGCGCTCGAGCCAACCACTCATTCGCGAAGAATCTTCAAGGGTGACGACGGGGCCCTGGTCGCTATCTTCGACAATGAAGCCGGTGGTGGTGCGGAAGTCGCTGAACCAGTTCGCTTGCAGCTGCAACAGCTCGTCGATTACGACGCGGCGCTCGAAGAGCCAGTCGAGATGCGCCGCGTTGAGCGCATCGGCGATATCGGCG
>Ga0209190_1001190_pt1 | contig 18300 bp, 24 predicted proteins | sample M_140205_XF_Meta_FD_187315 | JGI IMG/M metagenome (GOLD analysis project Ga0209190, IMG submission 187315) | Freshwater microbial communities from Lake Montjoie, Canada to study carbon cycling - M_140205_XF_MetaG (SPAdes) (version 2) | ecosystem: Environmental > Aquatic > Freshwater > Lake... | reverse complement strand
ATATGCTATATTTGCTATGACTCGGGCTAGAGAAATAAAACAAGAAGAACGAATGTTGAAGGAAATAGATGCTTTGGCGGGAGGATTTAGCCAAGATGAACTTCAAGATGAATTACATAAGGGCCGTCGTGTAAAACCTACATTAACATTACGTGGAAGGGAGATAGAACTAAATGAAGAACCAAGCGCAGCTGAGCTTGCAGAAATTGGATCATTTACAGGAATATTGGATCAACAAGATTTTGCAGGAAAAGTCAATGAAGCAAGAAAACTAGAAAGAGAAATGAGAGAATTAAGAGCATATTTAGTAACTAAATATGAAGGAAATAAATTTGAAGAAAATAATACTTGGGGTCAAGAAGAATATGATGAGGAAGACGAGGAAGAAGGAGAAGATTGGGGTGAAGATGAAGGAGATTATTGGGAAGAAGGAAATTATTGGGAAGATGAAGAGGATCCTGTTTATGAAGCACTACGAGCGACTAGAAATGAGTCAAATAATGAAGAAGAGGGATATAATCAAGGACAAAATCAAGGATATACTGGTAATGCTGGACTAGCAAATAATATGGCTGCCTTAAACCAATATTGGCAAGGAGCACCTCAAGGAAATGGTGAATTACCAGAATCAAATAATGAGTTATAATATTAAACCGGATATATAATTTCATTAATTAAATTTTGTAAAGAAGGCTGTTTTGGATCTTCTTCATTTATTATTTTTAAACTATCCGATATAGCTGCGTTGTTTATAACTGCATCAAATGCAGTATCTATTAATCCCAATTTTTTAATTTCCAATATTCTTTCAGTATCATTATCATATTCTGAACTTTGTATTATTTTTAAAATATGAAAAAAATGATCAAATTCTATCTGTTTATTATTATTTGCATATGTTGGTTTGTCATTCCTTTTATCTATTATTTCATCTAAATATGCATATATTTTTACTATTTTTTCATTGTCTGAAAACATTTCAGATTTTACTATATTTTCTATTGCACTATCATTAATAGTAAAGGATGGGTCTGCTAAAAGTTTTATTTTTTCATCATTTCCTGTTTCATCATCTGTTAATATTTTATATATATCTAATAATTGAGATGAGTTAAATCCTTCTCTCGTTCTATTCATAAAAACTAACAATCCTAATAATAATATTGCACATAATATGATCCACATATTATATAATATTATTATTTATTTATTAACGTTGCTAATATAATTAAATGTTTTGCTAATTGAATTAGCAATTCTCTTTTTCTGTCATCAGATATGGCTGGATCATCCATTTCAGTCATTATATCTATACATCTTTTTGACATATCTTTTTTTTGCTCATCATTAGCTATATTTATTTCTGAAGGCGGTGCATTTTTTCCTGGTTCTTTACTATTTGTTGGTGGTTCAGAACCATTTTTGCCTGGTTCTTTCGCATCGTCGATATTGATTTGCGCGTAGATTTTGGATCCGGCATCGACATCTCTGGGCAATATAAAGTCGATAACCAAATCCTTTCCATTGTGTTTTACAGGGGCTTTAATAGTGCTCCCTTTTTTCGCATTAGGAGGAACAATGATTGCTATCGTCATTTTTCCACTAATTGGTTCATTGCTAATAATAGCGTCTTTCATATTAACTTCTAATGGGATTACAGATCCGGGAATACTATCTGGTCTCACTAAAAAATTGATGGTATAATTCTTGTCTTTATACTTGAACGGAGCTTGAATGAGATCATTTGCTTTTGCTCCTTCAGGGATAGTCACTTTTATTGAAGTTGTTTCTTCAATTGCAGGGATAGCGTCTGACAATTTAAATGTTTCGGTAATCTTTGATTCAACATCAGCGTTTGTAACTACATAGTTGAACATCAAATTCTTATTCTTTCGTGTAGTAACTGACACTTTTATGATATCTTGCACTTTTGCACCATCTGGAAGAAAAAAACTTACCTCTATAGTTTGCTTAGTGTCAGATTCACTAATTACTTTGCCTGTTGTAGTACTTGGATCAGTAATAACATTTTTTTTTGTTCCTCGGAATCTATTAGTGAATGAGGTGGGCGAGGCTATAGCAGTTTTAATATCAAATTTATGTGTCATTTTGGATTCAGGTTTTGTTTCTGGAGGAACCTTAAAGTTAAACATCAACTTCTTTCCATCTCTTGTAACTGACACATTTATTTCATTCTCTGGTATTACACCTTCCGGTAGACGAAAACTTACATCTATATTTTTATTTGGATATTCCTTATCTATGTTACCTAATGCAACAGGCAGAACAGGTTTAGCATTTTTTGACCCAAAAAATCGTTTAGTTAATGATGATTTAGGTTTATTTGAAGTTGGATTTGGAGAATTTGTTGTTTTTTTAGTACGGCTAAATAGTGTTGAAAATCTTGATTTAGGTTTAGGGTTAGGAGGAGCAGTAGGATCCACAGCAGGAGGATCGACAGCAGCATTAGTACCAGTAGGAGGACCACCAGTAGGAGGATCCACAGCAGTAGGATCCACAGCAGGAGGATCCACAACAGCAGTAGGACCAGCAGTAGGATCAACAACAGCAGTAGGATCCACAGCAGGAGGATCAACAACAGCAGGAGGACCACCAGGAGGATCAACAACAGCAGTAGGACCAGCAGGAGGATCAACAGCAGTAGTACCAACATGAGAAGAAGGAGGAGTTGTTGTACTCTCTCCAGGAGTTAATGTAACCATGATATATAATAAAAAAATATAAAATATTGAGTAATAAAGTATTAAAGGAAGAACTTAGCGGCCCAAAGTAGCTGATAACGCTTGATAGAGAATAAGTTAGAAAATATAACGGGAGAGAAAGAATGATACCCGGTAGCACGTCCAGCAAGACCCTGTATAATAGTAAAGTCGTTTGTAAGACCAGTATGACGTTCATAAAGAACGCCTAAAAACATCTTAGGAATAGTGGTAGCACATCGAAGTCGCTCTTTGATAAATATGAAAGTATTAATCAAAGGAGGAGTAGAAAGGATAGAGTCAAGCTCGGAAGAAAGATCGGCATCAGAATGAGTGATAAACTCAAAATCGCCAACAAATACTTTCTTGAAGTTGTCAACAGTGATGTCATGAAGGAAAGAGTGGTGAGTGCGAATAATGTGGTATTTCGGGTTATCAAGGGAAACAAAAGGATAAATCTCTCTAATGTTGTCTAAAGCAATAGGATCAACAGAAAGAGTAACAGAGTCAAATCCACAAAGATCTTTGTACTGAAAAACCCGTCCTTCGGCAACAAGATCGAAAATGGATCGATAATTGGGAGCAGGATCCATGAAAATGACGTCATGCCCGCGAGTAATGGGAATGAATTTTTTGACAACGGAAGAAGGAGTAGCAGAAACATGAACAAATTTGATGTCCCGAGAATAAATGGATTTCTCATCAAATCCAGCGCGACTAAAAGCTTTTTGAATGCATTGGTTGGCTTTGCAAGCGATTTGAGTTTCGTCGATAAAGATAAGAACGTTAGTGAGGTCAGAAACAGCGTCAACAAAATCGTCAAGCTTGTTGCGGTGGAAAATGTTGGAGTGAAGAGAAACGGGGAATCGATCTTTGGTCTGCTGAATCCAGTCGACGGAAGAGTGTCCAGTGATGATGAAAACATGTTGAATAGGAATGGCAATGGAGTGAACAGAAAGGAAATGGTGAATGGTGGAAAGCATAGATCCAGTTTTGCCAGACTGGGTAAGTGCGATAGCCAGAACGGAGTGAACTGACCGGTCTTCAAATTTGTCAGCAATGCGCGCGCCGAGTGAAACCTGGTTTGGAAAGAGTAGCGAAAATTCTGAATAAAGCTCATTAGAAACGGCGCATCTGTATTTGGAACGAACCTTGGAGCGAATGATGGTATTTGGGAATCGTAGAGAAAGGTCCATGTTGCATGGATAGAATAGATAAAAAAGTAATAATAATGAGCGTTTCAATTTTAGTGCAATCTAAGTCTGTAAGAGAACTGGTCAATATCATTAATAATCTCGTCTCTGAGATTAACTAGGTCAGGTTGTTGAATGCGCGCCATAACGGCTCTAAAGTCGTGTAGTGTTTTCACGAAGCCTTGTATGGAGAAAGAGAAAGCGGGTATCTTGAAAGAAGTGGGTCGCTTGTCATTGCGTATGAGTATCTCGACGAACTCATCAATGTGAGTAGATAGAGACGTATAAAGCTGATCTGAAGAAACATGCTTAGCATAGGAGTCAGTGTTCCAGTGAAAAAGCTTGAGAACGAAAAGGAACTGGAGTAGGGTGACAGGTAGGTACATGGTATGTGTATGGTTTTTGCGCGTGGCTCGTTTGTTCATATATATAGAGCTTATATAAAAGGAGACTGATAGCGGAGCGGTGTTTAGCGCGTGATAAGGGGGTTGAGCGCGGGCGCGCGGTAAGGGCATAGAGCGGGCGCAAAGGCATGGGGCGGGCGCAAAGGCATGGGGCGGGCATGGGGAGCGCAAAGGCGTCGCCAGAGCGTAATAAAAGGGGCTTCAATTTTAGGCCAAAACGCTTAAACCTGGCAAAAACCCCCAAAAAGGCTAAAAACGCTTAAAACGGCCAAAAACGCCTAAAATGCCTCAAAACGGGGTATTTTCACTGGTTTCAATGAGGGCAAAAACGCCTAAAATGACCAAAAACGCCTAAAATGCCGTACTTGGCGTTTTTGAGGCCGGTCCCGATAAAATTGAAACATTTGGGGCCGTAAAAGAAACCCTCGAACCATCACCCCCCCATCATTCATCGCTCAACCCCTCAAACAACCATGTCGCTCGAAATCCTCGCTCGCCAATCGCTCAAGCAATTCTCAACCATTTACGCCGAAGTTCGTCAAGAACGCGGAGATGTGTCGGGAGAAGAACTTGAAGCGCTTATGTGGGAGAAGATAACGGGTGGCGTGTCGCCGGCGCAGCAGTACATCCCGAACGTGAACTTGATCCCGTCGCATCTACTGAAGAAGATAAAGGTACAATTGCCATACATGCCAAGCATAATCAACTACTTGGGTTGTCCAGGACTAAAGCAGTGCGGAGGTCTCTACGTGCCGTGTGGCGCGAAGTGTGTCGGCGGAACAGGCAGTCTCTGCTTGATCTGCACGAAGCATGACGCAAAATTCGGTCGCCTAGTAGATCGCGGACTGCCAGGAACATACATGGGCGGCCCGAAGCCAGAGATCAGCTATGGCACGTGGCTGGCACGTCAGACCAAGAAGGAGAAAGACGAAGCAGGAGAAGACGTCAGCGTCGCGCTGACCATCGAAGACATCTACAAGGAGCTACGCGAGGCGGGCTTCACATTCAAGATTCCAGAGGAGCAACTAAAGGTAAACACACGTATGTCACAAGCGAAACGCCGTCCTGGTCGCCCAGGAGTTGTCAAGAAGACGATCGTGAACGAAGACGGAACAGAAAGCCCATCGGGTTCGTCATTGGACGGATTCGACCACAAGGTAATACTGGGCGCCGAGAGTGACGCGTCGTCACTAACCGACGAAGAGAAGCCGAAGAAGAAGAAAGCAGAGAAAAAGCCGGAGACAGAGGCCTACGCAAAGGCAGTGACGGAAATGGTCGAATCGCTCGACATGGTCCAAGTCGCGAATATGGTCAAGCCAAAGGCCAAGGCACCAAAGAAAGAGGAGCCAGTAGACAAGGAGAAAGAGAAAGAATTGGCGAATGCAGTCAAGGAGGCAAAGAAGGCGGCGAAGGCCGACGAAGTAGCCCGAGAGAAAGCAGCGAAAGAATTGGCCAAAGCTGAAGAGAAAGCAGCGAAAGCAGAGAAGGCCAAAGCAGAGAAGGCCAAAGCAGAGAAGGAGCCAAAGAAGGAGAAATCCAAGGAGCCAAAGGCTACACCAAAGCCCAAAGCCAAGGCACCATCGCCCAAGGCAGAAGAGAAGAAATCAGAAGCAGAAGAATACGAAGAGGAAGACGAAGAGATCGAGTACGAAGGCGTTAAGTACATGCTCCGAGGAGACATCGTCTATGACATAGAGGACGGAAGCATCAAAGGCCGTCTGTCTGACGAAGGAGACGTCGAGCTGGCCTAGACACCACACAAACACAAACACAAACACAAACACTAACACAGAAAAAGAGGTAGAATTCTGGTCATCTGACCACTAGCCCTCGAAAAAAAAATAAAAAAAGATGGAAGCCTGCGTGGCCATTTTTTTATTACTCATTTCTCGATTTTCTCACTCATTTCTTATATGGTATAAAAGATGTAAATAATAGTGTAAAAAACTTGCGCAAAATAAATAAAAACAAATAATAAAATTGAAATTAAATAGTGCATAAAAATAACATCTGAAACCCCCAGCAGAAGAATATCATCATGAACTACGCTCGCGTACTATCAACCCCCCTCAAGAAAGATAACAATGAAGTCGTTGTGTCCCTAACTAAATACTACGCACTGGTACGTGCGGGTGCGAAGTGGGGCGACACGGAAACCTTCGATATGGAAGAATGGCAAGAGATCTTAGACCAGCGCGAGCGCTCAAATCTAAACCTACAAAATTCCCCGTATTGTTACACTTTCGACGTGCTCATTGAGGAGGGCGTTATTACGCGCCCCATCGTCGAAGAAGATCCAGAACCAGAAGAACCAGAACCAGAGTCGGAGCCATACAGGCCCCCTTGCGAAGTGTGCGGAATTTACCTATCGCACTCCTCGCCCCCAGCAGACTTCAAGGGACGCAACCTGTGCTGTCTGTGGTGCGACGTTAAAAAGGGGGCCTCACACGGAGAAAGATGCCAGCGTTGCCCACTAACTATCCCCAAGCCCAAACCTGCATGCATTGAATACTATTGAGGTAGAATTCTAGTCACCAGACTATTAGCCCTCACAAAAAAACATAAAAAAATGGGAGTGCCTGTGTGGCCGCCACTTTTTTATTTTAGTTTTTTATTTTTGTACTTAGTAAAAAAATGAGAAAACCTCGAATAAAATTGAATTGAAACCAGCAAATAAATAAATGTTTGAATTCCCCCCCACACCCCTTATCACATACTCTCAAATCCGTAAACATGTCTGTTTCCAGCTACGATACTCTTGGCAGTGATGACGAACTCAATACCGCAGGCGTCGGTCGTTGGGCAAGTTTGACTGAAGATCGCGATGAAAGCATAGTACAAAACCAGTACGACGCCTACACCGCGAAGCTAGAAGCAGACATTGAATACTGGACCACACTTGCGGCGCAGTACGAAGAAGACGAAGACCTGAACTTTGAATGGCCACCGACGAAGACCCATATTTGCGCATACGACAAAGGTATTATCATGCTGAAGTACGCGGAATACATCGAAGAAGGAGATCTGGCATCATCGCAAGAACTCCACGATCGCCACAGCTGGCTCGCGGAATACATCGCGAAACAAAACGAAGACTGCACTAAGACCGAGACAGAAGAAGAATCAGACGAAGAAGACGAAGCCATTGAGCCTGGTCGCCCGATCGGGATATACCGCAGTGTAATCTCGAATGGCCGGGCATGGCGTGCGCGCAAAGACAAGAAGAAGAAATACGCCCACAAGATGATCGACCCCGCCGGGCGCGTGAAGGAAGCCCCTTACGCACCAATGAAGAAGCCGTACCCGAGCTGGCGCAAGAAGAAGACCGGGCGCAACCACAAAGAGACGCTCGTCCCTAGGAAACCGGGAGAATTTGTACGCGAGATTGTTGAATGCTACAACCTGCCTTGCACGAAACTCGACCGGAATGAACCAGAAGAGCCAACCATCGAGTTTGTTCCGTATTATCGCCCTCCGATAATGACATTGCGCGGGGTGAAACGCGTGCTGTTCTAATACCGACACTAACACCATAAAAAGAGGTAGAATTCTGGTCATATGACCACTAGCCCTCACAAAAAAAATAAAAAAAGATGGAAGCCTGCGTGGCCATTTTTTATTTAAAATTGAATTGAAACCATCAACATAATACATATTGAACCCCCAAACACATGGCGCACTACGAGCAATACACACACCTTTTGACGTATATGGAGCAGACCACCCCCAACGAATTCGGCGAAACCCTTATGGAGCTTTCGGCGGAAGCAAGGGAAACGTTGGCTTCAGAGACGGCAGAAGAGCGGACGGCACGGGAAGACCGCGCAAGAGAAGCAGAAGAATGGAGACACGATTTTAAAGCATTATTGTTGTTGAATATGGACGAGACCAAGCGTATTTCGGCTAAGTATCGCGGGCGATCTTCAGAAATAGGCAAGGTAATGGAAAAAGCGGTATTGGAGATAAGGACGGCGTATTTCGAGGCGAAGGCGGAAGCAAAGGCAACGGCACAAGCATTGGCAAAGGCGCAAGCGGAAGCACAAGCATTGTCTAAAGCAGAATCAATGGCGCAAGCGAAAGCGAAAGCAATGTAAATAAAAGAACTGGGGAGGGTCTGTGTGACCACCAGCTTTTTTATTTAGGACTTAGACAAAAAAATAAAATAAAAGAATAAAATTGAATTGAAACCTGCAAATAAATAATAGTTGAAAACCCCCCCAGCACAGCCCCTTATCACATACTCTCTCAAACCTACTCACAAATGTCTATTACTGACGCAACTCTGATCATCGAGCATTCAAGCGCCGAATGTGATACAGACTACGTCCACAGCAAGTTCGACCAAATCTTTGGCCCCGAATTTGTGATAGATGTTATAGAGGAAGTTATCACAGCAGGAAGCAAGAAGTTCTACCTCATCGTCGACCAAGATCATCCAGCATTTATGCGCATCCTCGACCTGATCCACGAGAATACATTCGCAGCCATCGTCTACAAGAAGGAATGGGATCGACCGACACGTAAGTTCGCCGAACTCTATTGGAAAGTATTAATTAATCATCACCCTTTATTTAGCCCTTATCTCATGAACGAAGAGCAACTCGCCGAATTGCGCTTGCCTCCTCCGAGCAAATTGGAGCGTTCAACTAACCAACCTCCCCCAGCAGAAGAAGCAGATTTTGCACCCCCAACAGCCATGGTCCGATGCGAGTCCGACGTATGTATCACGATCGATGCGCCCACAGCCATGGTTCGCAGTGAGTCCGACTGCGCAGCCGAAGTATTCGAACCACCAACTGCAATGGTTCGAAGCGATACAGACAACAGCGCCGAAGTATTCGCTCCACCCATGCCCCTGGTGCGATGCAAAGATACAGACATAATTGGTGGATACGCTTACATACCTCAGCCACCCCAGATCTACCGCACATCAAGGTCAGCTTACATACCTCCGCCGCCCCAGCTCTACCGCACCTCAAGGTCAGCAGAGTGGTTCGGTGAGGTTTCCGGAAACTGAGCGCCACCTATACTAACACCACACATACACTAACACCATAAAAAGAGGTAGAATTCTGGTCACCGCACCATTAGCCCTCACAAAAAAATAAAAAAAGATGGAAGCCTGTGTGGCCATTTTTTTATTTCGGACTTATAAAAATAAAAGATAAATAAAAAATAAAATTGAATTGAAACCTGCAAAATAATAAAGTGTTGAAACCCCCAAACCCCTTATCACATACTCTCTCAATCAACTCAAAAATGTCTTTCTCGTTTGAAACCGCAACTCTGGTCATTGGCTATTCTCGCATAGAATACGACACGATCTTTGTCAAGCGCACATTCAACCTCGTCTTTGGCGAGGATTTCGTGGAAGATGTTATAGAGAAGATTTTCACCCAACAAGGTCGCCCGCAGTACAAGAAGTTCTACCTCCTCGCCGACCCAGACCACCCATCATTCAAGCGCATCACCGACCTGACCGACAAGTACAAGTACGCATCCATCGTGTATAAGAACGAGTGGGACCGGGCGACACGTAAGTATGTCGATCGCTATTGGAAAGTATTCCCCAACCCTGCCCGCCCTGTATTTCACCCTTACCTTATGACCGAAGCCCAAATGAGCGAACAATATATTGCGCCGTGGTCGGCCGAAGCTGATGTGGCATTTGAGCCACCGAAGACGACCTACACGCACATCGACACAGAAGACGAAGAAGAATCAGACGACGATACCGAATATGAAGAATTTGAGCCACCACCACCCATGGTGCGCGACAACGGGGAGCTTAAAGGCCCATTCAAACTTGTTCGGGCTGTCAATATGCCCCCAACGCCAGTCCAAGAGAAAGTAGAAGAAGAAACCGACGAAGAATATTGGCTAAAGCACGGCCCGTGCAAGTTAACCCGCATGAGCAACGAGTGCCCATTGGACGAAGACGAAGCAGACACAGCGAAAGACTTTGCCGATCTAGCGGAAGCAGTCGAGAAATTCGGCGAAGACTACGAAGGATCTATAGCAGGCAAAATCCCGCGCCCACCAAAGCTCGCTCGTTGCGACACGATCGAATGGTATGGAGGCAACGAGGAGTTCAAATTTAACTCCTGCAACTACTAAACACGCGCGCCCACTAACACAGCACACTACAAAATGAGGTAGAATTCTAGTCATCGACTATTAGCCCTCGAAAAAAAATAAAAAAATGGGAGAGAAGCCTGTGTGGCCACCACTTTTTTATTAATAAAATTGAATTATTTTTGCATAAAAATAAACAATTACACACCAGCAGACAACTTCATCATGGCCGAACAATACGTTATATATTCTAACCTTGCCCTCTTTACAGACAAGATTAAACGAGACGGATTTAACAATGACGGCACACCGGACATGAGGACGAAACGAGGCCGAGAACATCAGACGGCAATAAAGAATCACGAGAAATTTGAAGCCCAACATGCAGAATCATGTAAGAAAGCACTACACGCAGTGACCATAGCGACATCGGATAAAACAGCGAAACAAGATCTTCTTGCAGTAAAGACAGCAAATTGTTTGAAAGTACGCGGAATTCCCCGACCTCGCACAGCTCAACGTATTGGTGCAAAACTTACGGCGCACGTAGAAGTAATAGAAGCGACAAAGAAATTGGCGACAGCAGACACACATTTTAAAGCGAAAACAGACGTATTGACATCTCCCGCATACTTGGCTGCGAAAGAACGAGTTAAACCGAAACCACGACAGGTAATTCGGCCCAAGAAGATAAGTTCAAAATGAGGTAGAATTTTAGTCACCAGACTATTAGCCCTCGAAAAAAGATGGAGCCTGTGTGGCCACTTTTTTATTTAAAATTGAAACTATAATAATGCAGTAAGTTACTATTATATCCCGACAACATGGCCTCCAAATTTGACCGCCGTCTCTCATATGTTCATTTCATCTTTGTACTTCTCTTGGTAATCTATACGAGGTTTGTGCATCCAGCCACCTTCCGCAAACCGGCGCGGCATTTGACGAATGAGAAAGCCGTGCTGAAACACAAGAAACAGACATGTAAGTACTATTTAAGACAGAATATATCCAAGTAAGTTAATAAAAATGGGGAGAGAAGCCTGTGTGGCCACCATTTTTATTTATATTTTTATTCACAAATAAAATTGAAACCAAAATATCAAGATATAAAACATGCATATACAGCATCCAGCCTTCAGCAATCATCATCAATACAACATGTCTACCTCTGTCGCTTCCCTCTTCATCGGCTACGCCCGCGCTACCTGCACAACTGCTCAAGTTAAACAGGTGTTCGACACCGCGTTCAATGCAGAGATCGTGAAACAGGTAGACGAGGTAATCAAGAAGGACCCCAACGGCTACGAGTTTAAGATCTTCTTCATCCACTTCAACGACCAAGACAACGACAGGCTCACCCAGTTCATGACGCGCCTTAAAATGGCATCAGACGGCTTCATCCCCGTCGTCTACAACACGGAATACGACAAGAAACTCGGCGGAAACGTCGAGCGCTACTGGAAGGTACTCCCCTTTACCCCCAAACCCGCCCAAATTACAGGAATCCGCATTATGACCGAGGAAGAAACAGCAAGCATTTCTCGGCCCAAGCATCTCGACGCGCCCATCGTCGAAGGCATCCTTCTTGCGGAGGAAGGCATCTCACTTTAAACACTAACACTTGCAAAAAGAGGTAGAATTCTAGTCACCTGACTATTAGCCCTCACAAAAAAAACATAAAAAATTGGGGAGAAAGCCTGTGTGGCCACCACTTTTTTATCTCTCAATAAAATTGAACTATCTATAATTATGAGATTTACTTTTATACAACTACGCAATGGCGACACTTGTTATTAGTCCGATCAGCCAAACATACAAGACATTGGGAACGCCAGATTCTCGGCGAGATTATGAAAACCAATTGGCTCGAGTCTTTGCAGGCAACGAGTGGATGTGGGACGACGCAAAAGGTAATGAATCTGTAGTAGGCGGGATATTCGGGTTTGCGTTCAATGATGTTCGTATAGAATTTCGTCGCATAACACGTGTGGCAGATCCAAGCGAACGGCTACCTATTTGGGCGGAAAATGTCGGACAAGGTAACAGACGGGTTTTGTTTTTAGGAAGTGCGGTATATACTATGCAGTGGGATGAGTGGCGAGCGCTTGGCGGAATGCCCAAGGTACAAGGTTCTACATACCCTCGAGCTATGGAAGTCGAGTCGCTAAAACGACTTCTTGACAATCATATTTAAAACAAAACAAAAAGAGAGAGAGATAGTCTGAGTGACCGCTCATTTTTGTTTAACGTTTCTTTTTAGTCTTTAGTTTTTTTATCATATTATCCAGCTTTTTAGCATGTTCTTTTACCGATTTAGTTGGCTTACCTTTCCCTTTTAGCCAGTTATTCCAAAATGCATTTATTTGTTTTTTATCTTTTTTCGTTAAAGGGTTCATTAATATAAGTCGATAAAATACTTAATGCGTAATATATATAATATATTAATATAAAGCAAATATATATACTTATATATCAGGTGGAGACTTGATAGCCAGTTCCTATAGCTCAGTTGGTTAGAGCGTCGGTCTTATGAACCGAAGGTCTGCAGTTCGATTCTGCGTAGGAACACACAAACACTGGTACCAGAGCGGTCAAATGGGGTAGCCTTAAGAGCTACTGGTTAATTCCTTCGTGGGTTCGAATCCCACCCAGTGTATTTTTTTTATTTTCTTAATAATAAGAAAATTGAAACCTCCAATATTATGAATGATACAGCATATAACTACAAGCGCTCTTCACTATTACTTTCAAAATGATGTACCCGATTGAACTCCACGAGATCGACCTGCAAGACATTGACACTCCGCGCGAGAAGAAGCCAACTCCTATTGTTAAGGTATGGGATGGGCTACGATGGATCGACTGCGACAAGGTACTCCCCACTATTGAACCCGAACCAGCTAACGAACCAGCATACAATGAAGAAGACAACGACGAAGACGAAGACAATTCTATTACGAGTAAAGCCGACAAACGACGCCGCGAAAAGACCATCAATTTTGCCTACAAACAGCGCACGAACGTCTACATCAAGCCCGACTGGGTGATCGCACCCGGCTACAGCTACCCTGGCCCAGCGACCATTCCGCACAAGCTAGTGACCGCCGCGCCAGCGGTAAAGATTATTAAAAAGCCAAAGGAAGATGTCGCAGCGTCTATCGCGCGATCAAAAGCGAAACTGCGCCGACATGACAAGACTGCATATGGAACCGAAGAAGACAACCACACGAAGAAGACACATTCCCGACGCTATCGCGCGACTTGGGACAGCCTCGGCATGATTCCGCCAGGCAACTATTACCCGACTGGTCGAATTGACTTTTGGCCAAAAGGCGAGCCGTCCAAGCCATTTCGCCGATCGTTTGCTGAAGTCATCTGTACATGGTAAATGAGGTAGAATTCTAGTCACTTGACTATTAGCCCTCACACAAAAAAAAATAAAAATAAAAATGAGAGAAGTGCCTGCGTGGCCAATCATTTTTATTTCTTAATAAGAAAATTGAAACCTCGATAATGAAGTAATGTATATTACACATGCAGACACACAATAATGGCATCGGTATATATTTGTTACGCTCGCTCTAGTTGGAATGCGGTTATGATTACGCACATGTTTAATAAGGCATTTCAAGAAGATATCGTCGCAGCGATTGATGAGCGGTCCTTTGTTGACGAAAGCGGGTTCAAGTATAATGTATTTATCATTGTCTTCTCTCACACGAATGATTTGTTTCAATATATGGTTTTAGAGAATAAGAAAGTAAGGAAAGGTCTTGTATTTAACCCCTTATTTGGCGAACGTATCGAACAATTCCTCAAGTATACTCGAGTAAAATCCGATTGGAATATTACTCCAGCGAAGATCCGTATCAGGGTTGAGGAAGAAATGGAGCGGGTTGATCTTATCAAGGAATCAGATATGCTTATATATGCTGAAGTTGAATATGTTGATTAAAAATAAAAAATGAGAGAAGTGCCTGAGTGGCCAATCATTTTTTATCTCTCATATAAAAAATATTAATCATATAAAATTATATTGTATTTAACACCAACAACAAGTCACCCAGCTAGGGTTGCGACTGCATTTATAATTACCACATTTTTTGCAGAAACTTGATTGAATTTGTATGCACTTCGGGTCCGACTCGATCCAAAATACATGGTCGCCCGTCCATATGTCGTAGGGCCGTTCCTTCCCGGACCATTCTGTATTCTCGATGAGTTTTATAATAACATTTTTCCTCTTTTTGGCTTTGGACTGGACAAAATCCATGAATGTATAGTCCTTGATCGCGCGAATCATTTCGTCGGGAAGAGGCAGACCCTGTAGAATCAATTGTCGATGAAGAGAAGCCATTTGTTGTCTTGTATATGATAATCTTTTTATATAATTGAATGTTTCAATTTTATTTGGTTTCAATTTTGTATAAGCTCGAATAATAAAAATAAAATTGAAACCTCCGAATCATAATACAAAATCTGCATTCACAGCATCCAGTCATCAGCAACTATCAACATGTCTACCGCATCATCTCTGTTCATCGGCTACGCCCGCTCTACTTGCACTACGGAACAAGTCAAACATGTATTCAACAACGTTCTGGATGACGACATCGTCACCAACGTCGACGAACGCGTCAAGACCGATCCCAACGGCTTCGATTTCAAGGTATTCTTCGTTCATTTCTCGCACACTAATCATCGGCTCGAGCAGTTTAAAGCTCGCATCGCAAAAGAAGGCTTCGTTCCCATCATCTATAAGACAGAATATGACAAAAAACTCGGCGAACGCGTCGAGCGCTACTGGAAGGTACTCCCATTTAACCCTAAACCAAAACCCGTCGAGGTATCAGGTATTCGCATCATGAGCGAGGAAGAGACCGCGCGCATTGCTCGGCCCAAGCATGTCGCTGACCTCAAAAAAGTTGTAGCTCCTAGCGTGGAGCTCGAAGACGGCGAGGTATCACCCTAAACACTAACACACTAAACGAGGTTGAATTCTAGTCACTTGACTATTAGCCCTCACAAAAAAACAAATAAAAAATTGGGGAGTGCCTGTGTGGCCACCACTTTTTTATTTTCACCATTTTATTAAAAATAAAAATTGAACCTTGAATAATGACATATAGTATTACGCACACAACAACAACATGGCATCTGTATACATCTGCTACGCTCGCTTTAGCTGGACCAGAGATAACATTGTTCGTATGTTCAACACGGCATTTGATGCGGATATTGTCGAGCGGGTTGACGAAATAGTTATGTCCGACATAACAGGGTACACATTTAAGATTTTCTTTGTTGTCTTCTCTCACTCAAATGAGTTATTTCAAGAAATGGATACGGAAAATAAGAAAGCCATGGAAGGGAATGTCCATGACCCTGAAACTGGCGAACGCTTCGAGAAATATTTCAAGTTTACACCCGTGCAGAAATACTGGGATATTAGACCTGCAAAAATTCGCATTCGGATTGAAGAAGAAACGGCACGTGTTGCGCGCATCAAGGAAGTAAACAGGGTTATGTTTTTTGAAGCTGACTATATAGAAGAAGAATGTTACAATCTTACATTACTTGTACCAAGTATTCGTCTTGTTTAAAATAAAAAATTGGGGTGTGCCTGTGTGGCCACCACTTTTTTATTTAATAAAATTGAACCTTGCATAATAACATATATTATTACGTACACAACAACAACATGGCGTCTGTATACATCTGTTATGCTCGCATTAGCTGGACCAGAGAGAACATTATTTATTTGTTCAACAATGTATTTGATGATGACATCGTCGAACGGGTTGATGAACGAGAAATGTCTGATACAACAGGGTACAGATTTAAGATGTTCTTTGTTGTTTTCTCTCATTCAAATGATTTATTTCAAGAAATGGTTTTGAGTAATAAGGAAGCAATGAAAGGTATAGTATATGATCCTGCCATCGGCGAACGCATTGAAAACTACTTCAAGTTTACTTCGGTTCAGGAATACTGGAATATTAATCCTGCAAAAATCCGCATACGTTTGGAAGACGAAACACCGCGCATCGAGCGCATCAAGCAAGTAGACAGGGTTAGGTTTTTCGAGGCTGAGTATATAGAAGAAGAACCCCATAATACATTAGTTGTAAAAAGCATTCGTCTTGTTTAAAAAATTGAAACGTGTGTAATTACATCTATATAATGCATTCGTACAACCATGGATCCCTTTTACATTGGAAACGTTGGCTTTGAAGTCACGGCTGTCATGCATAATAACATTATGCGCGTTATACTCTTATATGATGAATATGTTGTCGCCGTTATGTGCTCATTCCGTAACATCGACCACTTCTATTTCGATGACGCTTGGGCGGAATACTTATATGATGGTCCGGCGCATCTGCATCCAGAGTTTCTCAACTACAGCGGATATGATCAGAACCAACAACCATTTGACGGGTTTGACGATGTGGTCACAAACGCATATAACATGCTTGCTGACATCCAAAACGAACATGACCCTATACTTGAATTTGCTGAGAATAACATTATTGATATACATTAATACAAAATTGATCATGCATATATTTTAAATATTTTTATTACATAATGGCTATTCGTATTAACGACTACACGTTTGATGTTTGGGTTGAGCATGATCAGTCTCTCTGGTTTGATCCTATTCATTTCATATACTATAAGAATGAGCGCGTTGGTCTATATGTTGTTCCTGGTAATGCGGAAACAATTTATTTTGACTCGGTAACTATGTTTAACTTTTTTGGACAGGACTTCAACGCGGACAACTTCTCTATCGGTATTACTTTTGGGCGATTTGATCGGGCGGGGCTTACGAACGAGCAGTACAATAAAAGAAAGAATGAAACTGACCGCATGCTTAAGAAGGGGCATGATCTCTTTCAGGACTTTAAATCAAAGGAAGAATATAGAAGGAATAATATTAAGTAGAGAGATATGTTGGCAATTATGATATATATTTTTTATTACTCATTTATCGATTTTATTACTCATTTCTTGTTGCCTATAAAATTGAAACCTTTATTATATAGTATGACAATGCACCACACAGAGTACTACTATGGCTACTTCTAACAATTACAGGGCTCGCGTTCAGTCGCCAGAACCGCGCGAGGTTACCGAGTACTACGAATCACTTCAAGACAATGGACCACGCAAGCGTTCAAAGTTTGTTCACAAGATCAGGGCGATTCGAGAGACATCGACTCACTACATGACCGAGCTACATGCTGAACAGGTTGTTAAGGTCGTGCCCCGGTTGCGATTGGAAAAGATTCGGGTGCGCAAAGAATTTTAATTGATAAAATTGAATACTTAATATTATATATTTTTTATTACACAAAATGGCTTTCGTTAATATTGCCAACATGAACTTTGTTGTTATGACCGAACATGATGCCGAGTTGATGCATACTCCGATTCAATTTGTATTCTATCAGGGACGGCGTGTTGGACTCTATATGGGCGTTTGTATTTACTTCATGGCGGATGTTATGGAAGAACTGATCGGGCGCGAGTTTAATGTGACCAACTTCCCACGGGCGCTCAATTTCTTTCGATTCAATCACAATGGGCTAACACAAGCGATGATTTATGATTTAAACTCGAGATTGAATTATGATATGATGTGGGCGGATAGTATTCTTAGGCTTTATACTAATAGAGATTTGTAGAGAGAATGTGGGCGAATACTATGCTATATTTTTTATGACTCATTTGTCGATTTTATGACTCATTTCTTGGGGCAAAGGATTGGGGGCGATTGGTGGGTGGTTCGGGGCGATTTGGGGGGAGGGGCTGGGTAGAGGGATGCAGTCGATTGGCTAGGACATAATAAAATTGAATATATCCAATCTTATTATTTTTTATTACAATGCCTGATTACGC
>Ga0209190_1001187_pt1 | contig 18311 bp, 13 predicted proteins | sample M_140205_XF_Meta_FD_187315 | JGI IMG/M metagenome (GOLD analysis project Ga0209190, IMG submission 187315) | Freshwater microbial communities from Lake Montjoie, Canada to study carbon cycling - M_140205_XF_MetaG (SPAdes) (version 2) | ecosystem: Environmental > Aquatic > Freshwater > Lake... | reverse complement strand
GCCCTCTCCCTACCTCACCAAGACCGATTTCAAGGCCGCCTTCGACTGCGCCACCAAGCTGCATTATCGCAAACTCGGATATCCCACCACGCTCGATGACAACGAGTACCTGAAGTTCCTCGCCGACTCGGGATTCATGGTCGAAACCATCGCAAAAGCCCAGTATCCCCACGGGGTGGATTTGGTGGATGAGCGCGACCCACAGCGTGCCTTTAGCCGGACGCGGGAACTCCTGCTGGCCAACGACAATGCAGTCGTGTTCGAGGCCGCCGCGCTGTTTGGAAAGTACTACGCCCGGATCGACATCCTGCGCCGCGAGGACAAAACCCTGCACCTCATTGAAGTGAAGTCGTCTTCAATCAACGAGGAGGATGAGGAAGATGACGGCGGCTCCCCCTTCTTGAAGAAAGGTGGAGATGTCGCCGCCAAGTGGATGCCCTACCTCCTGGATGTGACGTTCCAGCTTCATGTGCTGAGGCTCGCATTCCCTGAGTTTGAAGTGAAGCCCGGGTTCTTCGTGATCAACAAAGGCTGCAAGGCTACGCCCAACGAGACACTGGCCCACTTCACCGCCGTTCGAGACAACGATAAGCCCAAATCCCGTCCTAGTGTCCAATATTCGGGCGATCTAGAGCAATTGAAAGGCACGTCGCTGCTGACTTTGCGGGACGTGACTCACGAAACGGGCCTCCTCATGGACCGCGTGGTGAAACGGGCTGACGAGCTGGCCGCGCTGATCGGCTCCGAGGGGCAGGTTCAGCGGTTTCAGGAGAAGGTGGCTGATCTCTACAAGACCTGCCGCAAATGCGAGTTCCGCTTCCCACCCGGCAAAGAAAAAATCCCGCATGGCTTTGCCGAATGCTGGGGCAGCATAGCATCCGTCCAGCCGCATATTCTTGATATGCATCGCGTTGGGCAGATCGGAACGACCAAATTCCCTGATCCCGTGCCTGAACTCATCCGCAAAGGGAAAGCTTCGTTGCTTGATCTCAAGGAAGATCAACTCGGCAACGAGGGGGCCTACACGAAGCGCCGTCACATGCAGTGGTCGAACTCACTTGGCAAGGGTAGCGAGCACTTGCCAATCGCACTTCAGAATGTGCTCAAGAGTCACGAGGCCGGTCCCGGCCGCCCCTTTCACTTCCTCGACTTTGAAGCCTGTGATGTCGTCTTGCCACATCACGCAGGGCTTCGGCCTTACGAGCGGGTCGCCTTCCAGTGGAGCTGTCATTCTATCAACCAGCACGGTGAATTGACGCACCAGGAATGGCTCAACACCGAACGCGATTTTCCGAACTTCACCTTCGCCCGGACACTGCGCGACTGCATCGGTGACACAGGCACGGTGTATGTTTGGTCGCCTTATGAGCAGACCACGCTCCGCAAGGTGATGGAGCAGATCGGGGAATGGATTGCCGCTGATGAAGGCGAAGCGCTGCGCCTGTCTGGCTTCTCCAATGTGAAGCAGCTCAATGATCTCGCCGACTGGATCGACCGGCTTCTCGGCCCCGAAAACGCCAAAGGCAAACGTGATCACTCACCACGCATCCGTGACCTGCACAAGCTGGCGCTGGCGTACTATTTCCATCCTGAGATGTTGGGCCGCACGTCCATCAAAGCGGTGCTGCCAGCCATATGGCGTCACTCAACCGCACTGTGGGAGAATCCATGGTTCGCCAAGTATTACCGGGTGGATGCATCCGGTCAGGCGCTTGATCCCTACAAGACCCTGCCGGAACTGCCATTGGGTGAAGAGAAAGACGACGATGAGTCTGTCAAGGAAGGCACCGGAGCCATCCGCATCTACCAGGAACTCATCTTCCTTCAGGGGCTCACCGAGGAATTCAAAAGCAATCGCAAACAATTGCTGCTGCAATACTGCGAACTCGACACCGCCGCGATGGTGATGATCTGGGCGCACTGGACCGGCTATGTGGGCGCCCAAAGAAGCAAGGCGAGTATCAAGCGAGAAATGCAACGGATGAGCCCGGAAAACCAAGCTCTCAGGGAGCAGCTTGAGCTTCATATCCAACAGCAGCAACTGCCCGAAAAGATCGCCTATGCCATGAAGCAGGATCTCAAGAAGAAGACGGACATGCTGTACTACAAAATAGAAGTCCCACGCATGACTGGGCTGCCTGATCTGAAAACTGTTTTGATTGAATACGTGCTGTTCCTCCTTCGGATTAATGACCTGACATTTACGTCCACGTTATTGCGAATGTTAAACCGGCAGCAGAATCAGACCTTGCGCCGCCTTGCCCCGAGAACCGGCACAAACAGGGATGTGTGGGACCATGTGATTCCAACTGGCTACATCGTTTCAGAGATCCTCTGTATGCTAGAAGCACGGAGCATCGACGGTTTGGAGCGACTTCTCGATCTCTATGCCCAAGCGGGTCAGCGAGCGATCACCAAAGAGGAGGATGCAAAACTGAATGCGGCAGGATTGAGAAACTCGATGCCACATGGGTGGGACTGGCGGAACGAAGACGCTGATCTTTTTGCCCGCTATAAAAGCGCAGGAATTGATTTTAGCTAAACGGCGGGCCGCCACTGGCAAAGGCGCGATGTGATTCACTGCGCAGTCCCTGCGGGATGAACTGCGCCATAACATTCTGCCGCTGAGTGCCATGATCTGGCACTCATGTTGTGCGAAGTTAAAAAATGACACCATCCCCTACGTATGAAGACGCCCTGCTCCGTGCGCATGACTCCGAAACCATCCGCCGAGTCATCACGAATCAAAACCAGGAGCACACGCCCCACGCCTTCCGGGCGGGCCATGCCGGCATGGGAGACTTCAACCGCTTGCTGCCGGTGCTGCGGGGACTGCCAGCCGCAGAGCTCGAACCATGGATGGATCTGATTGATGAAATGGGTGAGTCGCACCGGGGCTGCCTGCCATGCAGTTGCAAGGTGCTGGCGTACTCCTTCCTGATCACCCGCGACATCCTGCCGGAGCGTAGCGCCGAGTACAAGAAACGCTACGACCAGAGAATCACTCGCCACACTCCGCCCGAGGGCAGGGATTACCTGGCCGAAGTCATCCGCTCAGTTCAAGGGGCTCCAGGGGGACCCGAAGAACGTGCCCACAAGATCAACTGGCGGGTCACCCTCGAAGACCTGCTCGCCCATCAGCAGCAGGGTGGTTGATTTGCCTTGCTCATCTCATCATCAAACACCATCCCCCTGAATCATACGACCATGCGCATCATTGCCATTTTCAGCCCCGTTGGAGGCGTGGGGAAAACCACCCTCGCCGTCAATCTCGCGGCCAGCCTAGCAGAGTTGGGTAAACGTGTCCTCCTCGTCGATCTGGATGCTCAGGCTAGCGCCACCATAGCCCTGGGGCTTGCCATGGAGAATGGGGGAAGCCTGTATTCGGCGCTGGTGGACGGAACGTCACCCAAAGATGTCGTGCGCAGCACACGATTGCCGAACCTGTCCGTCATCCGCTCTCACTATGAGCTTGGTAGCGTGGATGTTTGCCTCGTTCAGCGCGGTCAACACCTGACCCGGCTGCGTGCGGTCATTGCGGAGTTGTGTGCGCTCCCGGACTTTGATTGCATCTTCTTGGACTGTTCACCCTCTATGACCGTCATGACGAGCGCCGCCATGGCTGTGGCGGATGAATTGCTCGTCCCGCTCCAGCCGGGATTTATGATGTTGCCTGCTGTGCGCTGTTTGCTAGGCCAGATGCAGCAGGTCATTGAGAGTGGGGTCAATCCGGGACTGCATGTGGGGGGCTTTGTGATCAACAGGTTCAATGGCGATGCGGGTCAACTTAAAGAAATTACCCATGAATTGCATGCCCACTCTGCACTTTACTGTTCCTGCAATGTGGCCTACCCCACGGCGATTCCCGAATCCGCATCTTTAGCTGAAGCTCCATGCTACGGCCAGACGATCTTAGAATACGATCATGGAGGAATAGCCGCGAGAGCATTTCTCAACATGGCGCAACAATTCCTTGATTCTGTAGACTATAAGTCGGATTCTAATAAAGTTACCGGAAAACAAATCTCCACTGCGCTTTAAATATGCCTGTTATTGTTCTCAGTTGCTGCGCCGGAAAACGCGAAGATCGGCCACTCATTGTCCCCGGAATTGGCAAGATGCAAATTGTTGCTAAACCAGACGGGGCAATCTGCAATCAGGCTCATCCAGACCAGAAGCTTGCTGGAAATGGGATGTCCTGCCGAGACTTGATCGAGCAGCACAACAGCTCTGACACTAAAAAGGGGACATCGTTCCTTTATCAGGCATCCGATCTATACAAACCTCACCAACCATTTCATTCGATTTACCGAGATCTCGCTGAGGAGCATACCCATTTCTACATTCTCTCGGCGGGTTGGGGGATAGTCAGAAGCAGCTACCTCATTCCCAATTATGATATCACCTTCTCTAGCCAAGCAAAAAACAGGCATCCCGAAAGATATAGAAAATGGGGGCATGGATGGCGTGGCGTAGCATCTATTCAGGATTTTAATCACTTGGGGGATGATGTTCAATCAGGACGCATTGACGCGAACGATGAGATTCATTTTTTCGGCGGAGCGGATTACCAAAACGCGATGAAACATTTTACAGGGCATTTGAAAAACCCGAAAATTCTTTGGTTTTTAGGGAACGGCCACTCAAAAGTCTCACGTGATGGTCAAGGTTTCGAGCTGCGTCCTTTTCTAGCTCCAAGAAGAATGCCGCGCACATGGCTTTATTTTGCAGTCGATGAGATTTTTGGGAATCCACAGCATGTTGAAAACGAACCAGTTCACATCACCCGTGCTACAACCTTCGCTCAGCCAGAAGTTACGCCAGCGCAAAAATTTCAATGCTGCATCATGGATCAAATGCGCCAAGCTCACGCCAATGGCAACGATGCCATCACAATTGTCGCTGGAGAATTGCAGCGAAGAACTCAAATTCGAGGTCGCCAACCCAGCTGCTGTGGTGCCATGCGCAACCTGATGCGCGAAGAATACGACGATGTAGATCACGGTCCGCCAGGTGCCCACGCTAGTGTTCGAGTGACCTTTAACAATTTGTCACGAAGGATTTCCCAAGCATTGAATGATCCCAAGCCGAATATCCTCAAGTTGGGGCGGCCCTCAATTGAAGCTCAAGGAACGAAGCAGGCCGAAATACCGAATCCTCAAGTGGCACAGTTAACCAGTTTGGGGAAGCCCCGGGCAGAAATTCGAAATATGAAACAGCCATATCAGAATCCAGATCGCTTGAAAGATTTGATTCGCTTTTATGATCTAATTGGAATTCTCAGAGAACGTCTAGGTGGTGAAAAGTTACTCAGCCAATGTAATGGCCGCATGAACTGGCCAGAGAAAGGAGTCTACTTCTTTTTTGAAAACAACGAAATTCGCAACGAGTCAGGAACCGGGCCGAGAGTAGTCCGTGTCGGAACACACGGTCTCACTAAAGATGGCAAGTCAACGCTATGGAAGCGCTTACACCAACACAGAGGTGGAACACACAATAAAGGAGGAAATCATCGTGGATCCATTTTTCGTTTGATTGTGGGAAGCAGCTTAAGAAGCCGCAGCGGCAATGACGAACCTAAGAGTTGGGGTGTGGGGAGCGGCTTATCTTCCGCTGCTGTTAAGCTGAATTTGTCTCGTGAAACAACTGAACATGATGAATCTGAATTAGAGCGATCGGTTAGTGCGGCCATCGGAAGCATGCCTTTCTTATGGCTTCGCATTGAGGATGCCTACGGGCCGGCCAGCCTTCGGGGGAGAATCGAACGGAATTCGATCACGTTACTCAGCAATTACAACAAAACTCCGCTCGACCCAGCCTCGGCAACGTGGCTCGGACGGCACTGTGATCGCCTACTCGTTCAACAATCGGGTCTCTGGAATAACAACCATGTGAATGAAACTTACGATCCTCTATTTTTGGATGACCTCGAAGATTTGATAGTCGGCCTGTGATATTCCATCTGAATGCCATGATCTGGCACTCATGGGTTGGTAAGAATGCTTAATGACGCCATCCGAATCCACCCAGCCTACCCCCACCAGTCAGCTCAATCCTGAGGACACCTCCTGCGGAATCGATTACCCCACGGCCATCGTTTGCGAAGAACTGCACCGACGCCGGGTGCGCCGTTTTGAAGACATGCTGGTGGACTACCGGGACAACCCGGAGTTTGCGGACGGGGTCCGCGTGGTGCAGTCATACATGAGCAGCCGCAATTTCACCCGCGAGGAACTCGACCGCGGGCTGGCCTTGTATGAAACGGGTGCTCTGCAGATCCACGGCGTGAACCTCGGTGAAAAGGTGTTTGAAACCACGGGGTGGATGGTCACGCACGAATCGGCGGAAACACTGCTGCCGAAGCAATATCGCAACCTGTTGGAAGACGTGGCCCATGTGCGCTCCTTCTTTTACATCAATAAAGCGAACCTCCGGGTGATCGAGGAAACACCCGGCCGATGGATCTACCTTTTCCGGCTATGCGGCCAAACTGATGCAGGAAGCCGAGCGACGTCATCCGGCGATGACCGTCACCGAGTCAAAAGCCGCCGATGGTGCGGTGGAAGTGACCTTCCAAACCCACGCTTTTGCAGATGTGACGCCATGGATCTTCAGGTGGGGCCCCTATTGCGAGGTGCTTGAGCCTCCGGAGCTTGTGGACGAGGTCCGAACGTTGATCAGGCAAATGAGCAGGATTTATCGGCGGTAATCCGAACCGGGCGCTTTGTAACCAACTTCAATTCGGTGCTGCGCTGATTAGGAGTCGATCTAGAATGCACGAATTCGGTTATAATTGATTGTTCGCCGGCGGAAGACTCCCGTTCAGCGCGACATGATTCTGCAGAATCAAAGATTCGATTAATGCGGGTGAAACGCGGGCTTCTATTTCACTGAGCAAAAAGCAATCGACCTTGATGCGGTCTAGCGGGACATGATGGCGGTATCTTTGAGGAAAAGGCTGAATTCGGATAGCACCGACAGAGAATTGAGGCCCATATTCAAAGTGGTTTTGGTAGATATCCTGCATTTGAAAGCAATACGGATGCCATCTTGCCAAGCGTCCCGCAAGGCAGCCAGCGTTCACGTTGATCCCCCCTTCTCCATCATTAACGATTCGTCCGGCCAACCCCACATACAGCATCATATCCGTGCCATTCTCCATCCTCTGCCAGACGACATAGACACCGGCACCTTTAGGCCAAGAATCCCTATCCAAGGTATTGAGGCCCGCAACCTCCCTGAACCTGCTTAAATCTTCGAACTGGTTTTTAAGGTTATTATAGAACGTGCCCTGTTCAAAATCGCTCAGGAGATGATTACCCCAGACAAATTCTGCAGGTTCAGCCGCAGGTTCCGGTGGATCGACATTAGGCTGCCCCTGCTGCCCATTTCGTAAAGCGCTGATTGTATTTCCATGGTGAGGATGGTTTTCGGCCTCAATCCGCCAATAATCCCACCCACTACCGGCCATGCCCGTGACTAGGACGCGAGCTGCTGACGGTGACAACCCAACCAAGTCGACTTGAGCCGCCAAGTGACCGTGGGCATCCAAAGCGAGATCACCATCAGCAATCATCGCCCTCGCCATATTGAAGTTACATTGAGGATGCTTCGTGTAGTCTTCAGGATTGATCTGCAGAACAGTCGTCTGAGGAAGGTTAATCGTATTGTTAACCTCATCGAATTGAGCACGAACTGGATCGTTTTGATCTGGGGAGCAAATATTAATCATATATTGTGTGGTCTTAAAGAGCTTGGGGTATGTATTTCAAACACTAATTCATCATCGTCAGCCTCGACTCCAGCACCCCCAAGCATCCTGAACAGAAGGTGACAGCATACGCGCGGCCACAGAGTATCTCCCACGTTTTTGGGGGTGAGGACACGCTGACGGAGATATAAGTCTCGGGGCCACAGAAGGGGCACAGCACCTGGCTTGGCAGCAGGGGCACCGAGGGAGCAGCACCGGCCCAAGAATGGAAGACCTGTTCCAAAGGTGCATCCAGCAGCGAATCCGCCCCCTCCTTCACTGGATGCCTCAGCACATGGCCGGGCGGTAGCTTAATCGTGTCGCCAACCGGCTCGAAACAGAGCCTGCGAACCCGGAGGTAACCATGGTCCCGGATGCACTGGCGCAGCGTTTTCAGCTTGAGGTGCTGCCGGCCTTTCGGCAGCGCGGACTCAGGCTTGCTGATCGCCTGGTAGCAGTGTCCGCCGTCCGCGTCACGCCAATGCTCGAACCATCCCGTGGCGGCAGCGTCTTCCAGAAGCTTCGCCAAGAAAAGCACATCCCTCGTGTCTTTGAGTACTTCCCCGTCACGTGGTTTGACGGTGCCCGGCACGGGAGGGGCAAGCTGAAAGGCCATGGGCCTGAACCGCTGCTTGTGTTCATCCATCAGGTGACCCACCTGTCTTTCGATGCGCCGAACCTCGTCCGGCTTGATCTGATGCTGCTTGGCCACCTGGGCATGACTCAGAGCATCCCCTTCGCCCCATCCCATAAACGCGACGAACACCTGGCGCTCCAGTTCGGAAATCCCCGGTAGGGCAGCGAGGATCTCGAGTTCTTCCGCCACCCAGGACTCGTCGTTGGCTTCGTCGTTTGCAGGCGTGGGCTTGTTGTCAGGCATGTCGTGGTCGGGTTTGAATGATGGCAAAGGACGGGTGCTTAAGTTGGGTGATTTGGGGCGAAAAGATGACGGATGTTCAACACGATCGCGGTTCGGTTTAGTTCAACCTTCCGGGAAAGCCCCGGCACAGCGAAGGTCGTAAAGGTCAAAGGCGCGGCGCACGACTGCGCAAAGGCTGGAGAGTTTGTGACTCTGGAAAAAAACCTCAAGCACCTGCCCTTGGTCTTCCAATCCAAGCGGAACAAAGAACACTTCACTAGGCAAGGTGCCGGTGCGGGCCGCAGCTTCAAGGGCCACCCGCAGCGACTCCAGCGATTCATCCATGCAGGTCTTGCCCGTTAGGCGGCCCGGCCTGCCTTCCATGAGGGATTCCCATGTGACAAGGCGTAGCTTCGAGAGGGTCGGTAAATTCGGCGGCACCATGCGCGACGTCACCACTAGCCAGTCCGCTCCCTTGCCCTCCTTGGCGGCCACATCAAAAACATCGCCGCTCACAATGCGGTGGCGGCCGAAGTCGCGGAACGGACGGCCGAGCACCGCCGCTGCGCCTTCCTCGGTGGCAAAGACCTTGCACAATCGCTCTGTCTTCGCGTCCAGGTCGTGATTCCCCCGTAGCACAAATTCACCCTCGGCCTCCCAGTGGAAGGCTAAGTCCATCGCCACGGTCCGGTAAACGGCATCGGGCTGGAGCACACGAATTCCCGTCGAGTCCTGCTCGTAGCGTGCCCCTAACCCCATCCGGTGCCCCTGAAAGCCCTTCACCCACAACGGCGGCCGCGAGCCCACGTGCATGAAGAGGTCCAGCATCAGGCTGTTATCGACCTCCAGTTTTTTGGTCTCCACGGTCACCAACAAACGCGGAACATGGAGACCGTTGTGGCTGAGGAGGATGTAGGCAGCCAGCCCCTCGGCCGTGAAGTAGAACAGCTTAATCCGGCGCCCGGTGTCGCGGCGGCGTAACTGCAGGGTGATCATCCACTGCGGCTGCTCGTGAGCGGGAACAAATGCCCGCTGGTACTGTTCACGTTCACCTTCATTCAGGAAACTGGCTCCGGCCAGGTGCCGGCGGTAGTCACGGTGAAGCTCCAGATGCGTGCGCTCCTCGAAGAATAGGTCAATTTCTTCATCGAGTAGTTCAAGCAGCGGATGTCCGTCTAGGCAGCGCCGCAGATAGGCCTGAATATCCGCACACTCCATGTAGAGGTTCACACACAAGAACGTGTCACAGAGATGGGAGAAGCGCAGCAAGGGTTCGATGTCCTTGCCTGCACCGATGTAATAGCAGGAGTTCGCAAAGTCGGAGGCGGTGATTTTCATGATCGGATTCTAGTTCTGGGACAGCTGACGGAGCCGGGTGCGGTTGTAGTTGATGTGTAATGCCAATGTTGTTCTTTCCGGGTTTCTGGATGTGATCACTAGTCACTATCGTTGCAGTCAAGTGCCAAATACTGGCACTCATAGCCAAATTCAGAATATCCGGGCCACAACGCCCAGCAGCAGTTAAGGTTGAGGGTGTGTTGCAAACACGACACCGCCGGATGGTGATGATTTGGAAGCCCTGAAAGGCTATCTGCATTAGGTGACAGCCAAACTGCCACTGAGTGCCATAATTTGGCACTCATGTTGTGCGAAGGTTGGACATGACACCATCCAACACCTCTGAAAGCGCTCTGCTCCGCGCCCGTGACCCCGAAACCATCCGCCGACTTATCACCAATCAGAATGACGAATATACGCCCCACGCCTTCCGGGCGGGCCATGCCGGGATGGCTGACTTCAATCGACTGCTACCGGTGCTGCGGGCTCTGCCAGCCGCAGAGATCGAAGCATGGATGGATCTGATTGATGAAATGGGTGAGACGCACCGGGGCTGCCTGCCATGCAGTTGCAAGGTGCTGGTGTATTCCTTCCTCATCACCCGCGACATCCTGCCGGAGCGCAGCGCCGAGTACAAGAAACGCTACGACCAGAGAACCACTCGCCACACTCCACCCGAGGGCAGGAATTATCTGGCCGAAGTCATCCGCTCACTTCAACAAGCTCCAGAGAGTACCGAAGAACGTGCCCACAAGACCAACTGGCGGGTCACCCTCGAAGACCTGCTCGCCCATCAGCAGCAGGGTGGTTGATCTGCCTTGCTCATCTCATCATCAAACACCATCACCCAGAATCATCCGACCATGCGCATCATTGCCATTTTCAGTCCCCTTGGAGGCGTGGGGAAAACCACCCTCGCCGTCAATCTCGCGGCCAGCCTGGCCGAGTTGGGTAAACGTGTCCTCCTCGTTGATCTGGATGCCCAGTCCAGCGCCACCATAGCCTTGGGTCTTGCCACGGAACCCGGAGGCAGCCTGTATTCGGCGCTCATGGACGGCACGTCACCCAAAGCAGTAATCCGCAGCACGCGATTAACGAGCCTGTTCGTCATTCGCTCGCACATAGAGCTTTTGGAAGTCGATATGCGATTCGCACAACGCGATCATAACCAGATCCGGCTGCGTGAGGTCATAGCGGAACTGCATGCGCTCCCGGACTTTGACTGCATTCTCTTAGACTGCCCGTCCTCCATGGGAGTCATGACAAGTGCGGCCATGGCTGAGGCGGATGAACTGCTCGTCCCGCTCAAGCTCGGATTTATGATGTGGCCTGTTGTGAGCCTTTTGCCAGCCCAGATACAGCATGTCATTGACAGCGGGGTCAATCCGGGACTTCACATGGGGGGCTTCGTGATCAACAGGTTCGAAGGCGATGCGGCTGAACTCCGCGAAGTCGCTCGCGCACTGCAAGCCACAGCGGAACCTTATGTCTCCGGTAATGTGGTCTACCTCACCGCAATCCCCGACTCCCTCGCCTTGACTGAAGCCCCATGCTCCGGTCAGACAATCTTGGAGTATGATCCTAATGGCGTGGCAGCCAGAGCGTTTCGCGATTTGGCTCGGGAGTTTCTTGACCGAAGCACAAACAAACCAGCTATCTCTATTGAGATTGAAAAGTAAAAAAATCCTCTCACACTCACAATTGATGCTAAATCACGACGAAATAATAGAGCTGTTAATCGAACTCAGCACTCGCCGGCCAGTTTTTCATTCAGAAAAGGACTTTCAACATGCTATAGCTTGGTTAATTCAAGAAAAGCATCCGGATTGGTCAGTTCGATTGGAGTATCCGATTCAGGATATCGGAGCGATTGACATCTTACTCAGACATTCAGAAGATCAGTTTTTGCTTGAGTTGAAATATAAAACAAGTGCGGGATTCCATGAAATTGATGGCGAGGTTTTCCGACTTAAAAATCACGGGGCTCACCCTCTGAATCGTTACGATGGCCTGAAGGATGTGGAGCGGATTCAGAAGTCCTCTCTATGCGGAGCAACTATTTTTCTCACAAATGATCTCAGTTACTGGAAGCAGGATGGCGATAATGGCGATCAATTCTCTCTCGCAAGCGGAAGAGTGACAGACCCTGGGACTATTTTGAAGTGGAATCGCCCGGATGAACCGTTGGCAAAAAAGCGCCCATCACCGATTTGTTTAAATAGTAGGTATGAATTCCGTTGGTCTGACTATTCAGGCCACCCACTTGGTTTCAAATTTCTGCTGCTTATGATCGGTATTTGACCACGGCATAATTGATTTAGCATGTAGGCATCAATTCTTGCCAGAGCCAATAAATCTACTTCAACAATGCCAAGATCTGGCACTCGAAGGCTGGCAATGTGGTGAATGACATCATCCGAATTCACCCAGCCAGCTCCCACCAGCCAGCTCAATCCTGACGACACCTCCTGCGGTGTCGATTACCCCACGGCCATCGTTTGTGAAGAACTGCACCGACGCCGGGTGCGCCGTTTTGAAGATATGCTGGTGGACTACCGGGACAACCCGGAGTTTGCGGACGGGGTCCGCGTGGTGCAGTCATACATGAGCAACCGCAATTTCACCCGCGAGGAACTCGACCGCGGGCTGGCCCTGTATGAAACGGGTGCTCTGCAGATCTACGGCGTGAACCTCGGTGAAAAGGTGTTTGAAACCACGGGGTGGATGGTCACGCACGAATCGGCGGAAACACTGCTGCCGAAGCAATATCGCAACCTGTTGGAAGACGTGGCCCATGTGCGCTCCTTCTTTTACATCAATGAAGCGAACCTCCGGGTGATCGAGGAAACACCCGGCCGATGGATCTACCTGCATCAGAGCTGGGATAACGGACTGGATTACCATTGCATCTACGGTCTGAGCAAATCCAACCTCCGTCTGAAGCCGACCCATTACGATGATGACTCAGCCATCACGGTTTTTGAATCGGTGGATGAACTGGTTGAGTCTCTCGCGAAGACCTGGTTCCTTGCCATCTTCAACGAACCCAAGGTGCGGAACATCGTCACGCTGCATCGCGCTGCACGTGATGGTACGCTGGCCAATGTCCCGCCGGAACTCTTTGAACCGGTAGCCGATGGCAAATCCCCCTGGGACATGGGGGACCTTGGAGACACGCCACTGCACTGTGCCGCGCGGGAAGGCCGCCTCCACCTGGTGCCCCGGCAATATTTGACCGCACAGCGCCTGCTGGCGGGGGGATACTTCAACGTTGACCGCTGCCCAGCAGCCATCACGCCCCTGACCGCTGCGGTCATCACCGGAGAACGTGAGTTCGTGGTGCGCACCATCCTCGAATTCCCTGCCGCCGATTGGGTGAACGCCAATGCCGAGGAGTGGTTTTCTCTCGCTGAGCAAGCCGAGCAAGTCGGCATCACGAAGGACATCGCTCCACTGCTGCGGGAGATCAAGGCATTGACGCCAGCCAGGCCGCCGGAACCCGAGAAGGAGATGGTCGAGGTGGATGTGCCGTGCATCGGCATCAGGCTCATGCCCAAACCTGAGGCTCTGCTTGCCGGCTTTATCGAATCCTCGGATTCGCCTGTTTGATACATCCGGACCTTGAGACACCCATTTCCAACCATGGACCCGTTTAACACGCCCACACCACCGGAGTCAGCACGCCCCGGCCATCGCTTCTGGCTCCGTGCCGATGGCACTGCGTTCGAGGTGAGCGATCACCTGCAAAGCGCCCAATACGTCCAAGCCGCATCCGATGAAGCGGACCGGCCAATCCCCTGGGGATACGCAGACATGTTCCGGCATGGCTGGATGCGTATTCATCTCGAAAACAACCGCATCTGGGCCGATGGCGCAGCAGGACACACGGCCACACCACCACAACAGCAATGGCTCGTAGCCGCCAGGACGGCGCTCTCGAGTGAAGCCGGAACCCCAACCGTGCTCAGTGCCACCAAACAGGCCCAACAAGTCATCGCCACCACCGACCCACAAACCGAACCCACCCGCACGTTCCTCCAAAAAATCGGCTTCAAGAGGTCTTGAACCACAACAATTCATAACCAGCCACCCTTATGCTCCCTGACCTTGAACGCCGAGAACTCCTTGGCACCGCCCTCAACCTGATCCCAGGCTTTCACATGCTGAAGGCCCTGACTGTGGGCGGCTCTGTTCCACATGCTTTGCAGACACCGGAAGAAATGGACTTTATCGACCTTAAAATACAGCGGGCCATAGTGAACACCGAGAACTGGCTCGCCATGCATGCGGAACATTGCATCAATCGGATCACCTGGAATGGACTGATCTCGGATTGGTCTGAGCAGCTCCATCAACACCTCGACCGTTTTGAGCAGTCCGCTACTGGGGAAGATGGCGGGCCAGGAATATTGATAACTCGTGCCCAGATGGATTTCCTGAACTGGCAGACTCAGGCCTCCTCCGGCAAAGCATCTTGCCAGATCCATTTGTTTGTCGCCACGATGTTCCTCATCGACATGACCATCTCATTCTCTGATCCCTCCGATCAAAGCGGCAGCACTACGTTTGCGGCGGCCCTGAAATCAAAATACCCATCACTTCATGAGTCCCTTGTTGCCGCGCTACGAGTGTTGAATATCGACGAGGTGTTCAAATACGTGAACGACTGTCCGAAGATGGATGATCTCCGATTTGATGCCTCTGAATTGCTCCGCGACCATGCGAGAGCCATAGCTCCGGCAATCAAAGATCACATTCTCTCTCTGCTGCATGTGATCAACTCAACCAACGAAGCCACTGCTTAATCCACCATCTCAGGCGACTTGCGGTAGCTCACCGCTGCAACGCTTTCGCGATTCGCTTGATGACGAATTCCTCAATGCCGCGCCTGCGCATCTGGCGGTCGTTCCAGTGCAGCACCAGGGAGCGACCGTAGTCCCTTCATGGGAGCGCATTCGACAGCCCCTCACTGTCTATCCTTGTTCAACAACCAGAACCATCCCGGCCGATACTCGCGAGAGTAGTTTCTTGGCGGTGGAATGGCTTCATTAAGGAGAAGTAGCATTGGCGAGCGGCTTTGCCCGAGACGAAGACAGCTCACACAGCCCGCTACAACAAGAACGAATCAAGCCTAGTGGACGCTCTCTCTTCCCCAATTATAAACCACCTTCAAAAATCTTAACTTTTTTACCCACCCCCTATATTTGTCTCACCCCTCCTGATACGATGCACGGAAATCAACTGTCATTCCCCAGATTGCGTCGTCGAAAATAGTTCCGCTCTTCCCTACATTTCAGTTCATAACCCTGCAGGATCTCCATCAAATTTTTCAACAGCGCCAACCCCGTTACATCACCATCTTCATGAGGCTTCGCATTCTTCACACCGCTGACAACCACATTGGCCTTTCCTTCAACCAATATCCAGAACCCGCCAAGGGTCGCCTGATCGAGGAGCGCTTCGCCTCGCTCGACCGGATGGTCATCACCGCGAACGAGCGCAAGGCCCACTTCGTGGTAGTCGCAGGAGATCTGTTCGACAAGACCACGGTCACAAAAGCCCATGTCGAACGGGCGGTGAAAATCTTCGGAAAATTCGAGGGTGAGGCGGTTCTTGTCCTCGCCGGCAATCACGATTTCTGTGAAGGACCGGATAGCAAAATCTGGAAACAGTTCCGCACCGTCGCGGACGGCACCTGCGTGCTTGCCCTGACCGAACCGGTCACCAAGGACTTCGAGAGCGACGATTACAAGGTCCGATTCTATGCCTGCCCCTGTCCCAGCAAACACGGCAAGGATCACACCATCGGCTGGGTGACCGGAGAGGAAAAATCCCCGGACGCCCTGCACATCGGCATCGCCCACGGCAATGTCGAGGGCCTCGGCCTCGATGCCGACCAGTGTTATTTCAACATGGCCGACAGCGACTTCCGCAACGCCGGCCTCCACACTTGGCTGCTCGGCCACATCCACGTCCCAGCCCCCGCGCCCGGCACCACCGGCAAGCCGCTTTATTTCATGCCCGGCATCCACACGCCGGACTCGGTGAAATGCAGCCACCCCGGCCACGCCTGGTGGATCGAAATGGACGCCGACGGCACCACCCGCCACGAGCAACTCACCACCGGCGCGATCCACTTCGTGCGCTTGCAGCGTGATCTACACCACTCCAACGACATCCTCGACCTGCGCGCCATATGCGAAGCTCTGGACACTCCTAACACCATCCTCGACCTCCAACTCAGCGGTCGCCTGCGGGAAGAGGAAATTGCCGAGCTCAATGCGATGCTAGGCACTATCAGCCCGACGTTCCTACATTTCACGCAGGACCGCGACATCGCCTCGGTGCTGGACGCCGCCGCCATCGCCAAACGATTCCCCGAAGGCACCCTGCCGAACGCCCTGCTGCAAACCCTTCTAACCGACGACGCCCACCCCGGCGACGCGCAGCTCGCCCTCGACATCATCGAATCAATCTAACAAACCATGAAGCTCCTCTCCATCCGGCTCCATCCCTTCGGCGGCACCGCCAACCGCAGATGCATGCTCCATGACGGCATCAACGTGCTCGAAGGCCCCAACGAGTTCGGCAAAAGCACCCTGGTCAACGCGCTCTGGCACGCGCTCTTCACCCCCACCAACCTGACCCCGGTCAATTTGCGGAACACCATGGGCCGGTGGTATCCCAAACCCGGCGGCGACCACGCCCGGATCACCGTCCAGTTTCAGGCCGATGGCCATACCTGGACTCTCCTGAAAACCTGGGGTGCCGGAGCCGCATCAAGCCTCCAGGCAGACGGCGCCGCCGGCATCGCCGATCCCGCCAAAGTCCAGTCCCAGCTTGGCACCTTGCTCCGCCGCAACGAAGCCACTTGGCGGCATGTGCTCTTCACCAACCAAGCGCAACTCGCCGCCACCATGGAGCAACTGCGCGCCAATTCCGGGAAAGTTGACGACGTCCAAAGCCTGCTCGCCGGCCAGGCCGCCATTCCCGGCGACATCCCGCCAGACAAACTCACCGCCGCCCTCGAGGCCCGCATCACCCAGCACTTCGGTCGTTGGGACATCGGCACTAACGGCCCGGAGAAAGGCCGCGGCATCGACAATCCGTGGGCGAATGGCGTCGGTCCTCTGTTGAATGCCTGGTATGCCATGGCAAGAATCCGCCGCACTCTCGACGACGTCATCCAGCACGAAAAAACCGTGGATGACATCAACGCCAAGATAAACCGCATCGACGGCGAAATGTCCACCGACGAGGAGTTCGTCCGAACCGGCCGCACTCTGCGCGACGGCCTAGGCAAACGCTCGGGACTGGAGGAACGGTGCCGACGGCTGGCCGGCGAACTGCGCCTCCTGAAGGACATCATGGTTGCCTGGCCCGGTGCCGATCAGGTGATCCAGGCCAAGGGGGCCGAACTCACCGGCATCGCCAAAGATCTCGAATCCACCGAGACCGAACTCAGGAACGCCAGAAAACGCGGACAGGCGGAGCAAGTGCGGGTGGCACACGGCCGCCTTGCCAAAGCCAAGGAAGATTGGCAGCGGGTCGCCGATCAACTCGCGAAATCCAAAGCCGTGGCCCCTGAGCTACTGACCGAACTTAAACACCTCGAAAAAGAAATCGATCGGTTGCGCATCAACATCGCCGCCCAAAAACTCACCGCCAAGCTGGAGAGCGCCAGCTCCCTAACGGTGAAAGTGCGGCGCGGAACCGAGGAGCCGGAAACCGTGTCAATCACACCAACCGAAGCCTGGGAAAACCAGGCCGACGGCATCTTCCGCCTCGAGTATGAGGATCTAAAACTCAGCGTCGAGAGCGGCACCGGTGACGTGAACGCCCTTTTCACCCATCTCGAAACCGCCCGCCAGCGCCATGCCGAAATCCTCAAAACCCTTGGCCACGAAAGTCTCGCCGTCGCTCAGCTGGCGGATGCGGACCACCAAAAGCGCCTCGCCGAGGAAAGAACCCAAAAGGGCCTCTACCACGCGGCCTTGCAAGGACGCACCGAGGAAGAATGGTCGGCCGACATGGCCGCCCTCACAAACCTTCCGGAAACCCGCTCCGTCGAGGTGCTTGAAGGTGAGAAAACCCGGTTGCTAGGACGCAAGGCGGAACTGGACTATGACATCCGGGAAGAGCGGAAAAAGATCGATCAATGGATGAGGGACCACGCTGATATAGAGTCACTCACCGACAAGATCCTCGCTCAAACCGCTGAGTCCAACAAAGCCAAACTGGATCTAGACGGCTTGCCCGACTTGCCGGAAGGATTCGCATTCATTCCCGCCTATCTGGAACTGCTGAGCCAGAAAGAGAGTGCCCGCGAAGAGCGGGACCAGCAGCTCAAGGACTTGAAAATCG
>Ga0209190_1001186_pt1 | contig 18321 bp, 19 predicted proteins | sample M_140205_XF_Meta_FD_187315 | JGI IMG/M metagenome (GOLD analysis project Ga0209190, IMG submission 187315) | Freshwater microbial communities from Lake Montjoie, Canada to study carbon cycling - M_140205_XF_MetaG (SPAdes) (version 2) | ecosystem: Environmental > Aquatic > Freshwater > Lake... | reverse complement strand
AATACGAGTGAAGGCGCACCCCTCCTGCAGGCTGTCCAGAGCCTCCTTGACCGCAGGTTCATCCGCATGGCCGGCCAAGTCCGCGAAGAAATAGTATTCCCAAGGGCGCCGCTTGGAGGGTCGGCTTTCGATGCGCGTGAGGCTGATGCCCGCTTTCTCAAAGGGTTCCAAAGCACGGGCTAGCGCACCGGGCTGGTCTTTGACCGCAAACATGATGGAAGTCTTGTCAGACCCGGAAGAGCGCGAGGCCTGACGGCCGATCACAAAAAAACGGGTCACATTGCCCGCCGAGTCCTGGATGGATGGCGAGAGCACCGGAAGCCCATGCGCTTGCCCTGCCATGGCACTGGCAATGGCGGCAGCTCCGTCCTCGGCCGCCGCCAGCTCTGCGGCCCGAGCAGTGCTGGATACTTCGACGCACTCGGCCTGCGGCAGGTGCTCGGACAACCACCGTCGGCATTGGCCGAAGGGCTGTGGATGCGAGTAAACTTTACGCACCCCGGAGAGCGCCCCGCGTGCGAGCAAACTCAAATCGATCGGCAGAAAGATCTGCGCGCAGATCCGCGCGTCGGTTTCCATCAGACGATCGAGCGTGGCATTGACCGCACCCTCGACCGAATTCTCGATCGGCACCACGCCGTAATGAGCGCGGCCGCGCTCGACGGCCTCGAAGACCCCGCCGATGGTGCGCTCCGGAACGAAAGAAACAGCATGACCGAAATGCATGGAGGCCGCCTGATGGCTGAAGGTGGATTCCGGCCCGAGGTAGGCCACGACGAGATCCTGCTCGAGGCCGCGCATGCCGGAAAGAATTTCGCGGTAAATGGCGCGCAAAGAGTGCTCGGGAAGACGGCCGCGGTTGGCGGCGACCAAGCGGCGCAGGAGAGCTTCCTCGCGCTCGGGCGCATAGTAGGGTTCACCAGTCTTCTGCTTGAGTTGCCCTACATCGTGGACCAAGTCCGCGCGCTCGCCCAGCAGGGCCAGCACTCGCCCGTCGAGCGCGTCGATCTTGGTGCGAAGTTCGGCCAGCGTCATGTCGCTGGCTCCAGTTGGGCTTCGGCCTCGGCCGGCAAATCCGCGCCATTCTCCCCGGCTGCGGCGGCCGGGGAGTCCAGTGGGAGTGTCTGCTGGTCGGTGTCAGCGGACGCCTTGGGCAAATCGACGCGGCGGAGTTCCGCGCAATTGGGCAACTCGTCGAGCGAACGCAACGAGAAATGCTCGAGGAAATACTCCGTCGTTCCGTAAAGCAGCGGGCGACCGGGAACTTCGGCGCGGCCGGTGATGCGGATGACGCCCTTCTCCGTCAACGTCTGCATGACGCCGTCGACATTGACCCCGCGTACAGCTTCGATGTCGGCGCGCGCGATAGGCTGGCGATAAGCGACAATCGCCAGTGTCTCGAGTGCGGACGGACTGAGACGGGCCGGGCGGTTTTCGGGGAAAAGCTGGCGCACCCACGGCGCGGATTCAGCCGAGGTCACGACCTTCCAGCCGGCCGCGCTTTCCACCAGGCAAAAACCCCGCTGCTGCGATGCATACTCATCGTGCAACTCCCGCATGGCCTGCGCAATCTCGTCTTGCTTGGTCTTGGCCAAAGCGCGCACCTCGTCGTCCTCCGGGGCGCTCTCCACGGCGCCTTTCAGATATTTCGTGCATTCGGCCGCGGACAGGGGCCGCTCGGACGAGAAAAGAAGTGCTTCGATGACGCGGTGCAGAGGATTCATGCGGGTGAGGTGGCAGGATTTGTTATTTGACGCGGCGCATCAACCGCGAAATTCGGTCTCAGGAGACCAGATGGACGTTTCCACGTCGGCGGAGCATGATCTCACCGAATGCTCCCGATTGCTCCACGAGCACATGGCGAAGTCGGACCAGTTCAAGCAGGGCCAGAAAAGTGGCCACCACCTCACCGCGGGTATGCTGGCCGGCGAATAATTCCTCGAAACGCAGGGGCTCGTGCTCGGGTAGGATCTTGAGGACGAACTCGATTTTTTCGGAGACCGTGAAACGGTCGGACTCGATCTCCCTCTCCGCTCCCTTGCGCTTCTCGATGCGGTCGAGCACTCGCTGGAAGGCCGAGATGAGATCGAGTGCGCCGACCTCGCCGGTGAGCAGGACGGCTGGACCGTCGGAGGGCGGCGCGACCGGAGTGCGTCCGAAAAGCTTCACCGCCAGTTCGTCGCGATCCCGAAGGTCGCCGGCCGCTTCCTTGAACTTTTTGTATTCGATGAGCTGGCGGATCAACTCCCAGCGCGGATCCTCGTCCTCGCCCTCTTCCTCGACCGGTCCCTGCAGATCGGCGGGGAGCAGGGTGCGGCTCTTGATGAAGAGAAGGTTGGCCGCCATGACGATGAACTCGCCACCGATCTCCACGTCGACGGATTCCATGGCCTCGATGTATTCGAGATATTGCCGGGTGATACGCTCGATCGAGATATCATAGATATCCACCTCGTCTTTGCGCACGAGGTAGAGCAGAAGGTCGAGAGGACCTTCGAAGACATCGAGTTTGACCTTGTAGGCCGCGTCGGTCACAGCCGCCATCAAATGCCGCTTTTGCGGCGCTCTGTCGCCTTCTGCGCCTTGTGCTTCTTGCCGGTGACCAAGCGCGTTTTGCGCTTGCTCAACTGGCGCGAAAGTTTGCTGACCACCAGATCAATGGCCGCGTAGAGATCTTCCTCACGGTCCTCAGCATGAATGTCGGGCCCGGGCATTGCGAGGTGCACTTTCACCACGTAGTCGCTCTTATTTTTCGACTCGTCGTGCATCAGCACCGCGTGGGCGGCTATGATGCGGTCGGATTGATGGTCGAGGCGGGCCAGTTTGTTGACCACATAGGAATTGATGGCGCCGGTGAGCGTCAGATGTCGCGGACTCAAATGAATGTGCATACGGCAGCAAGTAAAACATCCCCTGCCCCGCTGGGCCAACCCAAATGGATCAGCCTGGGGTGCCCGGTTCGAGAGCGACACCCGCTTCGGCCAGAACGAGCCGCGAGGCCGTGTCGAATTTTTGACGGTTGCCACGGCCTTTGATCAATTGGAGGGCGTTGTCCCGGATCGTCCTCGCCGCCTCCGGATCGCGGTAGACCTTCAGCCATATTTCCATCGAGCGCAGGTGCGGGGCGATCTCCATCGGGTGTTCCGCCGCCAGCGCCGCGTAGGCCGCCAGCGCACCCGGGTAGTCCTCTGCAGCCATGCGGCCCTCGGGGATGCTATACATGGGCTGCGGCCGGCTGAACCGCTCGCCGGGCATGAAAAGGGTGGCCATCCAGTCGCCGAAGAGTCCGACGACCGGTTTGGCCAGCAGAATGGCAGCGAGCACGAGCACCCCGTGCGCCGCCACGATCATTATCATGCCGCCGGGAATACCTGCCCGCTGTCCCTTGGCCGACAACCACCACCAGAGCGCGCCGCAAACGGCCAGACTGACGATCCTGATAACGAGGCCAACCACGTCCGCACCATGCCACAACCTCCGGAAACCGGGCACAAAAAAACCGGGGTATGTCCCCGGCGTGCCAGATGAAATCAATACGGCCTAATTTTTCATGAGCTCAAGATAAAGGGCGGCGATTTTTCCCGCAGTCAAAACGGCATCAAACTTCTCTACCACCCGCCGCCGGGCCGCAACCCCCATCTCCGCGCACCGTGATGCGTTACCTGACAATAGGCCCAGCTCCGAGGCCATGGCCGCGGTGTCGCCCGGAACCACCAAGGCCCCAGCCCCGCCAAGAGCAGACTCCACTCCCTCGAGACGTGAAGCGACAACAGGAACTCCGCAAGCCATCGCCTCCAGAATTGTCATGGGAAGCGCCTCATGCAGGGAGGGGAGAACAAACGCGTCTAGAGCCGCGTAAAATCGCGGGCGATCCGCCACCGTTCCGAGAAGGCGGCAGTTCGGGACATTGGCCATCGACTTTTGCAGCTTCACTTCCTCCGGACCGCCCCCTCCTATGACAAAAACCATTTCTGGACAAAGCCGGGCCAGATCCACGATGGCGCCTAAATTTTTCTCCGGAGCTAGGCGCCCCAAGGCACCCACCACGAAGGAGTCGCTTTTCAAGCCGAGGCCAGAACGTGCCTGCGCCCTCGATTCGGGTGTCGCAGGGGAGAACATCTTCGTGTCGACCCCGTTGGCCAAAATGTTGATTTTTCGCCGCGGCACGGCCTCGCTGCGGGCCAGAAAATCCGCCACGCCCGCGGAAACCGCCACCACGCGGTGCGAAAAAATATGGGCCATTCCATCCGGAAAGACCGACCACCAACCGCGAAAACTAAGGTCCGCACTGCTGTGATCGTGGGACACACGCCGACTGCGCGAGCACAGGGCAGCCAGGGGCTTGGCCAACCAGTTTGCACCCCGCAAGTGGAAGTGGAGAATGTCGTAGCGGCCGGCTTTGACCAAGCGGGCGAAGCGGGATAGGTAAACCGGCGGCCACTTCGACGGAGCCAAGGAGTGCACCTTGATGCCGGACAACTCAAGAGCTTCGCAAAAAAGTCCGCGGCCGTGCATCACGGCGACTTCGACATCGACCGCGGCCGGATCTCGATTGGTGACCATGTCCAACAGCGCGCTCTGCGCCCCGCCGAGACCCAAATGATCGATCACATGGAGGACGCGGATCATGAAACGCCCTGCAAAAATGAGGCCACGTTGCGGTCGTTGTCGTGCCACTCGTCGACAAAGCGCGTGCTCTCGTTGGCAGCAGCGTTCAGCGCCGCCGGTTCATCCAGCAAATGCTGCACGCCTGAGGTCAAATCCTCGAAATTGCCACGCGCCATGACGCCCGCGGCAAAACTGTCGAACATCTTGTCCGGATCGATCTCGAGTGAGGCGATGGCCGTCCGCCCCAATCCCGCATGGATGAATGTGTTCGGCACGCCTTCGTGGGATGAGGTGTTGACAAATATTTTGGCTGCATCGAAGTGGTTCTGGATCTCCGCGTAAGGAACACCCTCAAGGAACTCGACATTCGGGTGGCAAGCAGCCCTTGCCTGCATTTCCTGCCAAAGCACGCGGTCGTGGGGAGCACAGATCATACGGCACCGCGCCCATGGCAATTTTTGCGCCAGATCCAAAAACAAAGCGGGACGCTTGACCTCTTCACACCGCGCCACCCAGAGAAGGTCCAATGTTTTTGAAGTTGTGGCGCTCGGAGTTCGATCAGCCACCAGCAAGCGGGTGACTTGGCAAGACATGGCCTGGCGCCGGAAGGCTGCAGCTTGGTCCTCGGTGATGGAGAGACGCGCATCAGCCGAGCCCATGCCGCGGTGAAAGAACAAACCTCGGAGAGGATTGCTCCGAAGAAATTCGCCGTCGATCTCGGCGTCGAGCGCGCAAACGAAGGCCAGTTTGAAAGGCACAATCTTGCGCCACCAGGCGAGAGCATAGAGCAGGGCGGTCCAACCATAGACCACGACGACGTCCGGTCTTTCCTCCTGCAAAATCCGGTGGATCTTGAACCAGGCCCGCAGAGTATCGGCAAGTTTTCCTGTCTCATAATGACCACCATTTCTCACCCTTATCCCCTGCCACTCGACACCGTCTTGCTGTCCGGTGTCGGCCCCGAGCAAGATCGACCGATGTCCGAGCCGCGACAGCGCGCGCGCCATGAGAGCAGCTTGCAGCTCAGCTCCACCCGCTGCACAGGGCGCCGCTGGATCCCAAACCAAGTGGGCTCCGCGGGAGAGAAAAAGAAATTTCACACTTGCGAACCGATGGGCTTGGCGGGATTGCCGGCAACCGTCTGGCCCGCAGCCACGTCGTGCAAAACCACGCTCCCCGCCCCGATCACCGAACCGTCGCCCAACTTGATAGCTCCAATGATCACGCTGTTGCTGCCGATATCGACGCGATCGCCAATTACCGGACAATCATCCGTTCCCCGACGCGCGCCGATTGTCGTACAATGGCGCAGCGTGCAATCCGCTCCGATCACGGCATGGTCGTGGATGACGAGAGCGTAGCCGTGAAAGAGCTTCAACCGCGGGCCGACTTCGGCCTTGTAATTAAGCTCGATGCCCAACTCCCAGTACATGAGCAGTTGGTAGATGGCCAGATAGGGCGCAGCAAGCCAGCGCATGGCCCGCGGCCAACGGTAAAGTTTCCCGGCGAAACGGAAGGAGGCCAGCATGAGCTGGATGCGTATATTGCCGGCGTTGGCCGACCAATCTTGCAGGATGCCGCCGCTCATTTAACGTGATCCTGATTCATGCAGACGTTCTTTTACCTGCCCCCGCAACACGTGCCGAGCGCGGAAAGACAGCGCGCCTGGGCGGAGGGAGCACCTCGCATCCTTGAGGCGAGCGGCAAAAAAGCCACGGTCGAAGCATGGGTTTGGCAAACTTGGGGCGCACTTAGGCGCGCCGGGTGTGTGACGGAGGTCGTGACGGATATTCCAGCAAAGGGAATTGTCATCACCATGGCATCGTTACTGCCTCCTGATTTTTGCGCACCGCAGGGGTTGTTCGTGGCGGACATCGTGGCCGATGCCCTTCCCCACCCGGGAGCCCACCTCCATTTGGTGCAGAACGCCGTACACAGCAAAAAACTCCGATGCTCGGTTTATGTCCCCCATTGGCCGCAGCCGGGCCTGATGCCGCGGGACGCACAAAGGGGTCACACTTTTGAACGTGTGTGTTTTTTCGGAGATCCGGCCAATCTGGATTCCACCTTGCGTACCAAGGCTTGGGCCGAATCGCTGCGGGCCAGAACCGGAGCTGTTTTTGAACTCCGCAGCGCCGAACGATGGCACGACTACAATGACGTCGATGCGGTGGTTGCGGCCCGGGATTTTAGCGGACGCCCACAACTTCGGAAACCGGCGACCAAGCTGCACAATGCATGGCTGGCCGGGGTTCCCTTCGTGGGCCGCAACGAATCATCCCTAGTTAGCGGTGGACATTCCGGCCGTACCTATCTCTCGGCCGGAAGTCCCACCGAGATGCTCGGTAGATTGGAGGAGCTTTCCCGAAACGTGGAAATGCGCGAAACGCTCGTCAGGAATGGCTGGCAACAGGCACGGGAGTTGACCAACGAGAGAATGACAGCCAGGTGGCTTGATTTGCTAAAAGTGGACATTCCGGCCGCGGCGCGCAGACGAGAGTCGGCCGGTCGCATCACTCGAGGATTCGAAAATATTCTCAACCGCGCTTCCTGCGCAGCAGACCGATTGTTTACGCATTGAAAAATCTCTCCCGCAGCCAGCGGAACGTATAGGCGGGATCGATCGCTGCCGCGCGAGTGAGTCCTGCCACGGCCGCAACCCCACCACATGATCCAGCGATCCGCAGGGCCCACATCGCCCGGGCGGAGGAGGGTCCATGCGAAAACTGCGGGTGACGGCGGATAAACTCTTCAGCCAGGCGTCTGCTAACCCGGTTGAAATCACTGACCCGACGCGAGATCAGTCCACGCCTGAACTCAGCCGCCAGCGCTTGCTCTTCGGATGTCATTTCCCGAGCGAACGCAGCAAGCGCTGCTCGCCCCGCAACCGTGTCAGCTTCCCGGAAGGCTTCCTCTCGGCTCGCTCGGGACAACGATCCCTCGCCGCAGCGGTAGCTGACCAGACGCGAGGGAATATTCGCTACCGGATGCGCTTGGGCCATCCTCAGCCAAAAGTCGTAGTCCTGCGCGATGCGGAACTTCTCATCGTATCCTCCAAGCTCCAAGGCCGTGTCGCGGTGAAATATTACCGAGGTGTGCAAGAACGGATTCAAAAAAGGAAAGGACCAAACGATGGCAGCCCGGTCGGCAGGAACGTCGAGCAAACCGACTTTCTGCCCGTCGGCGTCAATGAGATATCCAGCGGTTCCAAGGAGAACTGTTGCAGGATGATCACGCAGGAATTGAATCTGTGCCTCAAGGCGGCTGGGATGACTCAGATCATCGGCATCCTGCCGGGCGATCCACGCAGCGCGACACTCTTTCAGACCTTGGTTCAGACAAGCTGTCTGTCCTGTTGCTTGCGGATTGGAGAGCAGCCGGATGCGTCGATCGCGCCGGCTCCAATCATTCACCATCGGTTTCGTTTCGTCCTGCGACGCATCATCCACCACGATCATCTCCCAATCCCGAAAACTTTGAGCAGCCATGCTGCGGAGCGAGAGTTCGAGATCTGGGCCCCCGTTGCGAACGGCCATCAGGACGCTGATGGAAGGGGCGCTCAATGGAGTACTGTAGAGAAAATTTCCCGATGCTTTTCCACCCAGCGGGTGGAGTCGAAGAGGATTTCGGCGCACGAGCGCGCCGCGCGGGTAGCAGTGGCATAGCGGGCAAGGATGCGTTCCACCGCATCGGCCATCTGCGGCCCGTCCGGAGTGATCAGGCGATCCCAAACAATCGGTACGTCAATCAGCTCCGCACAATCGTCATTGGTCATCTCAGGAATACCACCCGATCGCGAGGCGACAACCGGCAGACCGCAAGACAACGCCTCCGCCACCACGGTCGGGCAAGGATCGAGATACTTCGGATGCAACAAAACATGGTGCGCGCGATAGATATCGGCCGCTTCCTCACGATGGAAGGGCGGCTTAAGATCCAAATACCCGGCCACATCCACGGCTTCCGCACGGCTGATGATGTCCGTGGCTGCCCTTTTCCACAAAAGCGGACCCGCGATGGTAAGACGACAGTCGTGGCCCCGGTTCAGCAATTGCGCAAGGCAATCGATCGAAGCAATCGCTCGCTCACGGTAGTTTTGCGTTCCCATGGACAGCAACCGCAGCGGCTGAAGCGGGAGAACGGCATCCGGCGGACAAAACTGCAGCAGATCCACGGGATTGAGAAGTACGCTGGACGATTGTGCACGGTGTCCGAGAAACTTGTCGGCCGACGAGCGGCAGAATTCGCTTTGGTAAACCACATGAGTGGCTGACGACAGAAGCTGGCGCATCGGAGCGTTGTGCCGTTCGGTGTCGCGGCCGGCCCAAGCCGGATAGCCCACACCGTTCTGGTTCCAAATGAGTGGAATTCCCTTTCTTCCGAGAATTCCGGCGAGATCGGAAGCAAAAGCGGGCTGTGCGCTGCTCACCATGTAGAGAAGATTGCAGTTGGTCTCATGGCAATCGAACGAATCGCGCAAGGTGAGCAGCTTGACTGCACCGCCATGCACAAGGCGCCCCGATTCGAGAACGCCCCCGAACGACAGGACCGGATTCCATCCCGGGCACTTTGCCACGGACTGCCATCGCCAACACCCCAGCAGACGCGCAGGCGCACGGACCAAGGTTTGGGGAATTTTACGCCACATGCGGGATATTTTCTATGCGATCATAAACTTGTGTGCGGGTCAGACGCGGAAATATTACCCTTGCCGGTCGGCTGCAATGCACACCGCTCTCTCACGCAGTTGCTCGAGCGACATGTTCTCCGGCAATGCCGAAATCTCGCTTGGTCTGGATACAGTCTGAGCGCACGAAACAATTTCCCGGCGCAACGCGTCCAATCTTTGGTGCGGGCGACCTTGGCTTGGTAGAATTTTACCCGCCACAAGGGATAGTCCGCTGATCAAGCGAGCGCCCGCCCCGCAACTCCCTCGCGGAAGTTTGCTGTAAAGGGATAGCAGAGACTCCCGCAGGGCCTCTTGGCTGTGTGATATTTCCGCGCGGGTCGCTGCCTCCTCACACGGCGAGAAGAGCGATCCGTGCAGCGCGTGAGAAACCAGAATTTCAGCGGCCCCTTCGACGCTGGCAAAGAGGCAGGCTTCCCCTAAAACATCGCGTGATGTGCCAACTGCCGTACTGATCACCGGGCGGCCAGCGGCCAGCGATTCGAGCACCGCATAGGGGCCGCCCTCCCAGCGCGAGCTGATCACACAACAATCCAGAGCTTGGTAAAGTTCGTTCAGACGCTCACGGGGAAGAATATTGCACCCGTAGTCGTCGATCTGGTCCGGTTCCTTTCCGGAGAAAACAACAGAAATCCCCTCTGCGCGCAAAGCATGCAGCAGCCAGTGGCGCCGCGGACCGGCAAGGAGCACGGTAGTGTTCGGAACTTCAGCCCGCACGCGCCGCGCAATCTGCAGGAATATATCAGGGCCTTTCTGCAACTTTGGTTTCCGTAGATCTTCACCCTCGGAGTCGCGGTGGAAATTGCCGATGACGAAGGCATTGTCGGAGAGACCGAGCGAGCGCCGGATGCCAGAACGTTCTGGAAGCGGGCGGAAAATGTTTCGGTCGACGGTGTATGGAGCCTGGATCACAGGCAGCCCGAGAAGTTCGAACTGGCTCCGTGCTTCGCTGGACCTCGCTACCCAGTGATGGGTACGTTCGGCCGCTACGCAAAATTCACGGGTACCCAAATAAAACGAAGGGGGGTTGTCGGCTTGGCAGATGATTATTTTTCCCCGCAGGGCTGCCTCCGGAAGCGCTGAGATAGCGGCTGGCCATGCGGCATGGATAATTTTCGCGGAAGAAAATGAACACCAATCCGCATCCCCTGCCAGCGCCATTTTCGTTTGACGCAGGTCCTCGTCGAGCGCCCACGCGATCGGTAGCCAACCCGCCAAGTGGATATGCCATCGTTGTGTCATTCGCGCATGGCAAGCAAGGCCTGGGCAATTCGCCTGTATTCCAGACACATCAGATCGCCGGCCGGGCCTTCACGCAGAAGACTACTTCGCAGGGCTGCATACCTCTCGCGCAAGGTGGCAACAGCTGCGGCAATATCATCGTCCATAAGAACACCGAACCGTTCACCCAACTCAACCGTGCCACCGCCATCAGAACGGTAAAGCAGCGGTAACCCGCACTGCAGCGCTTCGACCGGATGCATCGCCCCCGGCTCGAAACGCGAGGCGGTCACCGCAGCGTGGCATTGTCTTAAAAGGCTCGCCAACTGGTCACCTGCGCAAGGTCCGAAAGTGCGTGCTGCGCGCCATTGGATTTGCTCCGGCCAGCGGCCGATGACCCATAGCTCGGTATCCGGCAATTTGCCCTCGGCGATGAGCGCATCGATTTTTGCGTAGACATCAAAGCCCTTGGACATGTTGTCCGACCAGTGGTGGGTCACAATCCGCAGCGGCGTACCGGGCACCCACGGGTTTTGTCCGAAGGGATGGAAAACATCAGGAGCCGCCCCGTTGAGGATAACTGAATGCGGTTTGCTTGCGTCGAACCAGCTCGCCGCATGATGATCCCGAAGCCACTTTGAAACGAAGACAGTGTGATCCGATGCCTCATTAGATAAGGCGAGAACTTCATCCATCCCTCCGGTGCCTTTGCGGGCGTCGTTGTCGTTGATGCGCTGGAGGCAGCGCAGACGCGGATTGATCCGCTTGGCAGCGAGAACATCCGCATAAGAAAAACAGAGCGGTCCAGACAGTCCAGCATGGGTTCCCATGACCAGATCGACATCACTGCGAAGATGAAAGACCACTCGGTAACCCTGACGACGCAGATAGGTTGAAAGTTGTGACAGCCATTGGTTGCCCCCGCCAAAAGGACCGCGGCGCGGCAACATATTGAAAGCCACGGTGGGCTTCGGTTTCGAAGCGAAGGGATTTTTCATCGCGAAGGCATTGGTGGAAAAAACGGAGTTGCGTCCACCGTAACTTCAGGGCCGCGGCGATACCGCTCATTTTTCCATTTCGAGGCACTGCTTCTCCCGAAGAGGTCACGCACAGCCGAAATCACTCGGCGCAATCGTCCAGATCCATAGGTTTCCATAATATTACGCCGCGCCGATGTTTCTGTGGACCTGCTGCGCGTCAAAAAACAAAGGTGCAGACAACGGAAATCCGACACACCCCATGGTGTCTCCTCATGAAGATACCGACGGTCTGTTGCAGAGAATCGCTGTCGGAAAACTGGATTTCCCCCGTGGAGTCGCTCGATGCATTCGCCTTCCCACGATGCCACGGCTGCAAAGTTGTAGAGTTTTGTCATGCTGCGGCAGGGCGGCGAGAGGTGGCCGGTAGCCGAGGTGTTATTGTGTTCCAACCGCGTCACGTTAAGCACGTTTCCGAACAACATCCACGAGGCGTCGAATTCCCCGGCACTGATCCGGGACTTCAATCGCGACAGGCCCGCAGGATCGTAGATTTCGTCACCATCGACTGCAAAAATCCAGTGGTCTGTTCCGCAGAACGGCCTGATCAGTTCGTGTGACTCTCTCGGATGCTTGAGTACGTGGCAAGTCGTCGCCGGCAGTTCGCGGGCCAGCGACTGCAGAATACGGAGAGTGCCATCAGTAGAACTGTGATCACAGAGCATCATGCGGTCGCAAAATACCGAAGCATTGCGCACGGCCTGCTCAACATACAGTTCCTCGTTTCGAACGAGCACCAGTCCGACGATGTTTGCTCTGGCCATCAGTAGCCGATCATCCGCGCAATGTGGTCAGGCTCGATACGCCGGACGAGCCGTGCTGGATTGCCCGCCACTATACTGCAGGCGGGAACATCCTCCAGAACCACGCTGCCAGCCCCGACCACAACGTGGTCGCCGATGGTTATATTGCCCAGAATGGTGGCTCCCGTTCCGAGGAAAACATCGTTTCCAATCTCGGGTATGCCGGAAGTGTAGTCGTGACCCACAGTCACGTTATGGAAGACGTAGAGGTCGGATCCGATGCGTCGTGCGTGCAGCAGGATTCGTCCCCAGTGCGGCATAATCACCCCACTCCCCAAGCTGGGCGTATTGATCTCCAGACCGCTCCGGCGGGAACTGCGCAGATAACAACGCCGGAAAAAGGACGACAACGGAGCACCTCCCTCGGTGCTCAATCTCCACCAAAACAAGGTGCGATATTGGGGCTCAGCCAGAAAGAAGCGGCCGCGAGCTATCCGGCCCATGATTCCATGACGGCGGCAGCGTCGTTCGACATCCTCGGCCAAGGCGGGCGGAAACAACGTGTGTTTCATAATCATCGCTGCGGAAACAATCTGGTTTGCACACATGACTGCCACCAAAAACTGGTTGCCCCTTCGACATAGAGCGCGTCGTTCTTGGCTGGGCCTATGTAGTGCCGGCAGACTGCGGCACGGCGGCGAAAATTGTTCCAGCTGATCTCGTATTGTTCACGAGGTAGCAATCTTCCCTCTGCCCGCGCGGATACCCAAATTGCAAAGATTGTCTGTTCCAGAAAGGGATACTGCGTGGCGCTGTCGGCACAGGTGGCCAGAAATCTGTCAGCCAAGGCAAGATCAGCCGCGTTCTTGGGCATGAGGTCGAGTCCGCTATTGGCGCGCGGCAGCAACTTAAGACCCAGCTGCTCTTCAATTGTCTGGCGGGAATGGGAATATTTCTCGTGGTCGTCCTCCATGACTCGCATGGCCTCCGACCCCGTAGTCAGCCAGTCGAGGACCGCATCAGGCCGGCGAAAGAAAATGATATCGCTGTCGATGATGATGTAGCGATGGCCGGTTGCATAATGACGTGTGTCGAATACCTTGAGAAACCAGTGGTGTTTCATGCGGTGGTCGCGGCAGGCGGGAAAATCTTCGAGACCAACCGGCACTTCCCGATCCGCCCTGCTCCGAGTGATCACGAAAGCATCAGGGAAGTGGTGCTGCAACAATGCCAAGTCACCGGCATCCAGCGTCCCGTCGTCATGGATGAGTGGCGACCAGCGGTATCGCGTGTGAAATTCAAAACTCCGCAGGCTAAGCAATCCTATGCGGAGCATGTCGTGGCCGACAACCATGTGAAGCGAGACACCCCCGGGATAGTCCGGAAGGGTTTCGCGACGTTCCACCGCTCGTGGTGCGAAGAGATCCCGACCGGCTGCGATGAGAGGACGGCGGATAAATGATGATAAAATTTTCATGCGCCGGCGCGCCAGGCGGACCAGATATCCCGGCAGAAATCCGGTGCTGGCGGAAGTTTGCCCCGCAAGCGAAGCATAAACACTTTGAGGCGCGCTTTCAGGCACCAAGGCGTTGACACATCTAGTTGACGAGCCTGCCCGAGAAGAGGCTCGAGAAGAGGCCATGCTTTTTCCCTCCACGCTTGCGTCAAGGCATGATCGATCATCGAGCCGGGACCAGTCTGGAGAAAATCGGTGGAAATGCCACGCACGGCGCACCAGTCGAGAAACTTGCGCTGAAGCTGCAACCTATACCATATGCTTGAAGGACGGCGCTGTCCGAGGGATTCCCCGTGGTAGGACTTATCCAAAACCATCGTGCCCGTATGGACGAAAGAAGATGTCACACCGCACCGCAACCAGTATTCCGCATCTTCGACCTGGCGGAAATTCTCGTCGAAGCCGCCGACCTTGGTGTGCAGCTCCCTGCTGATTAACGCGCATCCAGCAGTGGCCAGCGGCGTCCACCAAAAAGCCTCTTTGGCCGGATGCGGCGGATCTCCGGCCGCACGTGGAAGGCTATGTGTTTTCGATCCTCCGGCATGATGCTGGAGAACATATCCGTAGATCACACCAGCACACGATCGGCGGGCTGCAGCGGTGAGACTTTCTAGGGCATCCGGAAAAAGTTTGTCATCTGCATCGAGGAAAAGGAACCAGTCGCCGGATGCTGAGGCCACTCCCGTATTGCGGGCGGCGGAAAGGCCGCCGTTCTCTCTTCCCACCAGACTCACTTTATCACCGAACGCCGCCAAAACCATTGCGGGATCGTCCGTGCTCCCGTCGTTTACCACGATGATTTCATCCGCTGGTCTCGTCTGCACGAGAACGCTTCGCACAGCATCCGCGACCCATCGGGCTGAGTTGTAACAGGGAATGATGACACTGACCCTCATGCTTTGCTAATCCGGAGTTGTTGCGGTGCTGTAATCCGCGGGACCGTAGACAATCTCCAACTGCTCCAGTTGCGCTAGTCCCATCAGGAGGATGGACTCCTGGCTGTGCAATGAAATATCTCCGGACTGCAACTCGAGCCTCCGCACATATTCCTTATATTCGGCTGCCCCATTCCAATGCTGACCTCGTGCCGATTCTTCCTGCACTCGCGGCACGAAGTCCTGCAGATATTTCAGATGGTAGAGCACGGCACGCATTCCGGCGATGTGTGCACCTTCGATGTAATGCTGGCCGTCGTGCAGAAAAACTCTGCGGTCATAGCGAAAAAGTGGAAATTTGGAACAACAGCCATCCACCCCGAACACGCGCAAACGGGAACCTCCCGAGAAACGGTAGTCCAGACCCGTCCCTCTCCAGAAGGTGCGAGCCACCCGCCGCAAGCTGGATGGCGGATCGAAATACCATTCTCCCGAAAAGTAATCTTGGCCCGGCTTGTAGTCCACAGAGGAGACCAAGCCGCGCGGATAAAGATCCAGCAAAACTGCATGAAGTGCCGTCTTTCCCTGCGCATCAAGATAGCGGCAGAGGCCGGGGAGAGCGGTCTTGGCACTCTGTGGATAGTCGAGCAACTCGTCAGCATCGGCGACCAGACACCACCGGTCTCTGCCGTGCCTCCTGAGTAAAAGATCAAGCCACGCCTCTTTACGGACAAAGGTCTCTCCGGTATTGTAGATGCACACGTCCGGCTGTTGTTGTAGGAGGTCGGCTGTCGCGTCGTCTGAATTGTTCTCGATGATATAAAATTTCGTCACCCCCAACTGACGATAATGCTCGAGAAAACGCGGTAGGCGGAGCGATTCATTCCGAACCACACCGAAGAGCAATACACCCTCCCGCGGAGCATCGCGGAGGTCTGGGGTCACGCAACGCATCTGCAGTCCCGACCAAACGCGTCGGCGGAACCGCCGCAACGGATCAGGTTCCTTGGACAACATGAAATGAACTGTCTACCTCAAGAAGTTCGTAGACAAATTTGTCGGGGCTGAACTCACGCTGTGACGCTTCTTGCAGAGAAATAGCCTCGGCTGTTTTTTGCATGATGCCGTCTGACGCTGCCTCGCGCAGGCAAGAGGCCAAAGCGCGGGGATTGTTTTCTTCAACTGTCCAACCACCACCCTCGCGTTCGATGCGATCTCCGGCCCAGGAGCCGCGGGTGGCTATCACCGGGCGACCGGCGCAACGGGCCTCGCAGAAGACACCGCTGGTCCGCATAGCGTAATGGCTCAGATGATAGGGCAACACAATGGCGTGAGCCTCGGAAATCATACGATAATACGCCTCGCGTCCCAGAGGCTCGCGGATCCATTCTACGCCCGGCGTCTGCGGCGGCGCAGCAGCCCCGGATTGAATGCTGGGCGGATCGGGTTCGTGACATTGGATTTTGAACCGTAGTAGGTTTTGCTCCAGCGCAGGGCGCAACACGGACAAAGCCGCCATCAGGTCGACGAATCCTTTTTCTTCCCTTGCGTTGCCCGGAACAACAAAGACGGGTATGTCAGCCAGTGGCATTATTCCGGGGCGGAACTTCCAATCGACGACGTGTGGAAGATGGCGTACTTCTGCCCCCAACGCCTTCGCAAACGGATCAACGAGCTTTTCGCTATCTGTGACAAAACTCAGTTGTCGGCGGCAGACAGCCGGCAAGCTTGCAAGAGCATGCCGCACTTCCCTGCGCTCGAATCTCCAAGGCTGGTAACCGAGATGCAGGACAATCCTCGGGGGATTATTAAAACGACCCAAATATTGCAGCCAAGCGACGAAGTGTCGCGGGGCTATCATCTGGCAAAATATCATATCGTCTGCACCGACGTCGCTCGGCATAGAACGTAAATCCGATGCAAATCGCATCGCCGAAAGTTTTTCCAGAACGCGGAGCAAACGCTGGCTCCGGGTGGCCAGAGAGAGAGGTTGGGCCCGCCAATCATCCCGAAAGATTTTTTGAATATCTACACCCGGGACCAGCCCGGCGGGGCACAACCGGTGACAGCAAACAACAGCCTGGACTGATGCCCTGGTGGTGGCGGCAGCCAGCGCCGCATTGTATCCGGCATGATGACCCGTGTTGTCGCGCAACAGGTGATCGACAAGAAAAAGACGACGGACGCCGTGCGACAGTGTCATTCCGGAAGATCAAGGAAACGTCTCACAGCCGGCCATCGTGCTTCCATCGTGTGCGCCGTTTTCGTCATGGCAATGCAACGCCGGCTCATCTCCTCACGTCGGCCCGGCACGCTGTAGATCGCCTTCAGAGCTTCGGCCATTGCTCCAGGTGTGAATTCCCCGACCACGATGCCGTTGTAATTCTGTTGGATCAGTTCCCATGGTCCGTTGATATCGAAGCACACAGGAACCGTACCGCATGCCATCGCTTCCTGCGGAGTCATCGGGCCGCCTTCGCCCCACAAAAGACTTTTCCCTGTATTGAGGGCGACAAAGGCTCCGCAAGTTTGCATTTGCGCGATAATCTCTTTCTCGCTCCCGGCCAGGAGGAGAAACTCCAATGGCAGACCAGACGCGAAAAGATGCCGCTTGATCTCGGTAACAAATTTTTCACCATGCTCGCCCTCGTCGAAATATCCAACACGATTGGCCGCGCGGCGAGATTCATCGGGTTGCCAGTATTTTTCGTCAACCAGTTGGCGGAGCAGTAAGGATTCCTCTCCGAACATGGTGCGATGCCAAGCCTGCACTGCTCGATTCACTCCCGCTGTCCGGACGATGCGCCTGCTCTTCATCATTCCGCACAATCCCGGAAAGTGGCTACGAGCTGATGCTCCCAGTTCTTGATCCCAAAAATAGAACTGCGGGCAATGATGAAGAAATGCCTCCGCCACAAGCCATGAGGTTACGCAGCGGGCGGAGGGACTGACCGACAATTTTTGCCGGAATTCCTCGATGGAAATAAATGGTGCATGCTCGCTGAGCCAATCCGAATGCTTTCCATCTGTGCTGACCATCCAAGCGTCGTAACCGTGACGACGTAAAAGAAGAACGAGATTGTTGAGAAGTTTTTCCCCACCGCAGAACGCATGGCTTCCCCGCAGGTCTTCGTCGGTGGCGTAGGAAACGAAGACAGCCGGTTTAACTTCCTTGGGCTGATTGTTGTTCGAGCTGCCCGGCACGCGCGCTTTGCGCGGAAAATGCATGGACAGATCGTCCCGCAGGGCCGCCACCCAACGACGTCCCGCCAATTGCCAGCGATGCCACGCAATGGCTGTCTCTTTGAATTTTGCGTTGGTCTGCATCAGCAGCTTTCGCCCGGGGGTGTCGCTGAAGCATGCCGAAGGGACGCCTTCCCAATTGGGTCAAGCGCTTCGGTTACGGTCATGAGCCATTTGCTTTTTTTAGTGGCACTTTTTTCCAAGAATCCGCCTCGGTAAATTCGCGCCCCGCGAAGCACCAGACAACGATCTTTTTCGCTGTGAGATAGCCTTGGTCGCCACGTACGCGGCGGGCCAGAGAGATACGGGAAGTTGTCGCTCCGGATCCGCGGACTCCGAGCACGTCGGGCATGCTACCCAGAGCTACAGCGAGTTGATCCGGAAGACCTGA
>Ga0209190_1001184_pt1 | contig 18336 bp, 20 predicted proteins | sample M_140205_XF_Meta_FD_187315 | JGI IMG/M metagenome (GOLD analysis project Ga0209190, IMG submission 187315) | Freshwater microbial communities from Lake Montjoie, Canada to study carbon cycling - M_140205_XF_MetaG (SPAdes) (version 2) | ecosystem: Environmental > Aquatic > Freshwater > Lake... | reverse complement strand
GTCGGCTCGATCGGCACCGCTACCGCGCTCGTCTTTCTGGAGCGGAATACCAAAGAGGATTATCGATGGAACCCCGAGTGCAGCCAAAGCCTTCGCCTCAAGAGTGACGCTCTCAATCGTGTGCTGTGCAACCCCGGGCATCGAGAGAACTGGCTCTGGCGCATCGAGCCCCTCTTTTACAAAGAAAGGAGCAACGAGATCATCTACCGACAACCGCGTCTCCGCTACTAGTCGCCGCATAGCGGGGGTGGTGCGGAGTCGCCGCGGGCGACGCTCGGGGAAGGCCATACCCGTAACGTTACCGCTACGCCATTGATTCCCACGCAGCAAGGGCGGTGGCGATAACTCCGTCAATGGTGTGCTCTGCTGCTTCGTGGTTTACGACCCAGCCCAGGCCAGTCGCTACCTCTGAGGTAATCGGGCCTATAGATATAACAGCGGGCTGCGAAGAAGGGACCCCGCCGAGGACCTCTGTGAGGTTCTTCACAGTGGAGCCAGATGTAAATGTGACTAGATCCACATCTCCACTGCGCACCTGGGCAAGAAGCGTGGGGTCTGGATCCGCACGAACTGTTCGGTATACATCGAGAATCTCAACCGAGTATCCGCGAGCCGCTAAGCCTTCTGGCAACACATCGCGCGCGTCCTGGGCTCTTGCGATTAGTACGCGTGCTCCCTCTCCGGTCGGGTCGGGCATTGCCTCTAGTAGCGACTCTGCAACAAAGCGCTCTGGAAGTAGATCGCATCGCAATCCGCGCGCTGCGAGTGATGCTGCAGTACCTGGCCCAATTGCAGCAACCCTCACTCCCCAGAACACGCGCGCATCTAGCCCTGCGACATCCATACCGTTCTCAAAGAATCCATCTACTCCATTAGGTGAGGTGAAGATGATCCACTCAAGGCCACCTAACTCTGGAAGCGTTACCTCAAGCGGCTCGATCTTGATTGATGGCAACTCAAGTACAAGCGCACCGAGATTCTCAAGTCGTTCTCGTAACGAACTCGCCTGTTCGCGAGCGCGTGTGACAACAATGCGAGCACCGAGAAGTGGGCGCTGCTCGAACCATGAGAAGTCGAGGGCGGCTACCTCACCAACAATAATGGCGGATGGTGAGCGAATACCAGCATCGCCCGCCTCGCCGAGTGTGGTGCGCAGTGTCTGCTGCTCTGGCCGCGTTCCGTAACGAACTGCAGCGACTGGAGTATCGCCACCCCTACCACCAGCGATAAGGCGCTCTGCAATATCGCGAATGTGCGCGGCCCCCATTAGGATTACGACCGTTCCTCCAACTGCGCCGAGCGCCTCCCAATTCACATCGGTGCGGCCCTTTGCAGGGTCTTCGTGGCCAGTGACAATCGTGACATGGGTCGATACATTGCGATGCGTCACTGGAATCCCTGCATAAGCGGCAGCAGCGATTGCACTTGTTACACCGGGTACGACCTCGAAAGGCACGCCTGCAGCGATCAAGACCTCTGCCTCTTCGCCGCCGCGGCCAAATACAAACGGGTCGCCACCCTTCAAGCGCACGACCTCTAGACCTTTTAGTCCGCGATCAACCAGAGTTGCGTTGATGCCGTCTTGGTCCATCGCAACATTGCCAGGAGATTTTCCGACATCTACCAACTCGGCGTTTCGCGGTGCGAGTGCAAGGAGTGACGGGTGAGCGAGTCGGTCATAAACGACTACATCAGCCGCACGCATAAGAGCAGCGCCGCGTTGCGTGAGTAGGCCGGGGTCACCGGGGCCTGCACCAACTAAGTAAACGGTCATTCCCCATCCTCCATCAAGAGTGCGCAGAGGCTTCTACCGAGGGCATCGGGGTCGCTTCCGACCCCTTTCGCTCGCCTGACCGAGGAGCCATCTTCTTGCGCCACCAAAGCCTGCATCGAGATCATGCCGCCAGACTTAATAGTTGCGTAGGCGCCAACAGGTACATCGCATCCGCCGCCAAGCGCTGCTAGAAAAGCGCGCTCCGCCTTAACTGCAAGATGGGCAATCGCATCGTCAATAGCTGCGAGAGCAACGAGTGCCTCTGCATCATCTACGCGACACTCGACTCCAAGCGCACCCTGCGCCACTTGGGGCAGCATCACCGATGGCTCCAAGCGTTCAGCGATGCGATCGCCTAGGCCGAGTCGATCAAGCGCTGCAGCGGCCACAACAATTGCATCGAAATCAGCCGCTTTACCAAGGCGAGTACCGATATTGCCCCGCAGCTCTCCGAACTCTAGGTCAGGGCGAATCGCTGCTAATTGGGAACGTCGTCGAACTGACCCAGTACCTATGCGCGCTCCTTGGGGGAGCTTGTCGAGTCGCGAGCCAACAAGAGCATCCCTAGCGTCTGCACGCTCTGGGACCGCCGCAAGAATCAAACCCTCCATGGTGATGGCCGGTAGATCCTTAGCCGAGTGGACTGCAAGGTCGGCCTCGCCGCGGAGCACAGCCTCTTGAACCTCTTTTACAAATACCCCAGTACCACCGATGGCGTGAATTGGGCTCGTCGTGTCTTGGTCGCCGCGCGTCTCAATAATTACTAATTCGCTACGTGAGCCAAGCATCTCGGCGACGCGCTCCGCCTGCCATAGGGCAAGAGCAGATCCTCGCGTCGCTATGCGGAGAACGCGATCCGATCCAGCGGTCACGCTCTTCGCCCCGCTATACCTTTGGCCCCCGTCATCTCAGGACTTAGGCTCGTCGCCCGGCTCTTCAATATCAAAGAGCGCAGCGACTGCATCGGCCAAGAGTTCGCCGCGCGCGCTTCCGGCTGAGTCTTTAAGGCGCTGCGTTGGTTCGTGCAGAAGTTTGCTAACGATTGATTTTGTGAGTGCATCAACGCTTGCTCGCTCCTCATCGGATAAGCCAGCGAGGCGAGACGACGATCGCGCCAACTCGTTGTTACGCACTTCCTCGCCGCGCTCGCGTAACGCTGTAATCAAGGGGACAACAGTGCGCATTGTGCGGTCAAGCTGGAAGCGCTCAAGCTCCTCCATGAGGATGCTTTGGACTTTTGGAACTTCACGTCGGCGCTCGTGGAGGGACGCGTCAGTAAATGCCTTGAGACTGTCCATATCAAAGAGGGCCACCCCGGCGATAAGTCCAACGCCAGGGTCGACATCGCGAGGAACTGCCACATCAACAACCACTAGGGGTCGACCAGCCCGAACATCCATTACGGCCTCGATATCTTGGCGCTCTACGTGAACCTCAGTCGAGTCCGTAGCGGTTAGTAAGAGGTCAACGCTGGCGAGCACATCGCCGACCTCCGCAAGCGTCACCGAGCGCCCACCTACGCGCGCTGCTAATTCAACTGCGCGCGCGTGTGTGCGATTTGCGACCGCAACATCGGATACACCCGCAGCCGCAAGAGCCCGCGCCATCCCTTGTGCGACATCACCTGCACCAAGAATTAGCACTGAGCGATTATCTAGCGTCCCTAGGTGCTGCTCCGCTAGGGATACAGCAGCAGAGGAGACAGAGAGTGTGTTGCGGCTAATTGATGTCTCGGATCGAGCGCGCTTGCCAGCCTCAATGGCATGCCGAAAGACTCGATCTAGAAGGGGGCCAGAGGCTCCTTCTTTCTCCGAGAGCATCCATGCCTCACGAACCTGGCCAAGAATCTCGCCCTCACCAACAATCATTGAGTCGAGACCTGCCGCTACGCGAAATAGGTGCGCAACTGCACCGTCGTCGTAATAGGTATATAGGTGCTCTGCAAAATCATCTGGCTCTAGCGATGCTTGATCGGATAAGAAATCCTGCACATCAGATACACCATTGTGAAACTTTGTGCATCGCACGTAGATCTCGGTGCGGTTACAGGTTGAGAGAAGTACGACCTCGGCAAGGTGGTTACGGCTAGCTAGGTCATGAATCGCTTTGACAACCCGAGACGCCGGGACAGCGACTCTCTCGCGCATCTCAACGGGCGCGGTATTGTGATTGAGGCCAACAACAATCAACGACATGCTCTAAGTGCCTCCTTGGCTGCGTCTATGCGGCCCATTCGTACATCCTCAAGGATTCCCGAATCCAGCGCCCGTCGCCAATCGAGGCTCTCAGTTGAGAGGCCTAGGGACTTCTGCTCCTCGCGTATCTCAGCCATCACATCTAGAAGCGTCTCATACTCAGGCCCAAACTCTTCAGATAAGCGGTCTTTTAGCCATGCAGCCAAGGCAGGGCTGCGCCCGCCTGTACTCAAAGTGAGAAGAAGGTCACCTCGACGGAGCACCGTGGGGATACTGGCGGTAGATGCGCTCGGGTCATCGGCTGAGGCCACCCATACCCGCCGCTCAGTAGCGCAACGCGCTACCTCTTGGTCCACTTGAAGATTCCCAGTAGCGCTCAGTACCAACCAGGCGCCATCAAGGTCTTGGGGGGCGAAGCCGCGACGATGCCACGTAATCAACCCTCTCTCAGCCATAGATGCCATCTCAGGGCTCGCCTCAGGTGCGATTACCTGAATATCCGCACCGGCCTCTAGTAACGCTGTGAGGCGCCTAGTAGCGATACGCCCACCCCCCACGATGACGCAGCGCTTCCCATCGACTACAAGGCCAACCGGGTATGCATGGTGGACGGGTCGGGGGTTAGCCGCTCTCGGGGACTCCGCCTCAGCCCCTATGTTCGGCTCCATCTCATCGCCTTTTGGATTGCCTTTTAGATCGCCTTTTGGATCGCCCACACCCCCGACGGTACCCCCAAGTGCGCTTGGGTTTACGCTCAAGGCCAAATGGAAGCCTTCCTCGCCTTCATAGCCACTGTGGTGGCCACCCTTTTTGCTCAGGCGACGCTTGCGCGCGCCACTAGAAATCGCAGCCCGCAGGATGGTGCCTGGGCATTTGCACTCGCAACGTTCGGCCTCGCCTCCGCTGCACTCTTCATTGGAGTGACTACCGGCTGGGACAATGGAACCTTCCGAGCCTTCTACTTACTTGGGGCGATTCTCTCGGTTCCATGGCTTGCGCTAGGGACAATTTACTTAATTCACGGCAACATTATTGGCCGCAGAGTGCAGTGGTGCCTAGTTGCATTTAGTGGAATGGCGCTCGGCGCAATGCTCACTTGCGCTGTAGCGCCGGGCATCGCTGGCTCGGCCATTCCGGTCGGTAAAGAGGTCTTGCCCGTGCTTCCGCGCGTCCTTGCTGCAGCTGGGAGTGGCCTGGGCGCACTCGTCATCATTATCGGTGCCGCGCTCTCCGCTATTAGGTGGATGCGCAAGCCCGGCCCTGCAGCGCGACGTCGAGCGATAGCCAACATATTAATAGCGCTCGGAACACTCATCCTCTCGGGCGGTGGCCTCATCCAAGGGATCGTAGGTAAGGACACCGCGTTTGCCGTTTCGCTTGCGCTCGGGATCTCTGTTATCTACGCGGGATTCCTAGTTGCATCAGGCGCAGTCCGAGAGCCAGAACAGGTCGAGACTTCAACAAGTCCCTAGAGAGTAAGCGCGCGTCGCAGTAGTTTCCCAGCCTCGCTACGCGGCAATTCATCTATAAATGTAAACTTGCTAGGAATCTTGTAACGCGCGAGTCGAGAGCCGACATGGCGACGAAGTGCCTCGAGATCGACTCTCTCTCCCATCTTGAGCACAACCCATGCCCCTACCGCTTCGCCAGTCCGTTCATCAGGGATAGCGGCCACGGCACAATCGACAACGCTCGCGTGCGTACGAAGCACATCCTCCACCTCAGCCGGATAAACATTGAAGCCAGAGACGATTATCAAGTCTTTAAGCCTGTCGACGAGACTTAGGTATCCATCTTCATCAGCGACCGCAACATCGCCGGTGTGGAGCCAACCATCCGTGAGCACGCGCTGTGTGGCTTCCGGATCTCCCCAGTATCCCGCGAAAACATTTGCGCCGCGAACCCAGATCTCTCCCGGGTCGCCTGCCGAGACATCCATACCATCAAGGCCAACCAAGCGAACCTCTACACCTGGAACACTTGGGCCAATTGATCCGATGCGAGCAGCGCCACCCGATGCAGTACTTGTAACAATCGGTGACGCCTCTGTCAGTCCGTAGCCCTCGTGGATGGTCACGCCATAACGCTGCGTAAACGCGGTTGAGGATTTAGCGGAGAGCGTTGCGGCGCCAGACACTGCTAAACGTACCGAGCGCAGATCATCACCTAAATCGCTATCAGCCGAAGTAAGCGCGTCAAACATCACCGGCACACCCGCAACAACAGTTATCTGGTGCTTACGGATTAATTCGATTGCCTCGGGAGCTGTAAATGGATCGATCAACACGACTTTGCCACCAGCAACAAGGGTGACACCAAGCACAACGTTCAATCCAAATACATGGAAGAACGGAAGCGCTCCGAGCGAGAGATCATTCGGTGTGATGGCAAGGCCAGTGTCATCAAGGACTTGTTTTATATTCGAGGCGAGGTTCGCGTGAGTAAGCATCGCGGCTCGCTGCGCACCAGCCGTTCCTGACGTGTAGAGCAACACAGCGACATCGCTATTTTCACGCTCAACAAGAGCGCTGGAGACCAGCGGCGCAGACTGAGCAGCCCCCATAAGCGCATCAAAAGCAACTGCACCGACGATGCCTAGGTGGATGCTGCCCGCTCGCCCACAGACCAATATTTTGGCGCCGACATGCTCAAGCTCCTCCGCTACTGCAACAGATGGAGAGTGTGGATTGAGTGGAACAGCAATCGCTCCAACCCAGAGAGCACCTAGATAGGTGACGATAAATGCAAGATCGTTGCCGCTAGCGATAGCAACACGATCGCCAATCCCGACCCCAGCAGCGCTCAACGCTCCGCCAAAATTTGATGCAAGCCCTCGCAGTTCTAAGGCAGTTACATGGCGCTCGCCTTCAATCACAGCAATAGATTCCGGGCTGCTGTCAGCCGAGGCGAGGAGTAGCGCTGCAAGGTTCACGGGTAGGGAGTATCTCAGAGATTGACCGCTCGCGCTCTGACTCCTTTAAACCCAGCCTCTCGAGGCTAAATATTTGGGTTCTGGGAGACCAAGTGACGGACATAATCGGAGGAAGGGTTAGCTAGAACTTCTTGAATGCTCCCTTGGTGAGTAATTGCACCGGCCTCGAGGACAAGCACGCTGCTAGCCAAGGCAATCACATCGACTAAATCGTGGGTGACGATGATCCTCACACCATCGAATCCCTCCAACGCCTCGCGCAGCGTCGCTCGGGTATCACTGCGCGCTGAGGCATCAAGGGAGGAGAGCGGCTCGTCGAGTAGCAGCATTCTCGGCTCATGTACAAGAGCTCGCGCCAAGGCAACCCGCTGGGCCTCGCCACCGGAGAGCAGGCTTGGACGTAACTCTGCCTTATCGAGAACGCCTAGCGCATCCATCTTTCCAAGCGCGCTGATGTGTGCATCTCGCTTTCTTATGCCACGAGCCTCGAGTGCAAATGCCACGTTTTGAACCGCACTCAGATGCGGAAAGAGTGCGAGGTCCTGAAAAACAATTCCGGCATTTCGTTGCTCCGGGGGAACGAAACGATCCTCGCTCGCGCCGAGGGTGCACTGATCAAGAACACCTCCATCAAGCACGATCCTGCCCTCATCAATTGGCTGCAGGCCTGCCAGCATCCGAATAAGAGTTGTCTTGCCTGCGCCATTGGGGCCAAGGATCGCAATTGTCTCTCCAGGTACTGCATCGAATTCGACATCCATGCCAAGAGTGCCCACACGCAATTTTACCTGCACCTGAAGACTCATCGAATTGCTCCGATCCACCGCGCGCGAAGTGTTACGAGAACAACAACGCAGATCAAAACAAGTAACAGACTCAACGCAATCGCAACATCTGGGCTTGAGTCCAAGAGCAGGTATACAGCGAGGGGCACTGTGCGCGTACGCCCCTGAATATTTCCAGCAAAAGTTATTGTCGCCCCAAACTCTCCAAGCGCACGGGCCCATGCAAGTGCGAGACCAGCCGCTAGCGATGGAGCAAGTAAGGGCAGTGTGATACGCCTCATCACAGCACCGCGCGATGCCCCGAGTGTGCGTGCTGCATCTTCGTAACGACGGTCGATGCTTCGAATTCCTGCCTCCACCGCAAGAACCAAGAAGGGAAGCGCGACAAAAGCCTCTGCGAGTACAACTGCAATCGGCGTAAAAGTGATTCGAATCCCGAGAACGTCTAGGGCCCCCCCAAACATTCCATTGCGCCCAAAAGCAGCGAGGAGGCCTACCCCAGCCACAACAGGCGGCACTACGAGCGGTAGCAATACCAGACCACGAACAAAGCCGCGTCCCCGAAACTCAACTCGAGCGAGGACCCAAGCAAGCGGCAATCCAAGCGTCGCTGCAAGTACTGTCGCCGCAATTGAGCAGAGCAAGGAGAGTCTCAACGCCGATAAGGCTTCAGGAGTAGTCAAATCGCTCAAGAGCCGCGACCACGCCACCTCGCGCAGCAGAGCAATGACCGGAAGTGCCACAAATAGGAAGGCCAGAAGCGAGACCCCTACTGCGACACGCGATGGGGACTCGACTCTTCTCCGCTCTTCGCTTTCTTTCATGGTGTGCTGAATCCAGCCCGCAAAAAAACTCTTTTAGATGCCGTGCTCTCTAGATATTTTTGAAATGCCTTTGACTCATTCAAGTATTTAGATGAAAGCACCACCGCTGACGGATACCTAGCAACCAAGTTGAAGCGGTCAGCGATCTTGCGCGTCAGCACGCTCTTTCCTGCAGCACGCGCATCTGTCTTATAGACAATCGCAGCATCCGCATCCCCGAAACGCACAGCCCCAAGCGTGGATACTGCATCGGTGCCACGCGTTATCTGTGACTCTTTAAGATATACACCAGCATTTTTTAGGACGCGCTTCGCGTAGACACCACACGGAACTGTCTCTGCGCACAAGGCCACAACCTCGGAGTCCATTAGATCTCTAAGGCTACGTACCTCTGGTGACCGCGGTGAGACTATGAGGGTCATTTGGTTCTCCGCAAAAATTCGCGGCCGGCTGATTTTCTTCGCAGATATCAGTCCACTAAGACTCGCTAGATCCGCGGAGAGCAAGACATCAACCTCGGCACCGCTCAAAACCTGCGATGCAAGCACGCTAGATGGCCCCGAATTGATCGCAATTTTGACGCCCTTGTGCGAGGCAGAAAAATCTTTAGCTATCTCAGCGATTACAGATGCGGCGGATGAAGGCACGGAGACGGTCAAAGAGATGCGCCCCTTTTCTCCCTCTCTGGACTCGGCGTCACCTCCGCCTACTCCGCAGGCAGCGAATACGGCAGCGGAGAGGATCAAAACCCCAACCGTCTGGGTATGAAATCTCCTCTTAGGCATACGCGTATACCTAGTTGACCCCGGATTCTCGGGCTTTTTCCAGAATTTTGAACGCTGCATTGACCCTGACGATACCGGCATTAAAGGAACACGTGCACTGCGCCGATACGAAACCCGTCGGGAAGTCCAGAGTGGATTTCCCTTAGAGAACCGGGGGTGAATTATGAGAGTCACAAAGGCAGCAAGAAGCCTCATCGCAACGTCAGTTCTCTTACTCGCATCCCTCGGCTTCCTCCCGAGCATCTCCTCGATCTCAACCGCCGGCGCCGCGGACTCCGCAGCAGCCTCGCAGTTCATTTCACTCACCAACTCACTGCGCGCCAGCCGCGGGCTCCCGGCCCTTCAATCAAATGGAGCACTCACGGCCAAGGCCGAGGGATGGGCGCAGCACATGGCTGACACCGGCGTCCTTGCACACTCCGTGCTCGCTGACGGTGCGCCTGGAGAGTGGATACACCTTGGAGAGAACGTTGGCCGAGGCGGAGATGTCAACGGCATCCACAATGCCTTCGTCGCATCTGCGTCTCACCTCAAGAATCTTGTAGATCCAGGATTCCAGTATGTGGGAATCGGCGTAGTGAGTATCAACGGAGGCATCTTCGTCTCTGAGGTATTCATGCAGACCGAGTCTCAGCCCGCTGTGAGCTCCCCAGCCCCAACCGCCGCAGCCCCAGCCAAATCCACACAGACAGGATCATCGCGACCTGTTGCATCAGCCCCACGCTCTGGAGGATCCACCTCTGGCGGCTCGGGTCGAGTGACAGCAACGCCAGCTCCTGTCGTGGTAACTCCGCCACCTGCCCCCGAGCAGTTGACCGTAGTTCTAGAGCGCCTTCGGGCACTCGACGGGTAGATGCATCCAGCATCGCCCATAGCAATACCAGCAAGACCTAATACAAGTAAGACCCTAAGAGTTAGGACCTAAGAGTTCGAACCTCTGTCAAACGGAAGACAATGCCGCTGGTGCCCGCCGGCGGCGTTGTCGCGTCTGGAGAAGTTTCGCGCCGCAGTTCGAGAGAAGTGAGGGTGCTATCCGGCGTGGAATGCGAACTGCGCTACAGCCGCTAGAAGAATTGAACCCATCAGTAGGCCGAGCGTGATGACCGTTCCTTTTCTCATTCAGATTCTCCTATTGGACGGGTAATGCTGACCTCGGTTACTAATTGCTCTCTACTTGTTCGTTGTCCGGCGCCCACAACACTTGCGGGCGGCGTTGAGATGCGCACCTCTGTGCCGATTCTTAAATCATGCTCAACTGCAGCAGAGCGCCGGTCAAGTACTAACGAGCAGAGCCCGTAAGAGTCGACAACTAATGCAAACTCAGATGGCTTGGCATCTGCATAGGTGTGAACCCAGCGAAGCATCCCGACATTGTCGCGAATTTTTACCTCAATCTGATCGCCTACTACTAGGCCGCGCTCCTCGAGCGACTCGGGACCGATGTTGATCTGAGCGTTACCAAACGAATCAATCCACCAGATCTCAGCACGAATCTCATCACCATCCGTATCCGCAATCGGCAGCATCCCAGGAGTCAGCGACGCAGGGTCGATACTCTCGCCTAGGTCAGCAAGCGCGATACCAGAGGCAATAAAACCTGCAGCGGGTGCGAATACATCTCGCCCTGCAAATGTAGGCCCAGCGGAGTCAAGTAAGTAATCAGGGTTCGTCAGCGAGACAGCACTTAGAGCGCCACCAAGAATCGCAACAGCGGGTGCGAGGATGCCGTTATCAGGGCCGATCAAAATGCAGCTCTCTGTCTCAACTGCAATGGCTCTGCGATCTGTCCCTACGCCTGGGTCTACAACTGCGAGGATAATTCCGACGGGCAGATACTGAGCAGCGCGCACGAGAGTCAGAGCACCGGCACGCACATCATGCGCAGGAATGTTGTGGCTTACGTCAATGATCTGCAGATGCGGAGCGATCGAGAGGATCACAGATTTACAGACACCAACAAACTCGTCGGCCAATCCGTAATCGGAGAGGAACGATACGAACTCAGGGCGAGAGGTCGCCACCGGCAGGCCGCTTACTACTGCGAGTAACGAGCGCCGAGGTAGGCGTCTACGTCAGATTCGCGCACTCGGAATGACCTGCCAACACGAACGGCTGCAAGGTCACCCGCTTTGATGATTCGATAAACAGTCATGGTCGAGACGCGCATGAGGTCTGCTACCTCCTGCACTGTAAGGAACCTTGATTTAGATAAGGGCTGTGACACGACTAGTAAGACCTCCACTCCGGTGACTTGCGAGTGTAGGGGTATGGGGCCTCTGCTGTCGAACGTGGGGCATGTTGCCAATGTCTGACTCTGAGAACGAAGATGGAGCTGAGATCGGAACCAGACTCCGGGGGCGCAGGGCGCAGCCACATCGAGGCTCCTAGCTGCAGTCATAAATTCCGCGCAGCCGGGCTCAGAGAGGGTGATTTAACCCATCGCCTGAGACATCAGCTAGAGCGCTCAGTACCCGGTAACAATGAGGCGGACGCTGCTCTTGAACCGGCACGATAGTTACTGGAAGGCCTCTAGCGGCCGCTACTCCTAGGGCAATGGCATCGAGATCTGCGAAGGCCACTACCTCAGATCCGAGTTCAATTGCAGTCCCAGCGAATCCTCTATCGGCGACTACTAAATCAGGGGTCTCGCTACCGGCGAAGAGTGCATCGGCTGCCCGCATCGCAGCATCGGAGATCAGATTTCCCCCAGACTCAACTAGCGCTACACCGTTTTGCCATACGAGGCGCGCCCGGGGATGCCCGGCGGCTGAGAAGGTAGTGCTCGCGACACTTGAATATTCTGGGCTTGAATATTCTGGGCTTGAATATTTTAGGTCGTCAAACTCGAGGCCCCCAAATATCTCGGCTCCCTGCGACGCTGCTAAGCGCGCAAGGTCCGCGTAGAGCGGGAGAAGTGATGCGGGTCGCCCGGTTGCGAACGCTATTAAGCCACCGCGTCTAGAGACGTCGAGGATGCGCAGCAATGCAGCGCGCATTCCGGCAATCGTGCAGTTCGGGTCTGTCCATGCTGCAGCATCACGCGCGCTCCAGCCCCAGATGTGTCGAGCCGTTGCTTCCACTACCCCGTCGGTTAAGTCGCTGAACCTATCCATCCCTAGAAGCGCCTCGGGGGTACCAGCAACTACGCGACGAATGAGTGACTGTGTCTCAGCGAATCCGAATAACTCGTGGCGCCCTGCGAGGTGAGAGCGGAGTATCTCTTCATCAACGCTCCTACTTTTGGATCGCTCAGATGCGACATGCGTTGATTTGGGGCGACCCTGCGGCTCGGGTCCATCTCCGAGGTGCGCTGGCCGCCGATTCAATCCCGGCGCCCTAACTCAATCGAGCGGAGTTTGGCCTTGGTAACTGCATCGGTAATCGCGGCTCGCAGGCCATGCTCTTCGAGCGCGCGTATCCCCTCGGCAGTCGTTCCGCCTGGCGAAGTTACCTGAGCACGCAACTCAATCGGACCTTCATTACTCGCCATTAGCAACTCGATCGAGCCCGCTACCGTCTGCTCAACAAGGCGCTCTACTAATTCGCGCGGGAGTCCATTCTGAATACCCGCATCCACAAGCGCCTCAATTACAAGAAAAATATAGGCAGGTCCAGAGCCTGATAGCCCCGTTACTGCATCAATCAAATCCTCTGTTACTCGCTCAACAATGCCGACATAACCAAGGACCTGTTCCGCCATCTCGGCATCCGACTCAGACGCCAGACTGCTCAACACAATCGCTGTTGCACCGCGCCCAACCAATGCTGGCGTATTCGGCATAGCTCGAATAACTGCGCGGCCCGGGACCAATGACTCGAGATCGGCAATCGTGATCCCCGCTGCAATTGAGAGAATGCATGCACTAGTTGAGATTGAGTCACGAGCACCCTCTAGGACGCTCGCAACATCATTGGGCTTAACGGCCACAATCACAAGGTCAGCACCCGCGACGATTCCCGAGGCATCTACTCCAACAGTTACACCTGGCGCATTGTTCTCAATCTCTGCACAGCGCTCTCGTTGCTGCTCCGCAATACTGATCGCACTCGCTTCATAGCCGCCATTGAGAAGACCCATGAGGAGTGCCTCCCCCATACGCCCCCCACCAAGAATTGCAATGCGCTTCATACCTCCGAGGGTAACCGCCACAGGGGAGAGATTCCGGGAGGTTAGGGAACAAGTCGCGCAAGCAGTGAGACGAAGCCGAGTAAGCATCGCACCTGCGCAGTGACGCGGATCGGCCCGAGGGACCTTCGCCGTACCCCGCACTTCCCCGAGCGGGGTGGGCTCCGTGCACCTCGGGCCACACCGTTGTCAATACCTCTCGGTCTCGACGTAGCGAAACTATCCGAGGAGCAAGTGCACTACAAGGGAAAATTTAAAACCAAGAAATTAGGGGCGCTTGCCGTAGGCGATCTTCACAGCAGCCCCAAACCAGCGCTCGACTACCTCGTATAGAACGCCGATGATTCGGTCAAGCTCCCCCACGGTTAGGTGTTCAAGAGCCAGCCGGCCAGTGAGGTAGATATCGCCCTCTGGGCCCATCGAGAATCGTGTTCCATATAGATCGTGGTTACGTTGAAGTACCCAGATTGCTAACTCGGCCTTCCTCGCCTGGTCCTCCGGTGAGGGGAGAAAATAAAGCTCGTGGCGGAGAGTTCGTTGATGTAGGTCAAAATAAATTGTTGCCGCATCACGACCGTCGCACCCAAAACGCACATACCAGCGACGCAGTTCGGCCTCGTACTCAACGTGCTGAATAGCGGGCTCGGCACTAATCGGGCCGAAGAGATGGGCATCTATTAGAGCGTGCGCCTCCTCCATCAAAGCAGATACTCCCTCTTAAAGGCGCTCCACATCACTGGCCACATCACTGGCAGAAAGTTGGCTCACGAAGTGAAAGTTCAGAGAACAGAAGTCGAAGCCGTGCTGCAGTCATCGTCCATGCGTAACGACGAGATCGCTGCTCAGCGGCCTCACCCATCGATTGAGCAAAGGCTCGGTCGCGAATTAATCGCTCAATCGGTGCGGCGAATGCCAGCGCATCTCGCGACTCCACTAGAAACCCCGTCTTACCATCCTCGACTATTGAGGTAAGCCCACCGACCGCCGCTGCGACAACAGGAGTTCCACAGGCTGCTGCCTCTAACGCAACTAGGCCAAATGACTCTGCGCGACTAGGAACAACACAGACATCTGCTGCGCGATATAAACCGGCGAGCGAGTCGTGGGCCTGTGGGAGCATGAATCGAACCTGGTTGTTAAGTCCAAGCTCCCCGACCTGTGCGTGCAGCTTCGCGAGTTCGCGTTCGCCCTCTAGGCCGCTCGGGCCTCCGACGATTAGGAGCAGTGCCTCGGGATTATTGAGAGCCGCTAGAGCCCTAACGGCTAGATCTGCTCCCTTCAGCGCTTGAATGCGACCAGCGAATAGCAATGTAGGGCGATCGCCGAGCCCGAGCATTGATCTCACTGCGGCACGATCTGCCGGCGTGCCGGGGTTAAAGCGCTCGTGGTCGACCCCCGGAGGAACTACAGCTATACGCTCCGGACTCCCGCCGTATAGATCAACGAGTTGAGTCACCTCTCCATCGGTAGATGCAAGCATCAAATCTGCGCACTCAATTACCTCGTGCTCAATTCGAGTGCGGTCATCAACATCATCGTCGATACCTGCATCTGCCTTAACACGCGCCAAAGTATGAAAAGTTGCGGCTAGCGGAAGATCCAAAGCATGTTTTAGTTTGTGCCCAACTGCCCCTGAAATCCAGTAGTTAGCGTGGATTACATCTACTGAGTTCGGCCCGGAGAGATAGGCCAACGCTGCTTGAGTCATCAGGTCGATCAACTCCACTAGCTCATGCTTACTAACCGCGGCGGCTGGTCCGGCATCAAGATGCACAACGCGGAAACCAGGCTCTACCTCGACAATTGGATCGAGACCCGGCGCATCAGCACGAGTAAGAACATCGCACTCGACTCCGGCACGCGCCAATGCGGATGCAAGCGCACGCACGTATACGTTCATTCCGCCGCCATCATTCAAGCCGGGCTGAGCAAGAGGCGAGGTGTGGAGACTAAGGACCGCTAAGCGCTGAGGCGACCTCACAGCACAGCTCGCAATGATGCGGGGAGCACCGTGGTAGGTGGCGAGACTCCATCTTCAAGCTCGGTTACAGGCTCGATGCCAGCGACATCGGGAGTTCCATCAAGAGGTTCAGAGACTGCAGGAGCATCGGCTCGCTCACTCCGGAAGGAACTATAAATCTCTAGGAGGGTCTGTTTCTGTCGATCATTTAAGTGAGGATCGCGCGAGATGTGCTCGGCGAGATCAGTCTCTTCATGCTCATCGAGAATCCCGGCACGCACGTATAGCGTCTCAGCAGATATCTGCAGACCTCGCGCTATCGATTGAAGTATCTCAGCACTTGGCTTACGCAAGCCTCGCTCAATCTGACTCAAATAAGGATTCGAGATGCCGGCTAGTTCACTTAGTTTACGAAGGGAGATTCGGTCGTGGTGACGCTGCTCGCGGATAAAGCCGCCGAGATCACGCAGCCGGGCCTCGAGGCCATCGGTTGCAGCCATTTATCAGGACCCAGCGCCTGCGATTCGCGCACCGAGCACCGAATCGAATGCATCAATTACACGATGCAACTGACGGCGAGTATCGGATACCTCGCGCTCAAGCGCCTTGAGTGAATCAACCGCCTCAGCCAACTCCTCATCCGAGAGGAGTGGCAGATTGGCGAGTGTGTCGTCGGCAATTAAATGCTCTGTACCGCGACTCCAAGTGATACTCATTGAAGGTGCGAGTACCTCGGGCACACGCACTGAAGCGGGCGCGGGGCGCGGGCCGCGGTCACTGAGAATCTCGGGGAGCCGAGCGATGAGGTCGGCAAGCGATCCGCCCTCGCTACGTCGATCGATCTCTGCCTTCAGAATCTCACCACGAGCCTGAGCGAGTCGGCGCACGTAAGAAACTTCGGTCTCGACCTCGGATGCCTCTCTGCGCATCTCCCGAATCTCATCAAGGGAGCGCGCCTCCAATCCAGCAACATGCTCTGGGGCGAGGATCTTGTCGATGCGACGTACGTATTCGGCCATGGTCCTGACAGGTTACCGCCCCGCCACTGCTTTAGTGCTAGCCGCCGCTCACAGGAGGGAGAACAGCCACCTCATCCCCATTTTCGATCCGGGTCGCTAGGCCCTGAAGAGGTTCTTCTCCATTAACCCAGATGCGCGAGATTTTTATGACCTCGGCGAAACTCGGCCCAAATCGGCTGCAGGCACCCTCGATAATCTCGGCGAGAACCCCGACTGGGATCTCAAACTCTGAGGAGCCTGCTGCCTCCCGAGCAGAGGCGAAGAGCCTCAGCCGGGCTGTCTCGCTCAGTTGGCTACCTCTACGAGGCCATCCTTGATTACCAGATCACCATCGGAGGTACGCGTCTCAAAACCGAAGACCTTCGCCCCCTCAACCTCACCGGCTGCCCAGAAGGTGCTGACGATCGTCTGCCCTGGAAGTACCGGCTTTGAGAAGCGAACCGCTAGTCGACGGAGTCGAGTTGGGTCTCCCTCAGCCACGGCCTCAATAGCGGCCCAAGAGGTAAACGCCATCGTGCATAGCCCGTGAATGATGATCCCTGGTAGCCCGACCTTGGTTGCAAAATCAACATCAAGGTGAATCGGCATGCGATCCCCTGATGCATCGGCGTAGCGAAAGGTTTGATCTGTATCGATGCTCTGCTCAAAAGTCGCGACTGGATCAGCCGCCATTGTTTCATCACTCAGTCTGTGGTCTGGAGCAACCAATCCGGCTCCCTCTCCACCGGTAATCCCGCGATAGAAAGTCGTGACGTATTGCTCAACAACCAATGAGTCATCCGAAACATCACGCGAGTCAACGCGGACGACCACAGTTGTGCCGTTCGGCTTTACATGCACACCAATAGGTGAAGCAATTGAGCTAAGCGTCATGCCCGCTGTTACCTGACGATGGAAGCGCATGTCCTGCTCTCCATGTACAACCGTCATTAGTGCATCCGCAGGTACGACTCCCATCATCGCGGTGCTCATGACTCCCCACACAGGTACGACTGCATAAACCGGGGGTGCCTGCTCGCCGGAGAGATGCACTGCAATCGGGTCGTTTGTTGCCGCTGCATAGGCCCTGATGCTCTCGGCATCAATCTCTGAGTTAACTGCCTCACTCCACTCGCCAAGTGACTCAAGTCCGAACTGCATTGCTCTCCCCTATATCTCGTTGAACCGGTGTTTAAGTAAATCAGTATTTAAGTAAACCGGTATTTAAGTAATAGCGCCCGTTTAGTGAGCCGAGTCGAACGAAGAACCGGTTCGTTCGCCGGTGCCATAGGTGCCGTTCTCAATTCGCTCAATAGCGGCTTGGATCTCTGCTAATTCTTTCTCGAGGCTCTCGAGAATTGAGAGTTCCTTCTCCCTCTCGAAGAGTTCGCTGCCCGACTCCTCCTGAGGCTCCGCTCGGCCTGAAGGGGGTCCATCTCCGGATGCTCCGGCCGCGAGAATCTCATCGCGAATCCCGCCGATTAGATCGCCGACCCTCACTGCGTCATCCTCTAAATGTGAACGTGCAGCCTCATTGTTGTCGTCATTGTTGTCGTCATTGTTGTCGTCATTATCATCATGGTTATTCTCGTCATTATCCATGTCGCGCAGGCTAGCGAGCGCGGAGCAGCACTGCAGGGACGACGGAGCACTCAAGAGGAATCTTTAATTTGCCTGCGCTCGCCATCCGTTGGCCTCAATGATGATCCGCGCCGCCTCGTCCTCAGGTAATACCGCTGCAAGTTCCTCAAGCGCTCGGGCCGCCTCAATGTGGCGCCCAAAGCCCCCCAAAACATCGGCGCTTTGGCGAATCTCCTGCGCAGCTAAGGCAGGGATCAGGAGGCGCAGGCGCGCACTCCATATTGCCTCCGGCATTCTCCTACGCATCGCGCCCTGTTGAATATTGGTGAGCATGCGCAGAATAATCTCCCTCGGCCCGACAGGGGTCAAGAACGCT
>Ga0209190_1001182_pt1 | contig 18359 bp, 15 predicted proteins | sample M_140205_XF_Meta_FD_187315 | JGI IMG/M metagenome (GOLD analysis project Ga0209190, IMG submission 187315) | Freshwater microbial communities from Lake Montjoie, Canada to study carbon cycling - M_140205_XF_MetaG (SPAdes) (version 2) | ecosystem: Environmental > Aquatic > Freshwater > Lake... | reverse complement strand
ACGTACTGATCAATTGTTGGGGCACGGTGTTGATCGTCGGAAACCATATTCATCAACGCTGTTCCAAGCACGGGACCAAGCCCATGTAGAGGCGATGAGGCAAACACGGAATACCCATGTTCTGGCCCACGATCGAGGGCTGATTTCAATTTCAACACTTCTTCGCCAATTGCCACCCCACGTACTGCAACCTGCTTCACAAGGAATGGCGCATTCGCTACACGCTCGCCCGCCCACACCATGGCGGCGCATGTTGCGCGATACATGTCATCGGCTTGCGTTGACCATTGGAACATGGACTTCGCCATGCCTCGCGAAATGCGATCAGGAAATGACCAGTCTTCCGAAATGTCAAGACCGCTGTTTTCAGTTGACCAATTCTCTGCTTTCCACGACGGACCAGAATGTGAAAACGCATTACCGCCTTCAGAAACATACGCATTCAACAACGCAACAAGGCGTGACCACGCTGCGCGTGAAACTGGCTCAGCCATGATTGGTGCGAATTTCTCTGAGTGAGTTCAGTAACTCTGGAGTTGCAGCAACTATTGGTGTGCGCTTGGATGCATATTCAGTTACTGCAAGATCGCGATCTTCATTGTCTGCAAACGACACACCTGCTTCTTCGCAAATCATGATGCTCGCCATGTAGTCCCACACGCCGTGACTATGAAAATCGATCCAGCCGTCCAGAACTCCTTGCGCAACCAAACAAATATCAAGTGCTGCTGCTCCGAGCGCACGAAACTGCGCCCACTTCGGACGAAACGATGCCAGTCCAGAAACGCCGACAACGGCTTGTTTCAATTCGGTACATCCAGAATGCGACATGCGCTTGCCATTGTGAAACGCGCCGTCTCCTCGAGTTGCCCAGTAGCGGTCTTTTCCTGAAGCCTGGTTCACGACAAGTGCTGCACGCGGACCATCTTGATCAATTGCGCACAGTGCTGTGGCATACCACTGCACTCCCCTGCTTGCATTTGTTGAACCATCGAGAGGGTCCATTATGACCATGATGGTGTCTGCACCAAATTCGCCCGTGCGTTCGCTTTCTTCTGACAACACCGCACAACCGGCTGCGTGCAAAATAGCCAAGGCAGCATTGTCGGCTGCAACATCTACCGAATACTGCGTGTGACGAACACCGGAAAGCCCCCAATCGGTATTTGACTCAAGCACCACTGCAACCGCATCGGCAACCTGATGCAACACACCGAGAATGTCGTCATTAGAACTTGTGCGCGAAAGCAACATGGCGAATTATCGCTCGTCGCGAACGAATGGTTGCCCAAGCATTTTTGGTGCACCAAGCAACTTGCGAGCTCGCGGTGTTGACAGAGCAACAAGCACAAACAACGTGGCAACGAATGGCAACATCTGCACGATTTCAGGAGGCAAAATATTGATCTGCTGGCCTTGCAGCGTGTACGGCACCTGAAGGGTGAACCCGAACAACACAGCGCCTGCAATGGCTCGTAGCGGCCTCCAGGCTGCAAATACCACGAGTGAAAGTGCAATCCAGCCGATGCCGTTGGTAGTTGCGGCCTGACTCCATGCCGTTCCGCGCGCAAGCATGAACCAGCCACCAGCAAGGCCCATTAGAGCCCCGCCCAAAATGGTGTGCACAAACCGAACCATTGCCACCGAAACACCCTGTGCATCTACCGTTGCCGGTGCATCGCCAGTTGCGCGCAGAACCAGCCCTGGTCGCGTGCGATTGAGATACAACGAACAAACCAAAGCGCCCACCCACGTGAGATAGGTGAAGATGTCGTGACCAAACAGAATTGGTCCGATCACTGGAATGTCGGACAACTTGCCAAGGTGCATCGGCTCAATGGTCACTGGGCGCGACTTTCCTTCTACGGGCTTGCCGATGTACTGAGATAGTCCCGTGCCAAAAATAACAAGCGCCAAACCAGCAACGATCTGATTAGCTCGCAATGTGATGGTGAGGATTGCGTGAACTGTTGCCATTGCAACGCCAACCAATACCGACATGAACAGCGCAAGCCACAAGTTGTGGGTTCCGTCGCCCACCAAAAACGCTGTGACCGCGCCCATAAGCAAGATGCCTTCAACACCAAGATTGATTACGCCTGATCGTTCGGTGAGAATTGCGCCAATCGTGGCAAGAATCAACGTTGTAGCGATGCTGATTGCATCAGCAAAGGTAAGGATCCAGACGTTTGAGTTCACGATGCCACGCCCACTTGCTGCACACGTCGAATGCGCAATCGGTTGCGCCTAAATATTTCTCCGCCAAGTGCAAACAACAGAACCGAGCCTTGCAGCACTACCGCAATTGCAATTGGCACAGGGTTTGAGGAAATCTGTAATGACGCACCGCCAACACGCAAACCTGCAAACAAGATTGCCGTCAGAACCACCGCAACAAAGTTGTAGCGAGCAAGTGCGGCTACCACGATGCCTGCGTAACCAAGTCCAATCTGTAACAAGCCTGGGTCTACTTTGCCTGCAGGTCCAACCACATACATGGCGCCTGCAAGCCCGGCAAGTGCACCCGAGAACAACAACACAGACAGTGTGAGTTTCGTTGCATTCATACCGGCATAACGAGCCGTGTTTGGCGAGTCAGCGAACACCGAAGTCTCGTAACCAAAGTTTGAGCGCTTCATGAACCAATACAGCGCCACTGCCAAGAGCACAGCGATGATCACGGTTGGATATGTATTTGACGTTCCGAAGCTATGAAAGCGAGCAGTCTCTTCTACCCCGCGACCCTGCGGGAATGACGTCGTTGGGTCTCTAAAAAACCCACGGCTTCCATAAATGAAATAGTTCACCAAGTTCAGCGCCACATAGTTCAGTAGCAGCGTGCTGACAATTTCGCTTGTGCCTAACTTGGCACGCAAAATTGCTGGCAACAACACCCACAATGCCCCAGTCGCCGCACCAATAATCAATACGGTTGGCACCGCAAGCACATGAGGCAAATGTCCAGCAAGAGCAATGCCTGCCCAAGCAGAGCCGATCATGCCCAAATACATCTGGCCTTCTTCACCAATGTTGAACAAATTCATGCGGAATGCAAAAGCTGCAGCAAGACCTGTACAAATCAGCGGAGTTGCTAAGCCCAAGGTATTGGTAATTCCTTTTGACGACGTATAGCCGTGACTTATCAGCGAACCATAAGTGCCAATTGGTGAATGCCCAGTGAGTGCGAGAAAAATTCCCCCAACGATGAACGCAAACACCAACGATCCTGCAGGCACTGCCAAGTACAACCACTTAGGCGAAGACAATCGTGGCTCAAGTTCGATACGAAAGTTGCCAATAATCACGACAAACCTGCCATCGCTAGCCCTACTGCTTCAACATCAACTTCATGACCGGCCACTTCGTGCACTACCGAGCCTCGGTACAACACCAGCACCTTGTCGGCCAGCGTCAGCACTTCATCGAGGTCTTCGCTAATTAGTAGAACGGCTTTCCCGGAACTTCTTGCCTCATCCAGCAATTTGTGCACCGCTTCAACGGCGCCAACGTCTAACCCACGAGTCGGCGAACACACCACCAGTACACGTGAATTATCGCCAGCGGCAAAGATCTCACGAGCTAACAACACTTTCTGTGAATTGCCACCTGAAAGTTTGCGCGTTGCAGTGTGCGCATGCGGCGTTTTAATTTCAAGCTGCTTGATGAACGCTTCTGCTTCAACAAGTGCAGACTTGCGATCAACCAAGAAGCCGCGATCACGCGTGAGCACCAAATTATCAACGATGGACAACGATGGCGCAAGACCCGTACCAAGCCGGTCTTCAGGAACATATGCAAGACCAGCTTCGCGAACTTTGCGGGTTCCTATGCCATTTACTCGAGCGCCATTAATCAAAATCTCACCGCTTGTGGGCGCTTGTAAGCCAGCAACAATTTCTGCAAGTTCACGCTGGCCGTTACCCGAAACTCCAGCAATACCCACAATTTCACCTGCTCGAACGCTGAGTGAAATGTTTGCAATTCGCTCTATGCCGTCTTTGGTTAGACCCACTTTGTCAAGTTGCAGCAGTGTCTCCTGCGCTGCAACACGCGACCTACGAGGAGAAAGATCAATATCGCGACCAACCATCAGTTCGGCAAGTTTTCGAGTATCGGCTTCTCCTCGTGCAACTGAACCCGTTACACGACCATCGCGCATCACCGTTACACGATCGGAAATGTCAACAACTTCACCGAGCTTGTGGCTCACGAACACCACGGATTTGCCTGCTTGCGTCATCGCACGAACAGTTTCAAACAACTTTTCTACTTCTGGCGGAGCCAACAATGCGGTTGGCTCATCGAGCAACAGAATCTCTGCACCTTGGTACAACGCCTTAACAATTTCAACGCGCTGACGTTGGCCAGCCGACAATTCGCCAACCGTTGCCCGCGGGTCAAGTGGCAATCCAAAACGCTCGGCAACTTGAGCAACTTGATCTTCCAAATCATTTACTCGCAACCGAAACGGCAAATTCCGATGGCCAAGCACAACATTTTCTGCAACAGTAAATCGGTCCACCAAACGGAAATGCTGATGCACCATTGCGATGCCATTTTGTAAACCGTGACGTGGGCTTATGAGGCGAACCTGTGTGCCATTACGCAATACAGCGCCTTCATCTGGCTTGTACAAACCACACAGCACCGAAGCAAGGGTGCTCTTTCCTGCTCCGTTTTCACCAAGCAGCGTGTGTACTTCGCCGGGGAGCAAGTCGAAATCAACCCGGTCATTGGCCAGAACGCCAGGGAAACGCTTCGTTACTTGTCGGGCAGACAATGCAAAGAGGGTCGCACCGCCTAAGCGGTGCGACCCCATTGCGGCCTCAGAAGAGGCACTACTCATAGAGAACTAGCTCTTTGGAATTTCGCCAATAACACCTTCAACAAGGTACTGCATACCGAGCAGGTCGCCCAAAGGCGCAACCACTCCGGCGGCAATAACTTCCTTACCTGTGTTGTCGTTGATTGGTCCAGTGAAAGGAGCAAATGATCCGTCGATGATTGCAGCAGCCTTCTCAGCAATGAGAGCCTGTGTTTCTGCAGTTACCGAAGAACCGAAGGTTCCCAACTTGACCGTTCCGTCTGCCATGTTGCCGTAGATCTGGCCCGAGTCGCCTGCAAGGCAGGTTCCTGAAGCAAGTGACTTAGCAGCCTTGATGTAATAAGGACCCCAGTCCCAAATTGGAGCGGTGAGCCAGGTGTCTGGGAAGTCGCCAGCCTTGGTGTCGGAGTTGTAACCAACCCACTTGCCACCAGCTTCCATTGCTGCTTCACCAGTTGCTGTTGAGTCCTGGTGCATACCAAGAACATCTGCGCCTGCTTGCAACAATGACTGTGCTGCTTCCTTTTCCTTAGCTGGGTCAAACCAGGTTGATGTCCATGCAACTTGAACAGTTGCTTTTGGATTCACCGAACGAGCACCCAATGTGAAGGCGTTCAAACCGCGAACAACTTCTGGAATTGGGAATGCTGCTACGTAACCAAGCTTGCCACTCTTCGATGCTGCGCCTGCTGCGATACCGGAGAGGTAACGAGCTTCTTCTGCTGCACCAAAGTATGTGCCCATGTTTGGAGCAGTCTTGTAACCAGTTGCGTGCTCGAAGCACACGTTTGGATACTTGGCTGCTGTTTCAATCATTGGGTCCATGTAACCGAATGAGGTTCCGAAAATCAGGTTGTAACCCTCGCTCGCGAGTTGATCGAACGTTGCTGCGGATTCTGCACCTTCTGGAATGTTCTCCAAACGGGTAACAGTGATGCCGAGCTCTGCTTCGAGTTCTGCGATTCCCTGATCATGCTGATAGGTGTATCCAGCATCTCCAGGAACGCCGATGTAGACAACGGCAACTTTCAAGTTGCTGTAGTCGCCACCAGCGGCTGCTGTGGTGTCTGTGGATGAACTGCTTCCGCCGCATGCTGCAAGTCCTACGACCGCAGCTGCTGCAAGGGCAATCCCCTTGAGGTGTTTCATTTTCATCTAATTGCTCTCCCCCTATGCGAAACGCATAGCCATTGTTGGTTCTCCGCGCCGGCTGGCACGCCCCGAGAGTAACACGGTCTGGATAGCCCAAAATCCACTGAATGACTACGTTTTACAAAAAATTAGGAAGGTCCGTCAACTAACCTGAAGCCGTATGAAAACCTCGCTCGATGGTCTGATTGACGAGTCCGTCACCATCATTCGCGAAGTGGCTGCCGAGTTCGAGCGCCCCGTACTGCTGTTCTCAGGTGGAAAAGATTCAGTCGTCATGCTGCACCTAGCCATGCGTGCCTTTGCACCTGCTCGAATCCCATTCCCTGTGATGCACATCGACACCGGACACAACTTCCCCGAGGTCATTGAATTCCGCGATCGATGCGTTGCCGAAACTGGCGTGCAGCTGATTGTCGGTTCAGTGCAGGCTTCAATTGACTCCGGCAAGGTTGCCGACGTGTCAGGACCACGTGCCAGTCGCAACCCGCTGCAAACCGTCACCCTGCTTGACTCCATTGCCGAACACCGTTTCGACGCCGTATTCGGTGGAGCACGGCGCGACGAAGAACGCGCTCGCGCGAAAGAACGTGTTTTCTCCCACCGCGATTCCTTCGGCCAGTGGGACCCTAAGAATCAGCGTCCAGAGCTGTGGGGAATTTACAACGGTCGTCATCGCCAAGGCGAACACTTCCGCATCTTCCCTCTCTCCAACTGGACCGAACTCGATATCTGGAGTTTCATCGGCGAATACAACATCGATTTGCCAAGTATTTATTACGCACATACTCGCCCAATTTTTATGCGCGACAACATGCTGATGGCAGTCACCGACTTTTTGCCTCCTGACGAAGGCGCAACTGTTGAGCAGATGCAAGTACGTTTCCGAACTGTTGGCGATGCAACATGTACCGCAGCCGTTGCATCGAGTGCGTCCACAGTTGACGACATCATTGCTGAAACAGCAGTCGCCCGAGTAACAGAGCGTGGCGCGACACGCGCCGATGACCGCATGTCTGAAGCCGGCATGGAAGACCGCAAGCGAACGGGCTACTTCTAATGGAACGCCTGCGCTTTGCAACGGTTGGTTCTGTCGATGACGGCAAGTCAACACTCATTGGTCGCCTGTTGTATGACTCGAAGAGCATTTTCGAAGACCAGCTCGAGCACATTGAAGCGGTCAGTAAGCGCCGCGGCGACGACTATGTAGATCTTTCCTTGCTCACCGACGGATTACGCGCAGAACGCGAGCAAGGCATCACCATCGACGTTGCGTACCGCTACTTTGCGACGCCGAAGCGTTCATTCATCATCGCTGACTGCCCAGGCCACATTCAATACACGCGCAATATGATTACTGGCGCTTCAAATGTGGATCTCGCCATTGTGCTGATCGATGCACGCACTGGAGTAATTGAACAAACACGCCGACACAGCCTGCTCGTTTCGTTACTTGGTGTTCCCCACCTGGTTATTTGCGTGAACAAAATGGACCTCGTTGGTTATGACCAAGAAGTGTTTGATCGCATTCGTGGTGAATTTGAAGAATTTGCATCACGTCTCGATCTGCAAGACGTCACCTTCCTGCCAATCAGTGCGCTCGCTGGCGACAACTGCGTAACCAGATCTACCAACATGGACTGGTACGAAGGCCCAACGCTTTTACACCACTTAGAAAACGTGTACACCGCGAGTGACGACAACCGAATTGATACCCGCTTCCCTGTGCAATTTGTTATCCGCCCGCAACGCGCAGACTTCCCTGATTACCGTGGCTATGCAGGTCGTGTTGCTGGCGGCGTACTTCGTGTTGGCGACGAAATCATGGTGCTCCCTTCGGGGCTTACTAGCACCATTACTGGAATTGATTCACCTACAGGCCCACTGCAAGAGGCAACTCCAGGTCAAGCAGTCACCGTGTTGCTCGCTGACGATCTTTCCATTACCCGCGGCGACATGATTTGCCGCCCAAACAATAGGCCTCGAGTATCGCAAGAACTTGAAGCCATGTTGTGTTGGATGGACGATGCAGCACCAATGCAGCCAGGCAAGATTTACACCATCAAGCACACGTCAAAAGTTGCGCGCACAAAAATCACCGAAGTGTTGTATCGCTTGAACATCTCCACTCTCAGTCGCGAAACTGGCGTAAATCAACTAGCCATGAACGAAATTGGCAGAGTCACTCTGCACACCACTGCTCCGCTGATGTTTGATGACTACCACCAGAACCGCACCACGGGCTGTTTCATCATCGTTGACGAAGCAACAGGTCAGACCGCAGGTGCAGGAATGCTGTTGTCGCCGCGCACATGACAAACTCGGCGAACCAACCCGTGTGGCATGAGCCCAAGGTCAGTCGTGAACAGCTTTGGAGTGCCCACAAATTTCACGGTATGACTATTTGGCTCACAGGTTTATCGGGGTCTGGAAAGTCGACCATTGCTCACGAACTGGCGCGCAAATTAACTGAATTGGGCAAATTCGCCTACGTATTGGATGCCGACAATGTGCGGCATGGTCTCAATAGCGACCTTGGGTTCACCGACGACGATCGAGCAGAAAACGTTCGCCGCATGGCAGAGGTCGCCAAGCTATTTGCTTTATCAGGTGCGATCACCCTGGTACCCATCATCAGCCCATTTGCTTCTGGGCGCCAATTCGCTCGTCTGATACACACATCGGACAATCTGGAATTTGTTGAGGTGCATGTTGCTACTTCGCTAGCCGAATGCGAAAAGCGCGACACCAAAGGCTTATACGCACAGGTAAAGGCAGGTGCAAGCATTGGGCTTTCCGGCGTAAACGCTCCATATGAAGCCCCTACTGCACCCGAATTCTCACTATGCGCCAATGGTGAATCGTTGGATCAGTGCGTAGAGACATTGTTGCGTGACGTGTTGCTGCGTTGCGACCTGAAAAGATAGTCAACGTGCAATACGACCCGCACCCTCAACTGCCTTTGATGATCGGGTACGCGCTGATTGCTCCGCGAATCAAAGTGATGTACGTGCCAACGACAAAGGTTGCCTGCAGCACATTGAAATTGTTGGTCGCCCAGATTGAGGGCACATACAACGAACAAGCAGCTCGCGAAATTATTACGCCGAATATCTCTCAAGAACAGACCATCCACAACTATCGAGTGCACGGCCTTCGTCGAATGTTTGATCTGTCGCCTAAAGAACAATGGGAAGTCATTCAGTCCCCAGAATGGCTCCGCGTAGCCGCCCTTCGCGACCCGTTGAAGCGCGCGTATTCGTCTTGGGAGAATCGTGCATTCTTGCGGGCACCTGGAACTCCAAAATCGATCATCGAAGCATGCTCAGACGTACTGGTTGATGGTCGCGTGGATGTAGCGGCAACATTTAAAAAGTTTGCTCGAGCAATTCATGCAAATCGCGATGCATTTTCAATCGATGATCACTTTCGTCCACAGTTCAACACGCTGTATTCGAACCAATTGGAATATCAAGAATTCATTCGCATTGACCAGCATGGAGAAATGCAACGCCTTGCCGATGTGTTGAATGCGCGTGGTGGAACCAATATTGCACTACAACGCTTAAACAGCGGACTAGGTATCAAGATTGATCAGGTATTTGATCGCGAGACAGCCGACCTGCTCGAACAGACTTACCACGAAGATTATGAGTGGTTCCATTTTGAGCGCCACAACTACGCTGCATCTACTGCATCCTTTGTGCTCGACCCGCTTCAACAAGCGTTCCTCACAAACTTGCGTCAAACGACCGAACGTTTGCAAACGCTCTCCAACGCGGCATTCACGCGCGTCGGTTTCCGATACGGAATGCGACAAGTGTTGCGCTCACTTCAGTTGAGACTCACTCGACCAAGTCGCCGACATGACCCCAAGTTGTTGCAGTGGTAGTCGCCCGAATAGGTGTGGTCACCGTCTCCGATCGTGCGTCTCAAGGCGTGTACGAAGACTTAGGTGGTCCAGCCATTCGCGAATACCTCGACAAGCACATCACCAGTGAATGGACTGATGTTTCGCGCATCGTCCCCGATGAAACCGACGTGGTTGCAGCAACATTGATCGAGCTTGCCGACACCGAAGGATGTTCGTTGATCGTGACAACAGGTGGCACTGGCCCAGCCCTTCGCGACATCACGCCAGAAGCCACTGAAGCCGTGTGCGAAAAGATGATGCCGGGGTTTGGCGAACTCATGCGCCAAGTAAGCCTGCAATATGTTCCAACCGCAATTTTGTCGCGTCAAACCGCAGGCATTAGAGGCACATGCCTCATCGTCAATTTGCCCGGCAAGCCAACGTCAATTGCGCAATGTCTCGATGCAGTTATGCCTGCAATTCCCTATTGCATTGACATCATCGGCGGCGCCCATATTGACGTGGGCAATGGTGTTGAAGCGTTTCGACCTAAAGCCAAGTAACGCTTACTTGCTTGCGTCGTATGCCTGACCAGCAGCCTTTGGTGCGCGACTGCGACCAACGAAACCGGCCACAACGATGAGCGTCACAATGTATGGCGCCATGAGCAAGAACTCTGATGGAATTCCCGTATCAAGGTTTGACATCTTCAACTGAATGGCTTCGGATAGCCCGAAAACAAGCGCAGCAGTAAGCGCACCTACTGGATGCCAACGACCAAAGATGACTGCAGCAAGAGCGATGAAACCGCGACCGTTGGTGATGTTCTGATCGAACCGACCAACCGTTCCAAGCGGCCACCACGCGCCACCCAAGCCAGCAACAGCGCCCGCAATCCACACGTTGCGATAGCGCAACTTAATGACGTCGACACCAAGTGTTCCTGCTGCTTGCGGGTACTCTCCAATTGCGCGGGTGCGAAGACCCCACCGCGTTCGGTACAAGAACCACGTTGACACCACCACTGCAATAATCGAGACGTAGACAAACAGGGTTTGGGTAAACAACACCACACCAATTACAGGAATCTTGCTGAGCAATGGAACTGCATATGGCGTAAATGGCCTAACGATGTTGTACTCCGGGTGAGGCGTCAGCACGCGCTGCGCCAAGAAACTCGTTAGCCCGAGCGAAAAGAAGTTGATCGCGAAACCCACGATCACTTGATCCACGCGGAAACGAATTGCGAACACGGCCAAAATCGCCGATAGTCCAACGCCCATCGCAATTGCACCAAGCAAACCAGCCCAAGGCCCGTACAACGAACCGACTACCGCTCCAGCAAAGGCTCCACCGAGCAATTGGCCTTCGATTGCAATGTTGATAATGCCACTTCGTTCGCACAAAATTCCTGCAATCGCGCCAAGCGTGATGGGAACGCTTCTCGTCACCGTGTCTTGCAACATGCCAGTGAGACTGAACGAACCACCCGATGCCGCCCAGGTGAGGAACGCAATAACGAAGGTTCCGGTTGCAATCGCCAATACGACATTCGTCCATTTGCCGAAACCTCGAAACAATTGAATAGCGCCAAGTGCAACCAACGCAACGGCAAGCGCACGCGCAAATGGTTGCGCCGGAAGAAACACCGTGTAGGTATCAACAAGTTTGAAACCCGCGTTACCTGGACGACCAGCCAACAAAAACGCAGAAACTAAACCGAGGAAAACCAGAGAGAAACCAACGTTGCGAGCTCTCTTTCGCTGCTCAAGCGAAAGCAGAGGTGTTGCTGAATCGACTGCGATACTCATGATCCCCACCCTCTAAATGTTTGACCAGCAGAAATTGTTGCCGACTTCGTTCGCCAAATGCTCTTCACCAAGAGCGGTGCAGCAATGAACATGACGATCAATGCGCGCAGCACAACAATGAGGTCGATAGGCACATCACTATTTGCCTGCATCTGTCGCCCACCAGCTTGCAGAGCGCCGAACAGAATTGCCGCGAACAAGGTGCCCAACGGGCTCGATTGACCGAGCAATGCAATGGCAATGGCGTCGAACCCAATGTTGCCAGCAAAGTTTGCTGATGCGTAACCATAGGTACCGAGCACCTCTGCAGCGCCGGCCATTCCCGCAACTGCACCAGCGAACACCATGGCCAACACGGTGAGTCGTTTCACATGCATACCTGCGTACGTTGCAGCATCGGCATTCAAACCGTATGCGCGGAATTCGAAACCAGTAGTGCTCTTCTTCAAGAACCACCAATACGCGGCAACTGCACCAAGTGCCACAAAGAACCCTGCGTGTGCAACGAGGTCTGAACGTCCATCTAGGAATCCAAACAAGCGAGGCAATCTTCCCTGCGCGGTGACCAGTTTCGAAATTGGGTCCGTGCGGTCTTCGCGCTGGAACAAATCAGTTTTCAGCATCCACAAAATGAAGAATGCCATCATGTTGTTCAACATGATGGTGGTAATAACTTCGTGAGCTCCTGTGCGGGCCTTCAAAATTCCCGGAATTGCACCAAACGCTGCGCCACCAATTGCCCCTGCAAGAACAGCAAGTGGCACCTGAATGATTCCTGGGCCATTCATGGCGAATCCCACCCACAGGGAAGCCATTCCCCCCGCGAGCATTTGCCCTGTTGCACCGATATTGAATAACCCAGCTTTGAAGGCAATTGCAACAGAGACACCACACAAAATAAGTGGCGTTGAGCTGTTGATGGTATTTGAGATGGCTCGAAGCGAACCAAAGGACCCAACGACAAGAGCCCAATACGCACTTCCCACAGTTGAGAACGCGCCAACGATGTCGCCATTTTTCAACTTGTCAACATCGGAAACAATGATGATAAAAGCGCCAACAATGAGCGCCGAAAGTACTGCAAGCAGCGTCAGCTTCATTGAGCTGATGCGATTCAGACGTTCACCTACTTTGTTGAATAACTTCTTCATGCATTCACCGCACTGTCTGGTCGTGAACCGGCCATATACAGACCGACTTCCATTGGTGTCGACTTTTTAGGGTCGAGTTCGGCAACCACTCGTCCGCGATACATCACCAACAATCTGTCGGAAAGCGCCATTACTTCTTCGAGTTCTGTGCTCACGATGAGTACCGCAGTGCCAGCATCGCGCTCTTTCACAATTCGAGAATGAATGTATTCAATGCTGCCCACGTCCACTCCGCGAGTCGGTTGTGCCGCAATAGTTAGGCGCAAGTCGCGACTGAGTTCTCTGGCCACAATGACTTTCTGCTGGTTACCACCAGAAAGCGTTCCCACACCCGTCTCTTTGCTCGGTGTGCGAATGTCGTATTCACTAATCAGCGTGTCTGCAATTGCGTTTGCGGCGTCCCAATCAACAACCACTCCATGGGAAAACTGATCGTCGTGGTAACGCGTGAGCACCAAATTTTCAGCAACACTTAATCCACCAACCAAACCCTGACGTTGACGGTCTTCGGGGATGTGGGCCATTCCCAATTGGTGACGTTCGCGCGGATTGGAGTGAGTGAGATCTTTGCCGTCCAGCGTGATGGTGCCACCGGTGGCTTTACGTAACCCAGTAAGTGCCTCAACCAATTCAGTCTGACCATTTCCCTGAACTCCAGCTACACCAACAATCTCGCCTGCCCGAACTTCGAATGAAACATTCTCGACGTGCTTCCTGCCATCGGCATCTAGCACCGTGAGGTCGGTTACTTTTAGCACCACGTCTCCAGCAGATGCTGAGTTCTTGTTCACAATTAGTTGCACCGGACGACCCACCATCATTTCGGCTATCTGTGATTCAGTCGCAGTTTTCGGATCGACTTCACCTACTACTTTGCCTCGTCGCAATACTGCAATTCGATCAGCAATATTCAAGGCTTCCTTAAGCTTGTGTGTGATGAACACAACACCGCGTCCAGCCGAAACCAGCGTCTTTACGATTTCAAAGAATTCGATGATTTCACTTGGTGTAAGCACCGCAGTCGGCTCGTCAAACACCACAACTTTTGCGTCGCGCAGCAATACCTTCACAATTTCAACTCGCTGTTGCACTCCAACCGGCAAATCTTCAATTACTGCATCTGGGTCAAGATCAAGACTGTATTTATCCGAAATTTCTCGCACCATGCGGCGTGCTTCATCGATATGCAGTTTCCCCAAAGCACCAGTTGGCTCTACGCCTAACACCACATTTTCTGCAACGGTAAATACCGGCACCAACATGAAGTGCTGGTGAACCATTCCGATTCCAGCAGCAATTGCATCTGCGGGCGAAGTAAATACCTTCGGTGATCCGTCGAGCAGGATGTCACCTTCATCGGGCTTATACATTCCGTACAGCACGCTCATCAGAGTTGACTTACCCGCACCATTTTCGCCAATGAGCGAAAGAACTTCACCTGTATTGAGTGTGAGATTGACGTTGTCGTTGGCAACTACTCCGGGAAAGCGTTTCGTGATGCCGCGTAACTCAAGTTTCATGAGTGAACACTCCCCATGCATCACACACTAACCAAACACTGCACTCTGGCATAAATGGAAATGGGGGCCGCTTTCGCGACCCCCACTCCTACTACTGAATCGCTCGTGAGAGCGAAGAATTACTTGGTGACGATTGAACCGTCAATGATGCCAGCAGTTACTGCATCAAGCTCTGCCTGAAGTTCAGGAGTGATGGTCGAGGTGATTGAAACACCAACACCACCGTTTTCGAGGGTTCCGAGGTAATCGGTTCCGCCGCCTGTCTTAGCAAGTGCGTCCTTCACAGCCTGAAGTACTGCAGCGTCAATCTTCTTCAAAACTGATGCTACGTATACTTCTGCCTGAGTTGGGTTCGAAACTGCCATGTCAACGTCAACACCGATGATCTTGACCTTGCCAGCTGAGTCCATCGCGAACTGCGATGCACCAAGGCCTACTGGGCCTGCTACTGGGAAGATGATGTCGGCGCCTTCGTCTGACATGCTCTTCGCAATGCTGGTTCCCTTGGTCTGGTCATTGAAGTCACCAGAGAAAGTTCCGTCTTGCTTAGCAATGTCCCAACCGAGAACCTTCACTGAAGTTCCCTTTTGTGCGTTGTAGTACTCAACACCCTTAGCGAAACCTTGCATGAAGATTGCTACTGGTGGAATGTTGATACCACCGAACGTACCGACGATGCCGGTCGTGGTGGTTGCTGCTGCCATGTAACCAGCCAAGAATGATGGCTGATCAGTTGCGAAGGTAAGACCCTGAACGTTTGCAGCCGAAGTGTTGGAGTCAACAATTGCGAACTGAACGGTTGGGTTTGCTTCTGCAGCTGCCTTAGTTGCGTCTGCGAGCAAGAAGCCAACAGTAACGATGACGTTGCAACCCTTGTCAACGAATGACTGAAGGTTTGGTGCGTAGTCAGCATCTGTTGTTGACTCGAGAAGATCGGTGGCTACACCGAGTTCTGTCTCTGCCTGCAATAGACCTTCGTGTGCAATCTGGTTGAAGCCCTTGTCATCAACGCCACCGGTGTCGGTAACTTCGCATGCCAAGCCTGCTGCACCTGCTGCCACTGTTGTGTCTGATGAGGAGCTGGAACCGCAAGCGGCCAATCCAACTACTGCAACGAGACCAACAGCAAGACCTTTAAGTGTCTGCTTTCTCATTTTTCTTTTTCTCCCTCTTACGTGCCTCTAGAAACACGTATGTTTGTTGGTCATACGATCATAGTTCAACCGTTTTGCGCGGTTTTACCATGTGTCGATCATTGGCCGTTTTTTGGCTGTTTTTCGCGGTGGCATCGGACACGCTTCTAAAAGCCTCAAAATACGTTGCCGAGTGTCGGCGGGGTCAATGACATCGTCAATTTCGGTGTGACTGGCCATGCTGAGGGCACTACCCCTTATATAAGCAGCGGCAATCAGGCGATTTTCCAATTCCTGGCGTATATCTGGGGTTTTTGCTGCATCGAGTTCTTTTTTGAACCCAAGCCGTACGGCACCTTCAAGACCCATGCCACCGAATTCACCAGTTGGCCAGGCAACGATGAGGTCTTTGGCGTGAAAGCTTCCACCAGCCATTGCTTGCGCGCCAAGGCCATAGCCCTTGCGCAACACGACAGTGATCCAAGGAATAGTCGCGCTTGCAGCGGTCACAAACAGTCGCGAGAAGTGCCGCACCTGCGCGGTCTCTTCGGCCTGTGGGCCAACCATGAAGCCCGGTGTATCGCACAGTGAAATCAACGGAATATCGAATGCATCGCAGAGTTGCACGAACCGAGCCATCTTGTCGGCACTCGGAGTGTCAATGGCTCCACCAAGGTGTGCGGGGTTGTTCGCGACAATGCCAACAGGCCTGCCCTCGATACGCGCGAACGCAGTAACGATGCCGATGCCAAAATCAGATCGAAGTTCAAGAACCGAATCAATATCGGCAAGCGTGTCGATCACTGTCCGCACGTCGTACACGCGAGTGCGCTGTTCGGGAATGAGCGCACGCAATGCTTCGTCGCTATGACGACTGAACACATTTGTAACGCCTTGAAAGTACGACAAGTATTTCTTGGCAACCGCAACGGCTTCCGCTTCATCGGCAACTCGGATATCGACAACACCGTTTGCGGTTTGAGTTGCAATTGGACCAATGTCAGTTGGCTTCACCACACCAAGTCCGCCGCCTTCGATCATCGCCGGGCCCGCCATACCGATATTCGAGTTTTCAGTCGCAATCACCACGTCGCAGCAACCAAGTAGTGCAGCGTTACCTGCAAAGCAATAACCCGATGCGATGCCAACTAGAGGCACGAGTCCGGAGAGCTGCGCAAACGATGCAAACGACATGACGTCGAGACCTGCAACTCCTGGTGCGTCAGTATCACCTGGTCGACCGCCACCGCCTTCGGCGAACAACACCACCGGAGTCATGTTTCGTTTCGCAACTTCAAAGATGCGATCTTTCTTACGATGATTAATGAAACCCTGCGTGCCAGCCAGGACGGTGTAGTCGTATGCAACTACTGCGCAGTTCGTGTTCTCCGCACCAAACATTTCGGAGTTGATTTTTGCAAGTCCGGTAATCAACCCATCTGTGGGAGTGTTGGCAATCAGGTCCTCTTCGCTTCGACGACCACGCTGTGCTGCCACACCAAAACCGCCGTACTCAACAAACGTTCCTTCGTCGATGAGGTCGGCAACATTTTCTCGCGCAGTGCGTTGACCTCTTGCATGTCGCTTTGCCACAGCTTCGCTCCGAGATACATCAAGCAGCAGTTCTTGACGCCTTTGCAATTGTTTCAAGTCGGCGCGTTGTCCTGAGGCTGAAACTGAAGCGGCAACCGTATTTTGCGAAGCGCTTTCCGCCACATACTCAACAAGAACTTCGCCTTCATTCACTGTTTTTCCGACAGTCACAAACAGTGCAGAAATTCGACACGATGTTTCGGCCGCTACTGGGTGCTCCATCTTCATGGATTCAATAATCACGAGTTCTGTACCAGCAGAAACCACGTCGCCGACTGCAACTTTTACTGCCACCACGGTTCCTACAAGTGGCGAGCGCAACGACAAAACGGTCATGCGCAAACTGTAGACAACGAGGGCTTACGCCTTTGCACGGGTGCGACGCAGCAACGGGTCTGCGATGCGTAATGCGGTATCGGCAAATCGCATCACTCGGCCAGCTGCACCTGGTGTTGAGGAATCGATGAGATTGCCCATTACGGCAAGAGTGACATCGGCTGCCGCCTGCGATCCAACAGCAACACGTAAACCTGGCTTCAACAGCCACGGGTGACCAATGATGAAACTAAACCTGCGACCGGTGCGAAGGAATGCGTCGAATCGCTCTCCTACTTGCAAGTCGTAGTCGCTAGGAGCGGTTTCTGGGTTCGCCAGAAAACACGAGATGGCGAGCATGCCCGATTCGAGTGCGTAGTCAATTCCTTCCCCGTTCATCGGGTTCACAAAACCGGCTGCGTCGCCTACTGCTACCCAACCCGGGCCATGACGGCGAATACAACTCATCGGCAAGCGCCACGCACGCGGCTTATCTATATAGTCCCCAAGCGACCATGGTTCGCGCACAATTGATGCGTACTGGTCGAGCAACGTATTGAGATTGAGCTTCTTGAAGCCCTTCATGGTGCTGAGTGCACCAACACCGATATTCACGGTGCCGTCGCCAGCAGGAAACATCCATCCATAACCAGGCACAGGTGTGCCGTGTTCGTCGCGCAAACTGAGACACGCTTCAAGATGTCGTTCTGCGTGACGCGGAGTTGGTGCATACGCGCGAATCGCTAAACCAAACGTTTCATCTGGGTCGCGAACAGCGCCAAGCATTTTTGCAGCAGCACCCTGTGCTCCAGTTGCCAAAATGACAAGCGACGCTCGTAACACTTCGCTGCCTACCTGCACTCCAACTACGCGGTCTCCTTCAAGCACCGGCAACGCTTCGGATTCAAACCGAACCTCAGCGCCAGATGAAATGGCAATGTCAAGCAGATGATTGTCAAAATTTTGTCGCGGCCACACAGCGCCATGATTTGGAAAACGTGATGTCGTT
>Ga0209190_1001181_pt1 | contig 18408 bp, 19 predicted proteins | sample M_140205_XF_Meta_FD_187315 | JGI IMG/M metagenome (GOLD analysis project Ga0209190, IMG submission 187315) | Freshwater microbial communities from Lake Montjoie, Canada to study carbon cycling - M_140205_XF_MetaG (SPAdes) (version 2) | ecosystem: Environmental > Aquatic > Freshwater > Lake... | reverse complement strand
CAGAATCTCCGCGACTTGGGCGATATTGCTCTTGACTCATACCTATTTAAGTTATCGCATAGACATAACTAGATTGTTTATACCGCAATAACTGTGAATATAAACGCGAATATAAACACGGCTATAAACACGTAACTGCTCGGTAAATCCGTCAAAAAATCTAGCAAGCATTCAAAACGAGCCGAGGGTGGGGATTGAACCCACGACCTACCGCTTACAAGGCGGTTGCTCTGCCACTGAGCTACCCCGGCGTTTTTTATTCGCCGTCAGTGTACGGCAGATATTCGGCGTATAAGTATTTGAATTTCTTGAATTTACTTAGAAACCCTGCGGGTTCGCACAATCTCATAGGTTGCTAGTGCCGCCGCAACAGAAACATTTAACGAAGACAGCGATCCGAGCATTGGAATATTGGCAAGTAAGTCGCACCTCTCGCGTGCGAGTCTTGACAACCCAGGTCCTTCTGCGCCGAGCACAAGGCAGATTGAATCTGCAGATACAGTGCCCAATTCGAAAATACTTTTCTCCGCTGAGTCATCTAATCCGACTACGACAAGCCCAGCAGATTTCATTTCAGACAATGCACTTGGCAACCCACCGACAACGCACATGTTCAAATATTCAATTGCACCAGCAGATGATTTTGCAACAGTCGGAGTTATATGAACTGCGCGATGCCGAGGCAAAATGACAGCATCGACTCCGGCGCCATCGCAGCATCGCAAGATAGCTCCAAGGTTTCCTGGATCAGTTACACCATCAATCGCAACTAACAAAAGTGGTTTGTCGCGCGGGGCTGCAAGTAGATCAGCCAACAAAGTTTCTTCGAGCGGCGCTGCCTTGGCGAGAACTCCTTGTGGCGCTTCGCTACGTGCTTCTCTTTCGATTTCACGGCGCGAAACATTCAGCACTTGAACTCTCTGATCGCGCGCAATTTCTAAAATGTCATCAATCACTGGGCTGCTCTCGATGTCGTTAGCAATCCAGATTTCGTGAACTCTGCGTCGCGAACCCAGCAATAGTTCTCTAACTGCTTGTCGACCTTCAACTTGTTCGCCACCTAGACCATGCTCTTTGTGAACAGGTCGACTGCCACCGCGATCTGATTTATTTGGTCGCCGAGATAAGTCAATTCGTTTCGGACTATTCGGATTACGACCAGATTTTTTTGGGCCGCTTGGTTTGTTGCGCTTATTTGGTCGACTGTTTCGATTTTGAGCCATGATTAAAAATTAATCATTCTGCGTCACTACTGCGACCGCCCAACAGGCAATACCCTCGCCGCGACCCAGTGAGCCGAGGCCTTCGGCACGGCGACCTTTGATCGTCACAGGCGCACCCGCAGCAGCACTTAATTTATTTTGCATCTCGTCTCTATGAAGTGAAATCTTCGGCTGTTCGCAGACAACACTGCAGTCAACGTTGCCGATTTCAAATTTATTTTCGCTCGCCATTTTGGCGACGCTTGCCAACAGAGTTAACGAGTCGACGTTCTTCCATTTTGGATCTGTGTCGGGAAAGTGTTCGCCGATGTTGCCAAGGCCACATGCGCCAAGAATTGCTTCGGCTACTGCATGAGCGATGACATCAGCATCACTGTGCCCAATCAGTCCGCGTTCATTGACGAAATGCACGCCTCCTAATATGAGCTTTCGATCATTATCTGACGCTTCAACGAAGCGATGAATATCAAAGCCTTGTCCAACTCTAATTTTTGCGGTCATGATTAAATAGTTACACTTCACCGCGAGTAATCGCGCGAGCCCAGTTCAAATCCTCTGGAGTTGTTAATTTGCGATTAAGTGGGTCGCCATGAACAACCACGACTCGGCCACCTTTCGTTTCAACCAATGTTGCATCATCTGTGCTTTCTGGATTTAAGGCGTGAGCGTCGCGCAAAACTTTGGCACGAAATGCCTGAGGGGTTTGCACTGCGACGAGTTGCCTACGATCTGGAGTTGATACCACGACATTGTCATTGGAAATAAATTTAATTGTGTCGACAACCGGCAATCCTGGCACCGCACCATCGGCACCAGCGCACACTGCATCAACTACCTCATGAAACAAAAATTCAGAAGCAAACGGTCGAGCCGCATCGTGAACGCAAATTATTGATGCGTCTAGCGGAACCGCAGCCAAACCACTGCGCACAGAGGCACTTCGTGTCGACCCGCCAACTACTCCACCTTCACTTTGAGCATGAGTTGCCGGTAAAACAACAATCACGCCATCACTCGCTGCGCGAGCGGTTTCAACTGCCCAATCGACAACTCGGCGTTCATTAATTAACTCGAATTGTTTGGGGCTACCAAATCTCGTGCCCGAACCTGCTGCCACGACAATCGTCCAAATCTTTTCACCAATTTTTTGTGTTGCGATGGTGTTCACGCTCATTAAGGGTAGTACCGTCAAATACCGATGGCTCAACAACTTATTGCTAGTAGTGCATTTTTCGCCGAGACTCCTGCAGATGTGCTGGCTCTGATTACAGCGAGTGGCGAAACAAAAAATTTGCAGCGCGGCGACGTGCTGTTCAGCGAGGGTGATACTCCAGAGTCAATGTACATAGTGGTATCGGGTCGAATTGCGATTGCGATTGGCAATCAACCGATTGATGGACGAGAGAGTGTGCTCGCGTTAATGGAGCGAGGCGATTTGTTCGGCGAACTTGCGCTTCTTGATAATGGCAAACGAAGCGCAATGGCTCGCGCGATTGAGCCGTCATCAGTGCTACAGATTCCTTATTTGGTTGTTCGTCAACAGTTGCAGTTGAACCCAACGATGTTGTGGGGAGTAACAAAATTGCTGGCGATGCGTTTACGGATAATGGATGAAGTTCTCTCAGACAGCGTGTTTCTAGATGTAACTGGTCGAACAGCCAAGCGTTTACTTGAGTTGTCGAGCGGTAAAGACGAATTTGTTTTACCGATTACTCAAGAAGAACTTGCCGGAATGGTTGGCGCTTCTCGTGAAAGGGTCAACAAAGCGATTGCAAGTTTTATTCGTTTGGGTTGGCTTGAACAGCATGATCGTCGTTATCGAATCTTGATGCGCCAGAAACTCGAAATACGCGCGAGTTAGCTCGCTATTCAATTAGCTAGTTAATTAGCTAGTTAATTAGCCAGGCGCGTGCAAGCGCGAAGGCATCTTTTGCATCTTGTGTGCGATGCGCCGGCCGCGAAGCATCGTGAGCAAAACCGTGTTCGGCATCCGAGTAAATTTCAGTTCGCACACCATGGTTTAGAAGTTCAGCAACATCTGCTGGTGGTGTGTAATGGTCTTTGCCTCCAATAATTGCTAGCACTCGGTCAGCATTGCCGGTTTGCAAGTAATGCAGCGGTTCACCTTGTGTCGCGCTTTGCCAACCGCTCGGGATTGTGATCATCCCATAAAACGAAACAATTTTTTTAAATCTCTCAGACCCAGCCGATTTAAAGCAATACATTCCACCCATACAAAAACCGATCAGACCAACAACTGGTGTCGAGAGTGCATCGGCTGCCTCGTGTAAATCGCGCAAATGTGTTTCGTCGTTAAGCGTTGGCACTGCTGCAAACCTTGGCTCAATCTCAGGGCCGAGTAAGCGACCAGGAAACGGCTCAACAGCACAGACCGCCATGTTCCATTCATTAGCCAAACGCGAAACTAGTCCGTCATATAACTCTCGCAAACCAAAAATATCTGGAGCAATAACTAAACCCATCGCCGGATTTTTGACAGTTTTATCAATTTCGCATTGCGTGCCTGAAGGCAAAGTGATTCGCATTACATCATTATGGCTGAAGTTTAAAGTTTTCTTGTAAGTGAGAGTTGCGGTGAGACCGCGCGTGCTAGTCGCGGTGGTGCTAATTCGCACGATGTTGTGCATGACACAACTCACGACAATCAATTCAGACAACTTAACTAGTCAACCTTTATTGGAATGGAGCCCCGGGGTTGTCCAAAGGTCGGCAAGTCCGGTATCTCGACTAATTAGAGAATGGCAACTAATCAGTGACCGAAACCAAGAACTTGAGATAGTTAATTCGTGGTCTTTGCCGGGTGGCAAGGTAAATCATCTAGATGAAGTTTTAGTAAGAGCAGGCTTCAACACTGCGCGCGATGACTCGCAAGGTGATCAATACTTATGGCTGCTTGTCAAACAAGCAACCAGTGATGAACTTGCGGCTCGAATTGTGTTGCAGCGAATTTTGCCACCATTGCTGGCGATTGCGCGCCGGCGAGGTCGGATAGTCGAAGGTGGAATCGACACGGCAATTGCTGATGTTCTTCCGAGCGCGTGGGGAGTGATCCGAAAATATCCTTGGCATCGTCGACCAATTAAAGTTGCGGCGAATCTGGTGCGCGATAGCGAATATTTTGCTTTTGTTCACGGCAATCGTTCAAAGCGCTACAAAGTTATCCCGATGGACCCATACATTTTGTCAGAATTTTTAGTTGCACCTGAAGAGCAGTTTGAAGAAGAAATTAGTTTGGAAAAACTTATTGCTGTTGCGTTAGACCAAGGCATAGACCCAAAGCACATCGAAATCTTAAGAGCGGTGGCAACTGGAGATAACGCGGCAACGATTGCGGCACGTTACGGCGTTGCAGAGCGTACGGCACGCGCTTGGCGAGCTAAAGCAGTTAGCGAGTTGCGTGTACGAACGCGGTGCGCTGTGTAAGTTTCGTAGTGCGCAATCGCAAACTATTAGTTACAACGAAAATACTTGAAAATGCCATTGCAAGGCCAGCCCACATTGGATTCAGGTAGCCAAGAGCGGCAAGTGGAATTGCAGCAGTGTTATATGCAAACGCCCAAAAAACATTTGCAGTAATTGTGCGCAAGGTTGCACGCGAAAGCAAAATCGCATCAGCAACCAACCGCAGATCACCACTGACAATTGTTAGGTCGCTGGCATGCATCGCAACGTCTGTGCCAGTGCCCATGGCGATACCGACGTCTGCTTGGGCCAACGCAGCGGCATCGTTTACTCCATCGCCAACCATTGCTACTGCGTAACCTCGCTGCTGCAAATCGGATACGACACGAACTTTTTCGTCGGGCAAAACTCCAGCGATTACATGCTGCTCATCGGCGTCGATTCCGACTTGTTGGGCGATCGCAATCGCAGTTGCCTGATTATCGCCTGTGAGAAGCACAGGGCGCAACCCGAGTTTACGAAGTTCAGCAATTGCGTCTGAGCTACTTGTTTTTGGTTGATCAGCAACAACACAAACTGCTTTAACAGCACCATCAACGACAACTAATACTGCGGTGTTGCCAGCGCTGCGAGCCTTCGCGAGTGCTTCACGAAGATCTCCAGGAATAATCACCAGAGTTTTATTAAACAACGACTCGCGCCCGACCATTACTTGGTGACCGTCCACAACTCCAGACGTGCCCATGCCTGGTGAAGATTCGAAATCAGTCACATCAGGCAATTGACCAAGTTCGGTTCGGGCAGCACTCGCAATTGCGCGAGCCACCGGATGTTCGCTGGCGTGTTCAAGCGCACCGGCGTATAAAAGAATTTCACTACGAGTCGAATTTTGCGCACAGATGATGTCGACTAGTTGCATCACACCGGTTGTAACAGTTCCGGTTTTGTCAAATACAACAGTGTCAATGCGACGCGTGCTTTGCAATACATCGACACCCTTAATAACGATTCCCATTTGTGCGGCTCGACCACTACCAACCATTAATGCAGTTGGCGTTGCTAAGCCAAGTGCGCAGGGGCAGGCGATGATCAGCACTGCCACTGCTGCTGTAAATGCATCGGAGGTAGACGAACCTACGAAAAACCATCCAATAAATGTGGCGATTGACAAGAGAATTACAGTTGGCACGAAAACACCACTGACACGATCAGCAAGTCTCTGCACTGGTGCTTTTGTTGTTTGTGCATCTCTAACTAGGCGAGTTATCTGCGCAAAAGTAGTTTCAGCGCCGACTCGAGTTGCTCGCATAATTAGTCGACCAGTGAGATTTATAGTTGTGCCCGTGACAACGCTGCCAGGCTTGACATCGACCGGCACACTTTCGCCAGTCAACATTGAAACATCAAGGGCAGAAGCGCCTTGTTCAATAACACCATCTGTCGGAATTATTTCTCCTGGGCGGACGACGATCACATCGCCAACACGAACAAGAGCAGCATCAATAGTTTGCTCTTCGCCATCTTTAATTATCGTGGCGTGGCGGGCGCCGAGTGCGAGTAATGATCGCAAGGCATCTCCGGCACGTCGTTTGGCACGAGCCTCGAAGTATCTGCCTGCTAGTAAAAACACAGTCACAGCGACTGCAACTTCTAAATAAATATGTGAACTGTCACCTGCCATTTTCTTTAAACTCATGTTCATTGTGTGTGCAGAACCGCGGTATGTCATTTCGATCGCATCACCCCAAATGATTGCCCAAACTGACCAAGAGGTTGCAGCGACAATGCCGATCGAAATTAAAGTATCCATTGTTGTAGCGCGGTGCCTTAAGTTCATTAATGCCGCGCGATGAAATGGCCAAGCCCCCCAAGTCACTACTGGCGTGCTGAGTGCAAGCGCAAACCATTGCCAATTTTTAAACTCAAGATTTGCAACCATCGACAACAACACGACGGGAATTGCGAGCACAACCGAAATTGTTAATCGAGTCAGCAACATTGTGACGCGTTGATTTGTTTCAGCATCAAGCATCTCAGGCGTAGTGTCAGCCAAAAGGCGAGCGCCGTAGCCAAGCGAAGTAACTGTGTCAATTAACGCACTTGGAGTTGTTGCGCCTGATGCAAAGTTGATTCGTGCCGATTCGGTCGCGAAATTAACTGCTGCTGTCACACCGTCAAGTTTGTTTAACCCTTTTTCAATTGAGGCGGCGCATGCGTTACATGACATTCCGGTGAGGCTTAAATCAACTTGCACACCTGAGTCTTTGGTTACCGCCATTACTCACAGTCTCGCTTTGAAAATAGTTAATTGCACATCGACTTAATTAAGTTCAAGGCACGTTGGGCAATAGCATCTCAGTGGTGGTCGTAAATGTTGCGTAATTCGTTAATTGTGTTTATTGCTATTTTTCTAGCCGAATTACCGGACAAAACGATGTTTGCAACTTTGATGCTTTCAACTCGCATGCGTCGTCCGTTGGCGGTCTGGATAGGTGTGAGCATTGGCTACTGCACTCATGTCACAGTCGCAGTTTTATTCGGATCAGCACTTTCAAAATTACCAGAACGACCGATACATGCTGTCGTAGGTCTTGTGTTTTTAGGATCAGGCATATTTATGTTTCGCTCGTCAACTGAGCACCACGAGAGTAATTCAGTTGAACTGACCCAGCGAAAGTTTTTTCAAGTTACCTATCTGTCTGCGACGACAATATTGGTTGCAGAATTTGCAGACATGACTCAACTCGCCACTGTTGGTTTTGCTGTGCGAACCGGTGATTCACTTGGTGTAGCCATCGGTGCCGCATCTGCTTTGTGCACAGTTTCTGCGATTGCAGTTGTGGCAGGATCTTGGCTGCAGCGAAACGTTAAATTGCAACTTGTTCAACGAACAGCAAGCGTATTGTTTATTATTCTTGGATTTCTAGCCTTGCTAAATAGTATTTTTAGCTCCACTTAGATTGGCCAAAGCGGTAGCCAACACTGCGAACTGTTTCAATCAAGTTGGCGTGTTCTTCGCCAAGTTTTGCACGCAAGCGACGAATGTGCACATCTACTGTTCTCGCACCGCCGTAGTACTCGTAGCCCCAGACACGAGACAGCAAAATTTCGCGACTAAATACTTTGCCCGGGTTCTGCGAAAGAAACTTAAGTAATTCATACTCCATATATGTGAGATCTAACGGATTGCCGCCAAACGATGCTTGGTAAGTTTCTGTATTCAGCACCAAACCACCGTATTCAATTAAAGATTCACGAGATACTGATAACTCTGTATAAAACAAATGTCTTAAACGCGAATCAAATTCTCTCGGATGAATTGGCGCCAAACAAAAGTCATCGAATAGGTCATCGCGCATTTCTAAATCTGCAAGTTGTGCACCGCTAACGAGAACAATTATTCGATTAACTGGCAAATCACATCGGCGAAGTGCACGGCACAGCGCCCAGCCAAATTCGGGATCTTGGCTGCAGTCGACAACGGCCCCAGCCCAGCCGTTGGCGGGTTGAAGTTGGCTGAGCGCGTCGCTATTTTTTACTGCCTTCCACGAATAACCAGAAAGATCTAAAGTCCTCGCAACATCTATCGGCGCAGGATCGGGAAAGACTACAAGAAGTTGAGTTTCGCTGGTAGTCATTTTCTTCTCAGAGTGAACGCAAGTAACGATTTAGTTCGTACTGGCTGATATGGGTTTTATAACCGCGCCACTCTGCACGTTTGTTTCTTAAGAACCATTCGAAGATATGTTCACCGAGAGCTTCGGCAACAAGTTCTGATCTCTCCATTACCCGCAATGCATCGGACATTGACTGCGGCAATTGTTCGATGCCCAATTTTTCGAGCATGTCGTCGCCAATTTCAAAAAGATTTGCGTCTGCCTCTTGCGGCAGTTCGTAGCCTTCTTTGATGCCACGCAGGCCCGCCGCAAGAATCACCGAAAATGCCAGATACGGGTTGCACGCCGGGTCTGGTGATCGATATTCAATTCGAGTTGATTGTTCGTTATTTCGTTTTTGAACCGGCACTCGAATTAATCCACTGCGATTATTTCGTGCCCACGAGATGTGAACTGGTGCTTCAAAACCAGGCACTAGGCGTTTGTAACTATTCACGGTCTGATTTGTGATCGCGGTTATCTCTGCTGCATGACGCAATAAACCCGCCATAAATTGTTTTGCAGTTTCTGACAAGTTGTACGGATCGTCAGCGTCATGAAAAGCATTTTGCTCATCTTTGAACAAACTCAAATGCAAGTGCATTCCGGACCCTTGCACATTCTCGAGTGGTTTGGGCATGAATGTGGCGTGCACATTATGCAGCGCAGCAATCTCTTTGACGACCAAGCGAAATGTCATCACACTGTCGGCCATCGTCAACGCGTCGGTATGGCGTAAATCTATTTCGTGTTGGCTCGGTGCATCTTCATGAAAACTGTATTCAACTGGAATACTCATTGTCTCAAGAGTGCGAATGGTTTCTTTACGTAACGAACTTGTGATGTCGGTGCTTGTCAAATCAAAAAAACCACCTTCGTCAAGTGGTACCGGTCGCGTGTCAACTGTTGGGGGATCGAAATAGAAATATTCAATATCAGGAGCGACATAGAACTGATATCCAAGTTCGCGGGCAGCGTTTAAGTTGCGCCGTAAAACTTGGCGCGGATCACCATCAAATGGTGTGCCATCTAATTTGGCAACATCACAAAAGACTCTGGCTTCTGCTCCTTTTGGATCAACCCAAGGCAGAACTTCAAACGTGTTGGCATCTGGAAGCGCAAGCACGTCACTTTCTTGTATCCGGCTGAATCCGTCGATTGCCGAGCCATCAAAAATCATGCCGTCGTTGAGCGCGTTCTCCATTTCGGCCGGGCTGATCGCGAAACTTTTTAAATTACCGAGAACATCGGTAAACCACAGGCGTACGAGTCTGATGCCACGCTCTTCAACGGTTCGCAATACGTAGTCGCGTTGCTGCTCAATCATCTCAGCACTCGTTTCTGCTCAAACACATATATACAGTCTGCCGTCGTTGCGACGAGATTTGCTCGTGCAACGACGGCAGAACTATTACTTCTTCTTTGACTTCTTTTTTGCAGCCTTTCGTGGCGCAGTCTTTTTAGTTTTGATTATCTTTGGGTTTCCACAAACTGTTTCAAGTATCAGCTGTGTGACGATGTACGGATCCATATTTGCGTTTGGTCGACGATCTTCGGCGTAACCCTTTTTGTCACGAGCGACTTGCCATGGAATTCGAACCGAAGCACCACGGTTTGAGACGCCGTATGTGAACTTGTTGTACGGCGCAGTTTCGTGCTTGCCAGTTAGTCGGCTTTCGATGTCATGGCCGTAGTTGCTGACGTGCTCGTTGATTCGTGTTCCAAGTGCTTGACATGCATCATCAATTGCTTTGTAGTTTGATCGCATATCTTTTGTAGAGAAGTTTGTATGGCAACCTGCGCCGTTCCAGTCTCCGTGTTGTGGTTTTGCGTCTAGTGAAATCACCACGTCGTAGTCTTCGGCGATGCGATGCAATAGCCAACGAGCAACATGAAGTTCATCACTCACTTGAAGTGCATCAACTGGACCAATCTGAAACTCCCACTGACCAGGCATCACTTCAGCATTTGTTCCAGAAATATGAAGACCTGCTTCAAGACACATCTCGGTGTGAATCTCAACAATGTCTCGACCCATGACTCGACCTGCGCCAACGCCACAATAATAAGGACCCTGAGGTTCTGGTTCACCAGAAAGCTCTGGGAAACCTAACGGACGACCGTTGAGTCGCATCATTGTGTATTCCTGTTCAATTCCGTAAATCATTTTTTCTGAAGCGAATTTTTTTGCCGCTACTGCACATGCCGCACGAGTATTCGTTGGATGTGGTTTGCCAGTTGAAGCGATTAATACTTCGCACATCACGAGAATATTTTTGCCGCCACGAATTGGATCCTTGCAACTAAAAACTGGATTAAGGATGCAGTCCGATGCTTCACCTGTTGCTTGATTAGTTGAAGAACCATCGAATCCCCAAATTGGAAGAGCCTTCGAATTATTTTCAATAATCTTTGTTTTTGAACGCAATGTTGGTGTTGGCTCAACGCCGTCAATCCAGATGTACTCAGCCTGATATGCCATGAAGTTTCCCTTCGTAATCAATGTGCCACGTCGGCGCATTTGGAACCCTTACAGTTTTACCGACTGCTGTTTCAAGACCATTGTCCGAATGTAAACGGCGTGTGAAGTTTTGTCTCGGTAGCCTGATTATGTGGCAGATTTCGCCAAACTTCGCGTTGGGCTAGCCCAAATCAACCCGACAGTTGGGGCACTTTCGGCAAACGCCGCCAAAATTCTCGACTATTACAACCAGGCCGTTGTGGCCAAATGTCAGCTCGTGGCGTTTCCCGAGTTGTCTTTGACTGGTTACCCGCCTGAAGATCTTGTTTTAAAACAAGGATTTATTGACGACAACTTGTCAACACTCGCGCAAATAGTTAAATCCGTCGGTGACACTATTGCTGTAATCGGATTTGTAGATCGAGATGCTGTTTCGGGAGACATTTTTAACGCGGCGGCCGTCTGTAGAAACGGTGCCGTACTTGGTGTCTACCAAAAACATTTGCTGCCGAATTACAACGTGTTTGACGAACAAAGATATTTCACGCCGGGAGTTGAAAATCCTTTGTTTACTATTAACGAAATTTGTTTTGGTGTCACAATTTGTGAAGATATTTGGCAAGCCGATGGTCCGGTTGCCGAGCAGGCTTCGTTGGGTGCAGTACTAAACATAAATATAAATGGCTCACCGTTTCATGGCGGCAAACTTAATGTGCGCCATGAAATGATCAGTGCGCGAGCCAAAGACAATACGTGCGTGGTTGCATATGTCAACCAAATCGGCGGGCAAGACGAACTCGTTTTTGATGGTGGTTCAATGATTTTTTCGGCAGATGGATCACTCGTTGCTAGTGCTGCTCAGTTTGTTGAAGAGTTGCTTGTTTGTGATTTATCTTTGCCAAAATTAAACGCGAAGTCAGAACTTTTAACTGCTCAATCTGTTGGCAAATCTAGTCAGCCTTTAAATGAAATCGCTCAAATTCACGCGGCGTTGGTGCTCGGCACGCGAGATTATGTTTTGAAAAATGGTTTTACTGATGTTGTAATCGGTTTATCTGGTGGAGTTGATTCGGCCGTAGTTGCTGCAATTGCTGTTGAAGCACTTGGGGCCGAGCATGTTCACGGTGTTTCAATGCCATCGCGTTATTCATCAAATGGCTCGCGCACCGATGCACAAGTTTTGGCTTCATCGCTCGGCGTAGATATGCAAACAATTTCGATTGAACCAGCGTTTAGTTCGTATTTAGAGATGCTTGAGCCAAGTTTCGCAAACCGATCAGCAGATTTGACAGAAGAGAATCTGCAAAGTCGTGTGCGTGGTACAACATTGATGGCGCTATCAAATAAATTCGGTTGGATGGTTTTAACAACTGGCAACAAGAGCGAAACTGCTGTTGGATATTTCACACTGTATGGCGATTCAGTTGGTGGCTATGCCGTGATTAAGGACTTATTTAAAACAAAAGTTTATGAATTGTGTGAATTTATAAATTTAAAATCACAACGCGAAGTTATTTCACGAGCAATTATTGACAAGGCTCCGTCGGCTGAGTTACGGCCCGATCAGCGCGACGATCAAAGTTTGCCGCCTTACGATGTGTTGGATTCGATACTTGAGTTATATGTTGAAAATGACCAAACGGCGCAAGAGATAATTGCACGAGGTTTTGATGCCGAACTTGTAAAGCGGATTTCACGACTTGTAGATGTCAACGAATACAAACGGCGACAAGGAGCACCAGGTGTTCGTGTCAGCACCAAAGCGTTTGGTAAAGATCGACGACTTCCGATTACCAATAAATACTCTGGCTAAGCCAGAAAATTCGTTACTCGTGAACCAATCCGCCACGTCGGTGGTATTGATAAATTAAAATCGTTGCAACTGCCGCAGATGTTGACCCGATAATTGCCGGTAGTGCGATCCCGTTGCTTGATTCGTATGCCCGTGTCGCAACAAGGCTCATCACACCGCGGCCGAGCGTGCCTGCACCAAAAACTAAACCAAGGCCACTTCCCGGGCGTTTTGGTACGAGATGTGTTGCAAGTGGCAACATGCTGACAACTGCGAATTCGAAACCCAAAATGTAAACCATTAATGCGATTAGTCCAAAAACTAGATTGTGTGCGACAAGCGAAAGTGCTAATCCACCTGGAATCATTACTAAACAACCGATCGCGATACTTTTTTCTTTGCCCCAACTATCGGTTTTTTTTGCGCTTGTCACCGATGCATATAATTCGACCAAGCCAAAACTAAAGCCAACGGCTGCGATGCCAAGTGCACCAAAACCAAACTGATCATCAAGCCATGCACCAAAAGTTATAAATATGCATTGACTCGCGCACATCGTGGCAAACATCGTGGCTACAACTAGCCACGCTCTTCCTCGTAGACGAATTCCATCATCAGCGATGCGCGATGACACTTCATGTGGTTCTGTTTTTATTCGGGCAGCGATAAACGCCAGCGACACTGATATTCCACATGCGCCAGCGATAAAACCTGCTCGCCATGAAATCAGTGCAGTAATTACTCCCATCCCAGAAACACCTATTAATAAGCCAAGCGCCCATGAAATTTCTATGATTCCGATATAGCGACCGCGCTTTTCGTATGGAACATGATCTGATATCCAACCCGCCATCCCAAGATCAAAAATGCATTTTGTAATGCTGATTAGCGTCACGCCAAGCGTAAAAATATAAATGTTCGGAGAAACTGCAGCGAATAATGCACCTGCGCCGATGCCGATTAATCCTGCGAGCATCGCCGTGCGACGCGAAAGGTGATCAACGAAGCGGCCAATAAATGGTGAGAGTAAACCTGACAATTCGGAGACTGTCAGTGCGACACCAATTTGAGAAAGCGAAACATCAAAACCTTTTGCGATGATCGCAACAAACGGCGGAGTGAAACGGTAACAAGCGTTAGTTGCTAGACGAGTTGATGTGAGCAAAGTTATGTTTTTGCGAACTAATTGCGAAAACGAATTGTCAAGCCATCGACTGAGCACAGTGTTACCTTAAAGCGATTCGCTTGAATTAAGTTGACCAATCACAGAGATGATGCGTCCTGCCGATATTTGACCGTCAGGGAGAACATCAAACCAACAGCCTCCAAGGTTGTCAAGTTTTGCATCGACGACTTTAAGTTCGCGGCGAATTGTGCGGATAACACCACTGTGACTAATTATGAGTGCTTGACCACCGCGACACTTGGCCGCGATGTCAACAAACGCCGCGGTCATTCGGTTCACGACATTTTGGTTGGATTCAAAATCTGGCGGCTGTTTGAATGATTCTAAATATCCTGGCCAACCAGATTCGATTTCTTCGTATGTCAAACCTTCCCATGGCCCAATAAAAGATTCCTTGAGACGATCATCAATAATCAAATCATTAACGCCATGTTTCTCGGCGATAATTTCGGCGGTATGTCGGGCGCGTTGTAATGAACTTGCGGCAATCAAATCAAACTTGCCAATTTTTTTTGCGGCCTGACGCGCTTGTTCAATACCTTCAGGTGTGAGTGCGATATCTGCTTGACCTTGCCATCGACCAAGGGCATTCCATTCTGATTGTCCATGTCGTAGAACAAGCAATCTTGTCTTCAAATTTGATTCACCTCGTACAGACACTCAACGCAGGGTAGTGGCTTGAGTACGATTAGTACATGGCACATTTGCTACTTTTCGCATCTGCGCGACAGGCTGCGGGTACAGCAAGCCGTGAAATTCAGGGGTCGACTGTTGACGAAGTTTTGAGCACCGCAGTTCTTGAATTCGGTAGCGACTTTGCAAAAGTGCTCGGTACCTGTCGTGTGTGGCTTAACGGCGAGGAAGCAATTGGTGCTGCTGCGGTTGGCGACGCTGACGAAGTCGCAGTTTTACCACCAGTTTCTGGAGGGTGTCAATGACAGACATTTTAAACGCAGAATCAATGTCAACTGCCGAAATTCGAGTTGCTCGCGCAGCATTGCAAATGCAAGAGGATGTAATTTCGTTCGTGCGTCGCATGGCTCAGGGGCGATGTGACCTAGCGCGCGACGAGCAGCGCCGTCGCGTAGATGGCACGCCGGCTTCCGGTATCAGCGTTTCGGACATTGCAAATGTTTTCGGTCAAGAACACGGCGGCGGATCATCGCGTCCACCGCGCGAAACAAATATCTCTGCTGAACACGCATTAATAGTTGAACTTGAGAAACTTTGTCAAGAAATCAGTTTTGGTGAGCTACGAACCCTTGATGACAAGTCTCTTGAAAATGTTGTTCAACAACTTTCACGTTTTGAAATTGCACAGTCGCTCGAGCGAAAAGCGCTTTTCGCATCAATCGATGCATTAACAGCGCAACTTGTGAAGCGCTACAAAGACGACGGCGTCAATGTCGACTCACTTCTTGCAGATTAATTTCGAAGCACAAATAATTTAATTCGCTTGTAAACAGGACCTGAATATCACGGTCTTAATATCACGACCTGAATATCACGGTCTTAATATCACGACCTGAATATCACGGCAGAGGCAAAACCCGACTAAAACGATAGGTTTTATAGTTCAATGAAGCGCGTTGCGATAATTTCGATGCACACGTCGCCCTTGGCTCAGCCAGGTGTTGGCGACGGTGGTGGAATGAACGTATATGTTCGCGAACTTGTTTCGGCAATGGCTCAAAAAGGTTTGCAATGCACGACGTATACACGTGCATGGCGCGAAGGACTGCCAGAAGTTATTGATGTCGAACCAAATCACAAAGTTGTACACATCAAAGCCGGAAAGTTTGATCTAGCAAAAGACGAGTTACTTGATGTTGTTGACGAATTCACGCAAGCAGTGGCTGGGGATATTGAACTTAAAGGTGGCACCGATGTACTTCACGCCAATTATTGGTTGTCTGGTTTAGTTGGACATCGTCTCAAGCATCAGCTTGGATTGCCGTTAGTTACAACTTTTCATACTCTGGCACGAGTTAAATCTCTTGGTGGAGATACCGAGTCAGTTGTTCGTGAGCGCGCTGAATTAGAGATCATCGGATGTGCTGATGCGATCTGCGTAAGTTGCCCAGAAGAGTTAAGTCAATTTCGTTCACTGTACGGAAAATCTCCCGGAGCATTGACAGTTGCATCACCAGGAGTTGACACTGCGTTTTTCTCACCTGGCGATCGTCGCGGCGCAAGGCGGGCACTTGGCTGGGGCGACAAGCCATTGCTTTTGTTCGTCGGACGAATACAACCACTTAAAGGTGTTGACGTTGCAGTGCAGACGTTGGCAGCGCTTAAGCGCAGTGACGCAGAACTAATGGTCGTCGGTGGAGCAAGTGGAACATTTGGTTCAAGTGAAACCAGTCATGTTCAACGGCTGATAGTTGATCTTGGACTAACTGGTCGAGTGCATTTTGTTGAGCCACAACCGCACCATTTGTTGAGTACTTACTATCGTGCTGCCGATGTTGTTCTGGTGCCGTCACGAAGTGAAAGCTTTGGTCTCGTGGCGCTTGAAGCCGCCGCGTGTGGCATCCCAGTTGTGGCGAGCGCTGTTGGCGGACTTTTAAATCTTGTAGAGCACGAAAAAACTGGCTATGTAGTTAAAAATCGTGACGTTGAAACCTTCGCTGGCTATACGCGCCGCCTGCTGGATGATCCAATTTTGAGTCTTTCAATGGGTACCCACGCTGCTCACCGAGCAAGAAATTATTCATGGGCTTCGACGGCTTCCAGTGTGATCGGTGTGTACGACGCACTTGCGGCGCGCCAACTAGTCGCTTGCTCGTAATCGCGTGAGTGATTTATTCGACGACGCGGCGATCGCCCGTGTTGAGCGACAAATTGACGAATGGCTAGGGCGCATTCGAGCGAGTTACCCGAACATTGAAGCAGTCGACCGCGCAGAGGGCGACGAAATCAGATGGTTTATCAGAATGCGCGGGGAAGAAAAAGATTTCACGACAATTTGGCTGACACTTGGTCAGAGAACTTTGCGCTATGAGACATATGTGATGCCTGCACCAGAGCAAAACGCCGAGCTTTTATATGAGACGATTTTGCGCCGAAATGAAAAACTAGTCGGTGCTCATTTTTCAATCGGAGTTGAAGACGCGATATTTTTGCGCGGCGAATTAGTGCTTTCTGCACTTGCCGAAAAAGAGCTAGATCGTGTGATTGGCACCATCTACTCAGTAGTTGAACAACTGTTTTGGAGTTTCCTTGAAATTGGCTTTGCCAAAGCAAAAGCCATGCGTACACAACGCAGTAGCACTCGAATCGCCGAGCGGTCGGGGAAGCCGTTAGGTGGTTCGAGTGTGTCTAACTAGGCTAATTACTGTGCGCAGGGCGATCTTGTTATGAGCAGCCCGTCTCTTGTCATTTTTGGCGGGGGCAATATGGGTGCAGCACTCGCTCGAGGTTTAGTTGCCGAAAAATTTTTAGTACCTAGCGAATTGGTGATAGTTGAAAAAAGTTCTGATCGTCGAGCGATCTTAAGCAAAGATTTTCCAGAGTCAGTTATTTCCGAGCAAATGCTGAATTGCGATTCAGTTATTGTCGCGGTTAAACCCAATGATGTTGCTGAAATTTGCTCGACGCTTAATAATTTCGGTGTTAGGCAGTTACTGTCAATTGCTGCCGGAGTAACAATTGCTTCAATCGAAAGTGTGTGTGGAAACTCAATTTCAGTTGTGCGCGCGATGCCCAATACTCCTGCACTAATTGGTCAGGGGGCATCAGCGATGGCGGCAAGTGTGAACTGTTCAAGTGATCAGATTTCATGGGCGAAAAAAATTCTGCAGAGTGTTGGCAAAGTTGTTGATGTCGAAGAAAATCTGCTTGATGCCGTTACTGGCTTATCTGGAAGCGGCCCAGCATATATTTTCTTGCTAGCTGAGGCTCTAACTAATGCCGGCGTGCAACAAGGATTATCGGCTGAAGTTGCCAATGATCTTGTTCGACAACTCCTGGTCGGCTCATCAGCGTTGCTGGCGCAAAGTGCTGATAGCCCAGCCAAGTTGCGACAAAACGTAACTTCCCCGAATGGTACAACGGCCGCAGGCATTGCCACACTTGAGAATAAGCATTTTGCAGAAATTATCTCAGCAGCGGTACACGCAGCAACGGCTCGAAGTAAAGAGCTTGGTCAATAGATTTCTTTGAAACTAAATGTTGATAATTTCTACCAAAATTTGTTTGATACCTGTTAATCGTGTCTAAAGTGACAATAGAGATGTCGCAAGATCACCGGACGGGGTAACCCCCCAACTGGGAGTCGCGCTCGCAAGAGCTGCGCCGTTTGAGCCGGTGCCGTCGGGGGGTTGGCACCGGCTCTTACGTTTCTCAGTATCGTGAGACGCCGATGGCAAAAAAATATTCGACAATCTCGTTTCTATCGGATTATGGAACGCGCGATGAGTTTGTTGGCGTCGTCAAGAGTGTGATTTATGAAATTGCTCCGAGCTGTCGTGTGGTTGACCTAACGCACGAAATTGAACCGTTCGATATCCGCGCCGGCTCACTGAGCCTTGCGCGATGTGTGTCGTATGTCGCGAGTGGTGTTGTGCTCGCAGTTGTTGATCCAGGAGTTGGTTCAAGTCGCCGCGCAATCGCTGTTGAAGTTGCAGATGGCAAAGGTGTTTTCGTTGGCCCAGATAACGGATTAT
>Ga0209190_1001180_pt1 | contig 18410 bp, 15 predicted proteins | sample M_140205_XF_Meta_FD_187315 | JGI IMG/M metagenome (GOLD analysis project Ga0209190, IMG submission 187315) | Freshwater microbial communities from Lake Montjoie, Canada to study carbon cycling - M_140205_XF_MetaG (SPAdes) (version 2) | ecosystem: Environmental > Aquatic > Freshwater > Lake... | reverse complement strand
AGGTGAAGGAGTTCAAGCTACTTGTAGCACACGACGGGTCTCCGCTCAATAGTGTGAATGCTATCACAAGAATGCTGAATAAGGTCTTCGGGAAGAAGGTTGGCTCTTCTATGCTCCGTCATATCTATCTCTCTGGTAAGTATGGTAATGAGTTGGAAGAGATGAAGAAGGATGCAGAAGCGATGGGTCATTCTGTAAATCAGCAGAAGGAATATATTCTAAAAGAATAATCGCTGGGCTTATTATAGAATGGCTCACACCTTCGTACTGGCTTGTATAGATCCACGCTTTACGAAAATGTTGGCCGATTTTCTTATCCACGAGAAGTATGTTAAGGATGATTATGACTTATTCGCTCTCGCTGGTTCTGAACTTGGTGCGAATGATAAATCGGCGTGGAAGAAGGTTCTAAAAGAGCATTTAGATATCGCCCTGGAACTTCACGATATCGAAGAGTTCTGGGTGTTCTCTCATATGGACTGTGGAGCGTACAAGGTCTTTATGGAGCTGGAGAAGGACGATGACCCCCACTTGCACGAGAAGCAGATTAAGAAGCTTTCCAAGTGGATTAAGAAACATTATAGCCAACTAGAGTTCAAAGGGTACATTATGGGGGAGACTGGGAAGATTGTTCGGGTCTGTTAAATAACCGATAACCGATAACCGATTGGGGTGAAGGTTTGTATAGGAAGTGTCTTCCATCTATAAAGATAGTATTCTGATACACATTGTATAGGAATACTATTTCTGCGAACGGTTTTCGGTTATCGGTTTTACAGCCGAGCCGAAGAGTAATACTTATTGAAACGATTGCGAATGTCTTCCTTGCTCTGGTTAGCCATAATAGCATTCGCATTGAAAAACTTCAACCGTCTTGCAACTTGACGCATACCTTCCACATCATCTGCGTTGTATAGACTGGCGAGAAGGGAACGCAACGCCATTACTGCTTGTGTATCGGTTTTCTTGGGACGACTTTCTTCGGCTGTAGCTGGTGCTGGTTCTATGAAATCGGGGCGTGTAGCTTGTCTTGGCTGTGGGATTTCCTGATAAGAAGAAGGGGAAAAGTCAGACCCCGGTCGTATCTGCCCTAATACTCTTTCCGCACTGCTTCGGGGTATAGATGCATAATATTCTTCTTCTTCAGTCAATGGTCTATCAGAAACATTTACCGGTGGAATCCCAGCAGGGGGCTGTCTACGGGCTACATTTTCCATACCTAACGCACGGGGGGCAACTGTAGAGATTGATGATAGCTTCCAGTGTTTCATTGCAGTCTTTACCAATGTGCGACGGTCAATCTCGGACAGATTTCCAATATCACCCGCAATCAACTCTTCCATAAAACCCAGCAGTTTCTCAAGATTGCGATATATCAGCCCAAACTTCTCATCTTGACGGCGTTCAGAAAGGAAACTAGGGGCGGGAACTGACCCGTGATGCTCCGCCATCGTAGCTGAAGAACGCTCTGCAAGAACTGCGTCCTTTACAGCAATATAGATATCTTGGAAATCTTCTGTCTCCAATGTAGGTGCTGTCTTAATCAATAATGCCGTCAGCTTACGGATATTTCCAAATACTAAATCAGAATAGTTTCCAGTTCCCACATTATCAATGACTTCGTTCAAAAGCCCATACAGCTCAAGTTTATCACTATCTTCGCCTGTCATTACACGATTATCCGACGGTGGTGGGACTTCCGGATTCTCCATTTGACGGATTTGAGATGCACGGCGGTCAAGAATATCACGAGCGTATTTCTGACCTTCAATACTGGATAATACACCACCCCGTAGATGGTGCTGGTTATATACGAAAGTACCAAGACCGCCCGGGTATGTATGAAGGGGGCTGATTGTTCCGCTCACAGAAGTCTGAAAAGGACGCTGACCGTTATTGATAGGATTTGTAATCACACGGCCGGGTCTCGGCTCACGGAAAGTCGTATGGTCGAAATGACGGCGAGATGCAATCGTCTCAAAATCATATTTTCGCTGTGCGTTCCGGAGTTCTTGATGATAAAGCTGGGACGGGATTTCAATCGGATAGCTGATCGTCATCGTTGCTGGTCTCGCACCACCCATAAAATATTCACGGGGTTTGTCATAAAGTGCATTGAACTCTGACGGAAATCTGACTTTCGGCTGTTTCACATAACCTTCTGCGATGCGATTGACAGCCATTCTATATTAACGACATAGATTTTTTAATCGGCGTTTAATATCCGTGTTCTTTGATGTGCTTGGAAGCCTGTCCCAGCGTCATACCCTTCTCTCTCATTAGTCGGGACACTTCAGCACCACGCTTCTTTCTTGCATCATTCGCACCCGCCTTCGCACGGGTTTTCTTACCTGTGCCGAAGTTTAGCGTTCCAGTAGGGTTCTGGTGATTGATACCACCATATCCACCGCTCAATGCACCGCCTTCAAAATATACACCAGCAGATGAAGCGGGAACACGACCACGGGGGTGTGATGTAGGATGAGTGCGACCCATTCCCACCGTATTACGAGCAAAGCCCAGACCCGGATTAGCTACACGACCCACATCTACCGCTCCACTGGGGTCTGCACCATTACTAGGAGTTCCAAGGGCTTCGCTCACACCGTTTGGCTGTCCCATTCCCTTACGGGGACGACCACGACCCGGCATAGTAGGATTGTTGTATACATTACCCATCTCGGCTCTCATCTGCTTCTCTGCAATACGACCAGCGGGAGTGTGGCGAGTACCGTGTCCCTGGAGTTTCGTAGCCACGCTATTCGCCGTGTTTAGTCCATTCAGACCAAGAGCAACGGCAGTCCCTACACCCGGAACAAAGGGAGCAACCACACTTGCAACCTTCGTAGCAGTAGGCAAGATTTTACGGCGTAGGTCGCTTTCGGGATTTACAAACTCGTTCTTAATCTTATTAAACATATCTCCAAAAAACCCGTTTCCGTGGAGCATACCTTCCATCATAGCACGAGCGTGTCCGTCGCCGTGCTTGGAACGAATAAACTTCGCTAACATCTTGCCTTGGTGATATGCAGGGTGTCCGCCACCCACGCCACCGGGCATTCCCATAGTGAATGTGGGTCTATCCATAGGCATACCTTCACTATGAAAGGGTGAAGCCATACGGTCAGACATACCAGCGGAAGAATAGCGTTGGCTCTTACCACCGCTCATCTCTTCATCGCTCTCCGATGAACTATCCGCCTTCTTCGCCTTTCTGGGCTTCCGCTTACCGTGTCCGATAAGACGGCTCATAGAACGGGGTGCAGAACCGCCGGACATCTCGGGGTTATGAGCCATCTCGTGTTCCTTCTGACGCTGACGGCGAACTTTACCATTTCCATTTAACTGCGGGTGCTGGGAAAACCGTTCCATAGCCCTTTCGTTGGCGAGTTCTCCCTGGGCGTTGTGTGCTTCAATCAGGCCGGGTTCTCTGCGTAGCATTCTATAAACATACCATATATTTTAATCGGTACGATTTACACCACAATATCTGCGATTACTAATTGCAGATATTTGATATTACTAAATGGTTAATCGGCAACCGCTTACATTAAGCGAGAAGCCAGAGAACGGCGACTGCGTCCACCGCTCATCGCACCGCCGGAAGCACCGTATCCGAGTTGCGTTGCACCGCTCTTGATAGCACCCAGAACGCCCGTGTCGGGGAGCATATTCTTAATCGGCGAGATATACTGCTTGGACTTCTCGTAGATATCCTTGCCCTTGTTGAAGATTTCCTTCGCCTTCGTGTAGGCAGAGCCAAGGTTGTCAAGGAAACCGTGTCCCACAAGGCGACGCAAACCCTGGGCACTTCCAGCAGGGGGAGCGGAGATGATGTCGGCTTCGGACAGCACGGACTTCACCACACGAGAAGAACCAGACTGGGACTCGAAGAAACCGCCATTCACCGCCACCACTACAATCTGGTAAGCAGACACGACGGCAGAAGTGTTGTTCTGTACCGTTAGGGCGAACTGCAATGTGAACGAGCCTGAAAGTCCAGCCGATTGTCCTGACTGTAGTGTGATATCCGTGCCGGGCTTGAGAACTAGGAAACCACCCACCGTGCTTACATTTCCACCCGTGCGACCAATCTTTGCAGAGCCAATCCACTCCGCAAAGTCCATATCCAGACCGTTGTGTACGGCCATCTGGTACAACTGAACCTGCTGGTGCGATGAGAGCAGACCAGAGAAGTTATCGAAGTTCACGCTGATACGAGTGGGCGGGAACATCCAATCGGCCTGTGTCGTGTCCGTGTAGGAAGGGGGACGGCAGAAGATGAGTAGCATATCTGGGATCTGGGGGAGAACGATGGTCTGCGAGTTCAGCGTCTCTGGTGCACCAATCGCCGTATTCAGACCCGTGAAGTTCGTGATATAACGGGGGTACTCCATATACTCCACCACTGACTTCGGGGGCAGGGGAAGGTCAAGAGACGGCGTTAGGAACTGGAACAGCATATTTGAGTTCGTGAAGGAAGCAGACGGGCGGTAGGCAACGGCGTTGATGGTGCGACCGTTCTGCGTCGTAGAACGGATTACACGGCTCGGGGCTACCATATTGCATACAATCTGGATGGAGTTGATGCCGAACAGACCCGTCTCCCACTGGGCGGAGTTAGCAAAGATGAAAGGAGACAGCACCAGCTTCTCCGTGGAAGTAAACTGCACGAAGAGAGTGTAGCCCACCAAGTCGTTCGTCGCATCACGCACAGGGATACCATCTACGAAAGTAATCGTCTGTGCTCCACCGGCGGGGGAAGTCGTGCCGTAAGTTCCATTACCAGACAGAACAGTTCCCGTGGCGTTCGTGAATACCACCAGCGGGTAAGCACCGTTAGGCACAAAAGCGGGTTGCTGACTGTCCGCCCAGCCGTTCAGGGGGTTATTCATAGCACCGTAGGCAGAGTTATAGGACTGGTAAGTGTCGTCCATCGTCGGGCAAGTGCGGGACTTCTTGTTGTCGGCATAGGAAGTCAGACGGAGAACCTGCTTGAGAATATCAGAAGTATTCATAGTCGTAGTCGTGTCGTTGATGGTCGCCGTCATCGTCCCGCACAGCGAGTGCAGGGGGAAGTTCGTCAAGGCACAATCCTGCCCGAAAGTCAGAACGGGCTGGTTGACCGTTAGGGGGACGGAGATGGGGGCGACTGCTACCGTCAGGGGGCAAGTGGAAGTCCAATCCACGGCACGGTCAATAAAAACATTCTGCGAAGGCACATTGATATTGTAGGTGTGCTGGGTTGTCGTCTGCGAAATCGCCTGGAAAGGCACAGCCGTCAGAGATAATGCACCCTTATTCACAGCGTAGGCGGGGGAGTGCTGGACGATGCGGTCATCAAAAACTGCTTCCTTGGCGATGTCGGATGTAGCCATTCTATAACTTTAGCAAACATAAAAAAAATCCTTAAAACGCTACACCGGATATTTAGACGGAAATGTTGTTGTGGTTCTTTTTGCGGAACATAAGTTTCATAGACACGCTTGAGAGATTAAACATTTGCAGGGGGTAGAGTTTGCCGTCCAAGCGGTTCTTCCAGAAGACGGCGACATCCACCTGCCGGATTTCATTCTGCCCGTTCTGGAATGCCGTAATGCGGTACTCGGCTGACGGATTGTATTCAATAAAGCCACGCCAGTCGGAAGCACGGGTGAGAGCAAGAGAGATATCTGTGATGATGGGGTTGAAGGCGGACGGGGTCGTTCTCGCTGATGTATTGCTGTTTCCATACTGCACCGGAACTGTCTGCTGTTCGTTCGCCACCGGAAGAAGGGTTGTGGTGAATACAATACTTGCAACCGGAGACCATAGGGTGCTGTTGCTCTCGTAATCCTGCGACATTACCACATAGGTCGGGGTCGTCGTTGATAGTACATTCTGCCCCAGGTAGTTATAGACCAGCATTTCATTCGTAAGACCGGGGAATACTTGATTGACATTGTTCGTAATACCCTTACTGCCCCACCCACCGCTAATCTGACCCGATAAACCTAATGGCTGGGGGATTGTTCCCCAATAACGATTGACGAAGTTGGTGAATAGACCATACATATTCGGATTGAAGAACAACTGATAAAACTGCGTGGCCGATCCGGAGTTGATGGGTGTGCCGAGACTACTCATACCATACGCCGTGCTGTCGTAATAGATACTAAATAGATTGGTTGTAGTGTTGTAGAACATCTTCGGGGGGACGGCCGTCAGCGTAGGAGCAGGGGCTATCCTTCCCCAACCACCACTGTATGAAACTCCATTCACAGTAATAGGAGTTCCAACCGGGGCTACCCATAGCGTATTGAAAGCCGTCTGCAGGGCTGTGTTTGCCGTCGCAAAGGTGTTATTCACGAGCTGAACCCACCAAGCATAGGTGTATACCCAGTAGTAGCGGGTGCTTACATCTTGGTCTTCAATACCACGATACGCCACATAGTTCCAAAAAACGCTTGTACCCGTAGGGAGAGCAGGGGGCGTGTTATTTAGATTGTTATTCCGTGTGGATACCCACTGGTAGCCAAGGTATGCTACTTGCTGGTTCTGTGCGTAAGGTGTGGTAGCCGACCAGGGGGGGGCATCGGGATACGGCGGGACGGTCGGCACAGGGGCGAGAATAATGTTCTGTGTCTCTGGAATGAAACTTACAAAGGTCTCGGGGCTATACACGGAAATCGTGGTAGGCGTTCCAGCACCGTTGTTGTATGTTAGATTTGCACAGATGGTCGTGGAGTAGCAGGTGAGATTTACATCGGAAGCAAACCCGCTGATACCAAGATTGTTGCCGTTCGTCAGAATGGTCGGAATGAAGAGCGGTAAGTCCTTACCTGCACCGTTCATAGAGAAGCGAACAATAGAGAAGTTATAAAGACTGCTGTCCTTCAGAATGGGCGTATCTCTGTTCTCATTGAACCGGATTTGCGGGTCGCCTAACTGACTATAGTTGGAAGCACTCGTGTTATTGTTAATGATGTCAGCGTTCAAGTAGATGATGTCGGGAGACTGGTCGTCCTTCAACTGTTGCTGGTAAGAAACAGAAGTAGAGTATCTGTCAGCCATTCTATAACATATACTACTTTTTTATTATTTCAAAAGTTAATGCGGACACGAAGTCATCGGGCTTCAATCCCGAGTTCATTACCATATTGTAGAACTGGCGTAGCGTCTTGTTGCGATGTAATAATCTTGCAACGACCCAACGACCACAAGTATTAATATCTTCCTTGTCTTGCTGGAAGGAATAGGTATTGAAGTACACTTTCATATTTGACTTGCGAAGTAAGCGGGTCAAGTGTGGTTTTAGTTCATCTAGCTCCCGTAGTTTCTCTTTTGACAACCATTTACGGTCTGCGTCGGGAGCAGACCCATAGGGGTCAAAGTATTCAATCATATCTGCATTACGAATAAGACCCGTCCAATGACCCGTTTGGTCGTTCTCCGTTAAAAACAGCAACACACTACGACCATCTTCATCAAAGATTTCCGTAATGTCTTGCATATCTTGCAGTTCCGGATATGTCATAATGACAGTCTTACCCAGTATAGCTTCAATATCAGCATCCGATAGGGCATATGCCTTAATCTGTGCAAAATCCATCTATTACTCGTATGTGATTTATTTTAAAAACAAAACTACCCATTAGTAAGATGAATATCTTTGAGACACGAGCTTATCCGCTAAACTATAGCACCGACGCTTTGCGTGTTATGAATATGATGTCTTTTAAGGAAGGTGATGCCGTTATACTAGGGTCAAGTGGTGTAAGATCGCAACAGTACGCAGGAGATTTTGACTTGTTTGAAACTGTGCGAGTAAAGACAGCGGGACAGTTTGTAAAACGCTTTCAGGCTATGGTAAAGGAAGTGCAGAATGCCGATGGCTGTTATGTAGGCGATATTAAGTGTGGAGAAGTCAAGGAATGGAAAGTATCTCCCGACAACGCTAAAGCAAAGTTAGCAGGTCTTCATTCAAGTGGTATTATTTCCGCTGAAGAACTGGATGAAGCGAAGAAAGTTCTGGATAACCCTTTGACTGCAAAGCGTGAAATCAAGTTTGATGTAGTTCGTTGGAAGCCCAGCGAAGTAGAAGCCGGTTTCGTCATACTTCGTGATGGTCGTAAGATGTCGCTGGAAGAAGCCGTACTTTCTGGCGGAGTTATCAAGTTAGATGTTGTCGCTTGGCTTGGGTGGCGTTATGTAGAGTTCAGTATGATTTATGATCTATATGTGAATGGTAGACGCACTTCTACAGTTGGCTTGAACTTTGTGAAGTCCATCAAAGAAGACATACTTTATTATAAGAATACCAATCCATTCAAGTATCTCAAACGGCTCTTCTCACTTGCAAAATATACGAAAGATGTGAAGCTTGGAGAGAAGCTTGTTCCCGTGCTGAATAGCGACTTGGGACGCTTGTACTTGTTGTCTTCCGATATCGGAACGCTCTTGTACCTGCTAGAGAACTATGACCGCTTTGATGAAGCTCACATTCAAAAGGAACTTTCTGGATTTCGTATGAGAATGGGGAATGTCTACAATGTCCCAGACTTTCTAAAAGCAGAACCCCAGTATCTGAAAACTCTCTGGGAACTCGAGCATAAACCCTTCAGTCCCAAAGCCTTTGAAAAACCGTTGGCCGATATGAAAGAGAAGATTGATGGGGAACTTGCAAAGGCTACTATCCCTTTATTAAAGCGTTTGGGGGTCTGAAAACCGATAACCGATAACCGATCGGGACAAAGGATTTCCTATAGGGGGCTTCTCTCTCTCTCTCTCTTTCTTAAAAAAGATTTCCTATACAAACTTCTGTCTCAATCGGTTATCGGTTATCGGTTATTGTGTGAAAACACTTACTGCTCTGCTCCGAAAGCGGGGTTTGCTTGTACCGTCTTTAAAGGGGGTGGGGGGGGTTTTAGTATTGGTATTTTCCAAATAAAAAATGAAGAGTTAGAAGCCCATCATTTTTTATTTATTTTATGACGATTGCATTTTTTAGTAGTTGGTTAAGAGTGGTGTATAGAAATCACAGGGTTTCTTCTGGAAAACTATAAAAAAGTAGCGACCCCGCCACTTCTTCACAGAGCATACAACGATTTTATTAATATACCAACCCTTCTGTTTCAATCCTTCTATACGCTTTGGTGTCATAGTTGCAAAGCATCTATCATTACCCAAGAACGCCACGCCCTTTCTTGATCTGTGTGTATAGTAGTCTATCAAATACCAAAAACTATTTATTCTGCCTTGTCCGTGTTCTAAACGAAATGGCGGATTTGATATAACCCAATCATATTCGCCGACATAGTCCTTGAAATCCCTATGCTGTTCTATTTCAGACCAATCTTTTTCATTTGCAGGTGGAAAAGAGTTGTAAAATGCCCCTTCGCCCTTGAAGGGTTCATACAAAAAATCCGAAGCTTCGATGGGTATGCACTTTATTAAATCTCTACACAGTTCAACCGGAGTTTGATGAAATAAATATGTTTCCCGATCCATTTCTACTAGTAAAAAAAGTTTTTTATTTGGGAGCTGGAACGCTAATAGCAGTTAGCGGTGGCGTGGAAGTGGATAAGTCCAGCGACATCTCTGCAGTACTTCCACAGCACACCGAACGCATTCTAGTATGCCTGAAATAATGATAAAATAACCCAACAGCGATAGCTACTGCACCAATGATACTTCCACCCGCTAAACCACCCGCTAAATCCATAGAAGCCAATGGGTCGGGGGAAGGTATCGTAGCGTTCATCTATAATCGTTGCTAGTTTAATATTTTTGCAGAATGTTCGCTTATCTGATACTGGGGAAAGTTCTTATGGAAACACACCCAGCGACTTCCCAAACGCTTTAGTTGTGCGACGGCTTCCTTATCAAGTCCCAAGTGCGTTTCCAGAAGGTACTTGAGCGGTTTGAATGCAGTGGCTTGGGGGTATACTACCAAGTGTGTCATTTCGTTCAAGATAAGACGGGTGTTCTTGTAGTTGGATAGGTAGTGTGTAAGGCAGAGCATAGTCGTATTGGTGTGCCGTCCTTGGATTGCAAGATTGTCAATCAAGCTCATAACCGCCTTGAAATAGGGTGGCTGGAAGGTATCATAGTCATCGAAGATAATCATACAGTTCTCAAACTCTTCTATTTCGGGCGGATTATCAATAAGGGTATCCACATTAATCCGCTTCGGTTTTCCTATCTTCATTCTATCCAGCGTTTCATCTTCCTTCAGCTTACTAATAAGATAAATCTCACGCTCTGGATAGAGCTTCTTGTATGCTTCAGCAAGACCCCGTGCAAAATAAGACTTTCCAGAACCCGATGCACCACAGACATACCACACAGTTCTAGTTTTAGGGTCAGGTGGCGGTATGGGCTGAAACATACTATCAGTATTAAGATCAATCTCTTTTTCATTCTCTTCATCGTGCAGAACCTTCTCGTACAGTTTCTTCACTTCTTCAGGCTCTATAAGGCTACTGATAGGAAGGCCTTTCATTTTGGCTTCGCTCAAGCGGTTCATAATACCAACACGCTCACGCACCGGGAACTTTAGCAAATCGCTCTGGTAGTGTTTAGCGTTTATCTCCTTCTTGGAACGGTGGATAATAGAAGGCTTGTCTTCGTGCAAGTATAGGACTTGCTTGTCATCGTCTCCGCCTTTTACAAAAGCGATGGGTTTGGCGGTCTTGCTCTCTGTGAAGGACAAGGTCGGGGTCGGCATCTATATATTTACTACGAACATTTTCCAAAAAAGAAACACACGAGAAAAATACCCCCGTTTTTATTTGTTTCTATTAGCAACCGCATTCTCTTCATATAGATTAATAATCTATGTGAATAGACTTTATTACTGCGATTTATTCCATTTTTTTATATAAGGTGGTAAAGTAGAATGACTGTGCGATTTCTACAAGGGGATTGTTTGAAGGTTATGCAAGATATTTCCGGTGGAACGATTGGCTGTTTTATATGCGACTTGCCTTATGGTTGTTTAGAACCAAAGAGAAAAAGAAGCGATGAATATGTTAAACAAGTGAAAAGTTCATCTGTAGGTCAAACATCTTGTTCTTGGGATATTCCTATTGACCTTGAAAAGTTCTGGGAAGAAGTTCGCCGTCTTCGGAAATCAGATGATACTCCTTGTTTGATGTTTTGCAACACGAAGTTTGGTATTGATTTAATAAACTCTAATCCCAAGGAGTTCCGTTATGACCTAGTCTGGGATAAGTCAAATGCTGTTGGATTTCTTTTAGCAAACAAGAAACCGATGGCTTCTCACGAAATGATTTATGTGTTTTCAAAGAAGGGGTCATATTACAAACGCATCAATATCAAGGGCGACTTCCCTGCAGGGGGTGGTGGGACAAGTTCTGCAAACTTTCTTCCTATTGCCGGAATGCCTAACAGTGGAACGACCAAGGCGGGTGAGCGGTGTCCCACTTCGGTTTTGTCTTTTGCTAATAAGAAAGTTAAGAACGGACACCCAACTGAAAAGTCTATTGAACTCTATAAGTTTCTTATTGAACGATACTGTCCCGATAATGGTGTGCTTCTTGACCCCACTGCCGGTTCGTTCAATAGTTGCTTTGCAGGAATAGAACTAGGTAGAAGTTGTATTGGTATTGAGAAGAACGAAGCTTTTTTTAAGAAAGCTAATGATAAACTTTTAGCAATGAAACCGCCTAGTTAATCTATTAGGAAATGTTTAAGCGTTGTTTTCCGGCGATAACCGATAACCGATAACCGATTGGGGCGAAGGCTTTTCTATAGGGGGGTTCTTCCTTCTTCTTCCTTCTTCTTCAAAGATAGTTCCTATACAAACTTCTGTGTCAATCGGTTATCGGTTATCGGTTATTGTGTGAAACTGCAAACCTTTCATTTCAAAATAAAAAATCCACCCCACACAAGAAAATCCTTGGATTCCTTGGACTAAAACCCACCCCCTTTGGAAAAGTTGAAACTGCGATTTCTCCAAAAAGGGGGTCAGAGCCAATCCCCCGGCATTTGTGGAAAAAAGGGTTTAAACATTTCCGAATATATAAGTATAGAACAAATGGCTTCCACCCTTGTCGCCCCCCCTGCAGTCGTGAATACCGACCTGAAGATTGTGAAGACGGAGCTTTATGACCCAGATGTGATGGAAGTCCTTGTACGAAGCACGAAGGAGTTCAGTAAGAGCCAGTTATACAACCTTTCCCGATACAAGAAGAGTCGTAAGCACGGAAATGCAGTAGAAGTCGTGTATCACTATGGAAAGGGGTGTGAGAAAGACCAGCTGGGTCGCTTGTATCCCCACGACAACATCGGTCTTCAAGCATTTCCCCACGATATGCGGAATCCACTACTGGAAAAGCATTATTGGGACTGTGATATAGAGAACGCTCATTATATCTTCTTGGCGAAGTTGGCGGAAGAATGGAATCTGAAGAACGACAACATCAAGTTCTACATCAACAATCGTGATGAATGCCTACTGATGGTATCGTCCAACCGTGCAACCGGCAAGACATCATACTTGAAGGTGGCGTATGGCGGTCAAATCAAGCTGTATTCAGAGCATTACAACGATGACGGGGTTGAGCCTGAAGGCGACATAACCCACTTGAAGAAGGTGGAAAAGGAGATGGTGTCTATTGTGGATATGTGCTGGGCGAAGTTCCCACAGTATCACTACATCGTAAAAAAGAAGGCAAACCCGAAGTATTCATTGTTCGCTCTTATTCTGCAGACGGAAGAACGGAAGTGCCTACTGGCGATGGACGAGTATCTGAAGACACAAGGTAGGCAGATGGATATCTTGATACACGACGGCGGTGAAGTGCGGAAGCTGGACGGCGAGACCAAGTTTCCCGAGCATTTACTGCGGGGTATGGAACAAGCCGTGATGACTGCAACGGGGTATGCAGTTCGTGTCTCTGTGAAGCCGTTCCGCCATCATTTCAAGATGCCTGATACGACCCAGATGGAAATCATCGATGACGAGTATGCAGGACGGCGTTTCGTCAGCATCTGTGCCGACAAAATCGCCCGTGATGGCGAAGATGTCTATTACTTCAACGACCAGACGGGTATGTGGGAGAACACCGAGACCGCCTTTCGTACTGCAGTCATTCAGAACAAGGACAAGCTCATATTCAAGAACGGCGAAGAGCTTATCAACTACGGTGGGAAGGAGACAAATGTTATGGCGATGAAGAAGTGGATTCTGCCGTCTTTGGAAGACACGAAGTTCATCACACGGAATGCGGACAGTTCCAAACACAAGTTGCTCTTCGCCAACGGCATCTTTGACTTCAACACGGGCTTTACAGAAGGCTTCAATCCGGCCATCGTCTTCAACAAGCGTATTGACCGCCCCTTTCCCAAGGAGCGTAATGAAGAACTCATTAAGAAAGTCAATAACATTCTCTTTGTGAATGCCTTTGATGAAGGAGAAGGCAAGTCTGTTGGGGAATACCTGAAGAAGGCTCTATGTATGGGGCTTATTGGCGATTACCGTCGCAAGAAGTTCCATTTTGGTCTTGGAGAAGCCAACTGTGGTAAGGGTGTCTTGGTCGGTGCGATGAAGGGTGCTTTCAACGACTACATAACGGAATGGGACGCAAACAATATCAAGTACAACCCGAGAAACGGGCAAGATGAAGCGAAGAAGATGGCGTGGATGAAGGAGCTGGTCGGTTGCAGACTGGCGTTCAGTAATGAAATCCGTATGGATAAAGTGCCGATTGATGGAAACCAGATGAAGGCTCTATCGTCTGGTGGCGACGAAATGAAGTTCCGCACCAACTTCAAGGACGAAGTGAAGCTTATCAATCGGTGCAGTATGTGGCTGATGGCGAACGACTTGCCCGAGATTACTCCCAAGGACAGCGGAACAACCGAGCGGATTCGTGTCGCACGGTATCGCCTACGATTTGTAAGTAAGCCCCTGGAAGAGTGCAGTGCTGATGAGCGTCCGAAGGATGAGAGCCTGAAGGATGTATTCAGCGACAACGCAGACTACAAGAACGCCCTGTTCCATTTGATGGTAGACACTTACCACGGTATGGCCGAAGGCGAACGCAAGTGGAACGGTAAGCTGTACGAGCCGAAAGCCGTTATGGAAGATACGAAGGAATGGGCTGGTGATGTGAACGGCGACTTCAAGACCATCCTGGAAGAACGCTATGAGATCACAAACAGCCCGGACGACCAGATTGAGTGCAAGGCAATCATTGACTTTATCGTGGGGGTGCGGAAGCAGAACTTGTCGCCCCAGAAAATCGGCAGAGAAATCAGTAAGTTAATCAAACTACCGGACGGCATAGAATCCCAGAAGCTTGTTTCCGGCACGAAGTACCGTGTGGGTATAAAAGAACGGGAATAAATCATAATGGGGGGGTGATGTATAGATTTTCAGATAAGTTCTCATTTTTACTTTGCGTTCGCAGTTCCATATTTTTACCTGTGGTAATAATATAGAAATGCCCGGCTTCGAGATGTCTGAACTAGAAGACCTTCTGCTGAAAGTTATGGAGAGTGCGATCAAGTGCAAGGAGCTTCAGACGACGGCTGATGAAAGCACTACGGGCGAGACCAAGATTGCTTATGCAACGGTACATAACGATTTGAAGTGGAAGCTGACACAGTCAATCGGTAAACTGTGGTATTATGTATGCGGTAGTGAAGATATGAACCCTTTCAAGAAGGCTGATGAACGGGCAGATAAGGAAGTTGAAGTCAAGGAAGATGAACCCCTGGATGCCGAGCAACAGGAAGATTGGGAAGAGTTCAAGGCACTCCTGTATCGTATGGATAAACGCATATCCGCAGAGAAGAAGTAAAAAGAATATATTTGCTAATGTAGAGAATGCCTTATAAACTACGCAAAGCCCCAAACCGAGATTTGTTTTGGGTCGTTGGTGAAAATGGCGTGAAGCATTCAAAAGATCCTATACCCCGAGAGAGAGCAGAAGCCCAGATGAGAGCCTTGTATTCGGCGATGAGAAAAGAAGGTGGTGTAAGCATTCCCAAAAAAGAGTTCATAAAGGAGCATAAGAAGTTATTGAATATTTTCAAGCACCCGACCAAGAAGGCTTTGAAAGCAGAGTATGCAGACCAGAGCAAGGAACTCAAGCGGGTTATGAAGGGAAAAGGTCTGCTTTCAAATATGTGGAATATCTTTGCTAAAGCCACGCCCAAATCAATACAGAATGCGATTGCTAAATATGCAACCCCAATAGCAAAAGTAGCAAGTGCTATTACAAGCATATTCGTTCCACAAGGATATGCCCCCAGTGTTAAAAAATGGTTAGAAGAGAATGGTGCTGGGGTCATTAAGGGCATACGAGTCCGCCGTGTTCCGGTATCTGCTGGAATAAATCTTGCATTTCAAGCCATTACGGTAGGGCAGTGGGAGCAGACCAAGAAGAAGGTTGGATATGATGATTTATTTCATTTAGCTCTTATCATTGACTATGAACTGAATGGAGTACCCAAGACCGCTTTACTGGAGAAGTTGAATGTGATAAACTTGACAAACAACTTGGATAACTCTCCGAAAGATGAATACCATACCATACCGATTACAACACCGATAACAATCATCGATGCTCTCAATAAAACCCAGTCGCAGATGGGTGCAAAGTTTTTCACATATTCGGCCTTCAAAAATAACTGTCAGAACTTCGTATACTCCTTTTTACAAGCTAACAATCTGCTAACAAGCGAAGCCAGTTCCTTCATTCTGCAGGGAGTAGATCAAGTTCTGCAAGAACAACCGGAGTATACGGAAGATGTTTCCCAGACCATAACAAATCTCGGTGGAATAGCAAATCGTTTAATAGAAGGTTATGGAAAAGTCATTCGTCGCAAGTTAAAAGCTCGTGATGGATGGCGGTAATAAAATGGTATCAATGAATATAGACTAAATGCCGGTTAGCCGTTCAGCATTGCGATTTCAAGACCAACTGTCGGGCTACGACATAGACCCCCAGAGATATCTTGCTGAAGCAAATCGGAAAGCGAAGAAATATAATGGGTCTTCTCTCCGATTTTCACAGGATAAGACACACAAGTTGGAACTGACCGACCCATCTGGTAAGATTGTAAGGTTTGGTAGGGTGGGCTATGGGGACTTCTTGATATATTCCCATTTGGAGAAGCTTGGTTATTTCCGGGAAGGATACTCGGATATGAAGAGACATACCTTTCAGAAGTCCCATTCAGCGATTCCAGGGGAGTGGAGAACCAACCCATTCTCGCCGAACAACCTTGCACTTCACATTTTGTGGTAATCGTTGGAATGTACTGCAAATCTATTGTTGATTCTTTCGTTCCGGTTGTACCGTTTTGCCCGTTAGACATTCTACTAACTAACGGGATTTTGTTTCACAAATAAAAACGATATACAGATATAGAATGCCCCCTGCACCGATTGAACCCAAGGGACGACTGATGAGCCAAACGAATAACAATCCCCGCCAAGGTGGTCGTAAGCCTTCTAGTATGGATACGCCTTATCAGTTTCGGGAAGAGAACCACCCACTTCACAGACACGCAACGGCTCTTGTAGATGATTTGTTCGACGCTGGTTTAGCGGGTGGTAATCATAGCAATAAAGGCGACTATGTTCGCCAGATGCTTGAAAAGGTTCGTGAGTAAGACGGGATTTTGTTCCACAAATAAAAAACGATATACCAAATATAGAATGCCCCCTGCACCCATTGAACCAACCGGAAGACTTATGAGTCAGACGAACAACAATCCCCGTCAAGGCGGAAGAAAGCCTTCTAGTATGGATACGCCGTATCAGTTCCGTGAAGAGAACCATCCACTGCATAGACACGCTACGGCTCTTGTAGAAGATTTGTTCGATGCTGGTTTAGCGGGTGGTAATCGTAGTCATAAAGGTCAGTATGTTCGCTGGATGCTTGGAAAGGTTCGTGGCGACCGTGAAGGCAACTCAATCCCCGGTCAAGGTGCTTATGCAAATCCGTATGCAAAGGACAGTAAAAGAGATCCAGAGTACGCCGGTTGGTCTCCTGACGATTGGGAAGGCAAGTTTCCCGCTTTTGATCCGTCGAAGGTGAAAAAGAACAATCGTTCCAGATTTATAAATCAGTTGGCCGATAGTAAGGTTTCCGCTCCCTTTTCTGTTTCCCTTTCTGCTCCTGCTACTTTTGGTTCTACTGTAAAGGAACAAGTTGAAAATATAAAAAAGATTTTATTAACTGGATCATATCCCGTAGAAACTGAAAAACAAGCTGTTAGAAAAGCATTGGATATTTTAAAATATAAAGAAAACGATATCGTACAACAAATACGGAAACCATTACAGAGAGAGCTTTTTACAGTCCTGCAACAAATAAAAACAAATCCGAAGTATAAAAAATATAATATACTAGGACATAACCCCGCAAGTGGTAAGCCGGATTATAGAATAATAGATTTATCGGAAGCATCAAAAGAAATCCCTGTATTTGACAAGTCTGTCGTTGATATTGTAGAAGCGGAACAAAAGGCAACAGCTAAAGCAAATAAGAAGCAGGAAAAAATAAACAAGGATAAACAGTTTATCGAAGAACAAGAACGATTGAAGAAAACAAAGCAAGAAGAAGCCTTGGTCGATAAAAAGAGTATTATGTCAAAGTGGGGCGAAAAATATCCATCAAACGATTTATTGTTTTTATTGGCGGATAATGGTGTAAATGACGCTATAAACTATGCTAAAAACGAAAAAGGTGAAAAGCTCACGGGAGTTCCATACAAAGATTTATATTATACTTATCCCGGTATATGGACGGAACTAAACGACTATATAGAAAAAGAATATGACTACGATAAAAAGAAAAAGGCTTCTGCTCCTGCTCCTGCAGAAGATGCTTCTATATCGGGACATATTCGCAAGATTTACAACGAGCAAGTCGCTTATTTTAATGATTTACAAAAACGGCGAGATGCTAACAAACTGGGCGACAAAATACCGGCAGAACCCTACCGTCCGCCATATTCTCTAAAACAACAGAAGGAATCTCTTGAAAAGCTGAATAAGTTTTTAACACAGTATGGTGCTACCCGAGTTCAGCAGTTCATAAATAACTATGACCTGAAAAATCTGCGGAGACTGATGGATCAGATAGCGTCTTATGAAGTGCAGACCGAAGTTGCTTTCAACTATGGCGTGGAACTTCCAGACTTGGACTATTCAAATATGTCTATATCACCCGCTTCTAAAAAGAAGTTCGAGAAGGAGTTGCAGGATTATATCACAAGAAACCACAGCAAGATTGAAGCTGAAGCAATAAAGGATATTATGTACCGCCCCACCCTTCATTTCGGAAGTGGTCGGCCGGAATGATACAAACTAAACATCACAATGAAATAGATATTCTATCAAGTTGGCGGGTATTGCATACCTTTTTGATAATGTAGAAATGCACTTG
>Ga0209190_1001179_pt1 | contig 18414 bp, 26 predicted proteins | sample M_140205_XF_Meta_FD_187315 | JGI IMG/M metagenome (GOLD analysis project Ga0209190, IMG submission 187315) | Freshwater microbial communities from Lake Montjoie, Canada to study carbon cycling - M_140205_XF_MetaG (SPAdes) (version 2) | ecosystem: Environmental > Aquatic > Freshwater > Lake... | reverse complement strand
GGAGATTTCTCGGCGGCGCGCGGTCTACGTCGGGCTTTGCGTTTATGGTTTGGATGTTTCCATAGCGGAGGTGTCGCGGATTCTCTCGGCGCCTTCAAACGCTGTTTATCGTGCTGCGGCGCGCTGGGAACAAATGCCGAAAAAATACCGCGCCGATATGTTACTTAAATTTCATAATCTAATTCAAGTTGAGGATTTGTAAAAATGATTTTACCGCCATATTTACCGCTGTTTACTGACGAATTTCTAGGCTCTGTCCAAACGTTGACGAATGAGCAGTTAGGCGCGTTCGTCCGGCTTGCGTTCTGTGGTTGGCATCATCCGGTAGCGGATAATGCGGAGTCGATACGCCAGGTAGTCGGCGGCTCAATTTCTGAAGCTGATTTAAGCGTTGTTCTTTTGCGCTTTTATTCTTGCGGTGGAGATTTGAAATTAAACAAGGTCGAGGCGTTGCGTAAAAAATACGCGTCGCGCGTTTCGGCTGGTCAAACGGGCGGCCAAGTTACGGCGCGCGGTCGCGCTATCGGCGCGCTGAAGTTAGGGGGCGCGAGTGCTTAGCGATGATTTACGGTTACTCATTCGCGAGTTATGGCCGCGGGCTACGTGGTCTAATTCTTTGCGGGATTTGTGGGTAGAGACTTTGGGCGGTATTGCGTACGATGATGCGCGGCGCGCGCTATTTGAAGCGAAGAAAAAATATCCGTATCCTCAACCTGAAATAGCTTGGGTAGTGGAATTTCTGCCGCCAGCGGCGGCGATTGCCGGTGCGGGTGGCGCTGTTTACTTTGTCGATTTTGACGCGCCATCGTTAAAATATAACGGGCGCGCGTGTCGCGCGTCGCGCGTGTTTCGTGATCGTGAGGCGGCTATATCTTTTTGCGAGACTGTCCGCGGAAAGCTTCGCGCGTGAGGGGACGGAAGCGTAAGCCTACGGCGCTCCTTACGGCGTCGGCTGATATTTATACTGTTGAGACTACGCGCGGATTTGAACCGATAGCGCCATCTGAAACGGTGGAACCTCCTACGTTTCTTGTTGGCGTCGCGCTCGATACCTGGCGGCGGCTTGCGCCGATGCTGTCGGCTATGCGAGTATTGACGCGCGCGGATGAAATGGAATTAGCGATGTTATGCGAGAATTGGGCTATGTACTGCGATAATCAAGCGGAGATAGCGCGAGTCGGGCGGGCGGTCTATTCCGTTTTACGTTATGACGATGGCGGCGAGTTAGTCGGCGTTTCGGTTTCTGCGATGGTTGCTAATTCGGTCCGGCTGAGGGACGCGGTGAATCGAGGCCTAACGGAGTTCGGATTAACGCCAGCGGCGCGCGCTCGGCTGATTGTGGGAAAGTTGAACGCGCCGAATACTAAAGCTAGTTTATTTGCGAGGGCGAAAAAATGATACTTGCGTGGGGTTGGCGTTGACGCGCGCGAAGATTTCCGCGGAAAGTGTGAACCTGATTCCGGGATACGATGCCATTGGGACGGCCGGCGGGCGGTATACTTTTGATCCTGAGGCGGCCGCGCACGCGCTTGATTTTATCGAGGGCTTATGTCATTACGCAAAAGGTTCTTGGGCGGGTAAGCCATTTCGGCTATTACCCTGGCAAGTAATCCTAGTTTCAAATTTGTACGGGTGGCTGGATTCGCGCGGGCTTCGCCGCTATCGGCAATGTGGCGTATGGGTGCCGCGCAAAAACGGTAAAACGGAGCTATGCGCGCCTTTGGGGCTTTATCATTTACTCGGCGATTCGGAACCTACGCCGGAGGTTGTTTCCATTGCGGCGGATCGCGCGCAAGCTAAGCTAGTTTTTGAACGGGCTAAGGCGATGGTACGCGCGGAGCCGGAATTATCTTCTCGGCTCGAAGTCTACGCGCATAAAATTTTATGTCCTGTCGAGGGCGGTTCGTGGTTGCCTATGTCGAGTGATGCTCCTACGGCTCACGGCTTGCATATTTCATTCGCGATATGTGATGAGGTTCACGCTATGCACAATCGGCGGGAGCTTTGGGAGGCTATCCAAACGTCAATGGGCGCGCGTACTCAACCGCTGTTACTGTCGATTACTACGGCGGGGACGCGGCGCGAGTCGTTGGAGGCGGATTTGTTTTCGTTTTCTTGTAAGGTCCGCGACGGGATACTAGATACGCCATCGTATTTGCCGGTAATTTATTCTTTGGATGAATTAGAAGACTGGCGCGACGAAAAATTATGGGCGCGGGCTAATCCATCTCTCGGCGTTACGTTCCCTTTGGAATTTTTGCGCGGTGAGGCCAAGCGCGCGCACGATCAACCGGCATTTGAAACGGCATTCCGCACGCTTCATTTGAACCAGCACGTATCTTCGGATTTGCGCTGGCTACGTATGGCGGATTGGGATTTGTGCGAATCGGAGATATTGGATACTGATTTGGCGCTTTTACCTTGCTATTTGGGCTTTGATCTCGGCGAGGTTTCCGATTTAACGTCATTAACGGCTATTTGGATGGGTGAGGGCGTTTATTACTTGCGGAGCTGGTCATACGCGCCGGAGGACCGCGCCGAATTGCGCCAGGCGGCTCACCGGGTCCCATATTTGGACTGGGCGCGCGATGGGTTTTTAACACTTACGCCAGGGAACGTAACGGACTACGGTTTTATGCGTTCGGAGATTCTGCGGATAGCGGGCGCTAATAAGGTGGTGGCGGTGGGCTACGATCCTGCGAACGCCGGCGGTATATCGCAACAGTTAGAAGCGGACGGGTTAAAGCTGTTTCGAGTGCCACAAAGTTACGCGCAATTATCTACGCCTACTAAACGTTTCGAGGCGGCGGTAACTTCGCACGTATTAAAGCATTCAAAAAATCCCTTGTTCGCCTGGGCGCTTTCAAACGTAACTATAGAGCTGGATAGTAATCAAAATATACGGCCGTCCAAGCGCCGGAGCGGAGATAAAATTGATCCGGTGGTGTCGGCGATAATTGCGCTGGGGGTTGCGTTGGATCATTCATCGGTTATACCTTCGCCGTATTCGGATCGCGGTTTTTTAATGCTATGAGCTTTTGGACGCGCGCAATCTCTGCATTTACTAATCGGCCAATGGTCGATAATTCTCCCGTGGGGATGCCTACGGGCGGGGTTCAATCGTATATCTCATCATATTCCGATACGGGGCGCTATATTTCGCCTGAGGAGGCGCGCGCGGCCCCTACGGTTCACGCTTGCGTTAATCTGATTTCTCAGTCTATCGCGCGTATGGAATGGCGGATTTTATCGAACATTTCGGGCATTGACCAGGCGGTACGCGCTCATCCTTTGTACGCGCTATTGAATCGCGCGCCGGCTAGCTATATGGGCGCTATGACGTGGCGCCAGTCGATGCTAATCGACTGTCTGCTATACGGTAACGCTTATTCATTCATTGAACGGGACGCTAGCGGGCGAGTAATTGCGCTTCATAAATTACGGCCTGATTTAATGGAAGTCCAGCGCGTTAATAGGGAAGTGGTTTACCGTTATAGTGGCTCTGCCGATGGTCAAATAACCTCACCGGCTTACGATATTTTCCATCTCATCGGATCGTCTGCCGATGGTTTACTTGGCGATTCTGCTATTAACCTTTGCCGGCAAATTATCGGCGTTGAGTTGGAAAGTGAAGCGTACGTAGCTAATTTTTTCCGCAACGGTGCGCGGCCGGCGGGAGTCTTGGAAGTTACGGGCGTTTTGACGCCGGAGGCGTTTTCTCGGCTCAAAGATTCTTGGACTGCGACGCAAGGCGGATCGCGCAACGCGGGCCGCGTTGCAATCTTGGAAAGTGGCTACAAGTTTACGCCTATTTCGGTCGATCCCGATGACGCGCAACTAATCGAGCTACGCCGGTATTGCCGCGAACAAATTAGCGCGGCGTTTGGCGTTCCGTCTCGAATGGTCGGCGATGCGTCGGGCGCGAGTTACGCCAGCGCTGAGCAATCCGATATTGAATTTACGAAACATACGCTAGGTGCCTGGGCGGCTCGTTTGGAGGAGGAAGTAGCGCTAAAGTTGATTCCTGCCGGCGAGCTTATTACGTCTAAAATTTCATTTGACGAATTGGTACGCGGTGATCTAGCGGGCCGCTTTTCTGCGTATTCAACGGCTCTAAATTTGGGCTTTATGTCGATCAATGAAGTTCGCGCTAAGGAAGGCGCGGCGCCGGTAGCGGGCGGCGATGTTTGCCGTACGCCGATGAATTTTGCACCTATTTCCGATCCTGCGCGCGATGGCGCGCCACAAGGCGCGGAGGCTGTCGCGCTCGGCGTCGGCCAGCTCCAAGCTATTACGATGTTGGTAAAGGATGTTACGGCGGGCGCTGTTTCGGTTGATTCCGCGGTGGCTATGCTTCTTGCATCGTTTCCGCTAATGCTAGAGACTACGGCGCGCTTGATTTTTGCGGGCGCTGTGATTGTTCCGCCGGTGGTCGATGAAATCAAAGCAAAACCAAAGGGGAAAAAATGATTGAAAAAATGATTGAACGGCGCTCATTTCGCGCGGAAGCTCTTGATATTGCGCCATCGGATACGGGGCTGTCTCTTGTTGGCTATGCGTCAACCTGGGAAGCGTACGATATGGGGAGTTTCGCCGAACGAATCGAGCCGGCGGCGTTTTCCGCGGCGATTGAGGGCGCCGATGTTATGGCGCTTTTGAATCACGATTCTACTCTACCGTTAGCGCGCACTACAAACGGCTCTCTACGCTTGGCGGTGGATGATGTTGGGCTTTGTTGCTATATCGACTGCGTAGAGACCTCATATAGTCGCGATATGGTCGGCTTGGTCAAGGCGGGCGTTTTGTCTTCTATGTCTTTCGGCTTTCGCTGTTTAGCGGAGACTTTTGAAGCGCGCGCGGGGACTACGCCGCTACGAATAATTACTGAGCTAGAGATTATTGAGGTTTCGGTAGTTTCGTTTCCTGCGAATCCGGGAACGTCGATTGATACGCGAAGTCTTAAAATTTGGGAAAGCCAGCAACGGAGCGACGGCCGCGGGTTTTACTTTTGCGCGCCATCTTGACGAAGGATTATAAATATGAATACTAGGAATTTAATGCGCCACGAAGACTATGACTATTTAGCGTTTAAGGCTCTCCAGCGCGGCGAGCTTACTCTAACGGAATCGGAACGCGGCCTACTTTATGGCGTCACAAATGAACAAAGAGACTTAGGCTATCAATCCGGCGCGGCTGGGTTGTTTTTGGCGCCGTTGACCGTGGATAGCGTCGCGCAATCCGTTCTTACAGAAGCAAACGTATTCCGTCGGCTGGGTCGAGTTATTAAAACGGTCGGCCATACGGTAGCGACGCCGATGGCGGTTACAAAACCTACGGGTTCTACGGCTGAATATAACCATACGACGGGCGTAAATAATTCTACGCCTGATACGGCGCTTCATTTTGGTCTAGTCAATCACGGGACAAATGCGTCGCCGGCTTATTACTCGGTTGGAATGGTTACTAATCGCGTCAGTATTCGCGTTTCTCAAGAATTGTTAGAAGATTCTGCTAACGGTGGCGTGGACGTGGTTGAGCAAATTGCGCTAAGCGGCGCTATTGCGCTTGCGGAGCAAGAATTAAACGTATTTTATAACGGGCTGGGTATTAACGGCAGTTCGCGACTAACTGAAAGTATGGGTGTAACTACGTGGGCCGCGACTGATTCCGCGCGCTGTTTAACTTTTGGAACCTCTGCGGTAACTACGCCGGAACAAATTGCCGCTATGACTGCGCTAGGCGCTCAGTATGCCGAGAATGCCACACTCTTAATTACTCCGCGCCTTTTCTCGAATTTTGCGGGCATTTCTGCGAACACTCTCCAGCGTGAGGTAAATTGGTTTGGTACTCCTACAGTTTTTTCTACGCGTTTTGCAAGTGGTTATACGGCGGGCGATTGCAACGCTATTTACGGAGATTTTCGCTATTTTGTTGTTGCGGATCACGTTAGCGGTTTAATGATTAACCGTTACGATGAAATAGCGGCGGGTACGGGTCAAGTTGTTTTCACAATACAAAAGCGTTTCGGTGGCGGCATTACTAACGATCTCGCATTCCGCGCGATCATTCTATAAATTTAACAGAAGGAATCAAATGTATAAGCGAGCTAGTGATAAAGAAACGGGTTTACCGGCGGCTTCGCCGGCTAGTCAAACGGGCGGCGAGCAGTTTACGGATAATCCGCCAGTCAATGAAAAAAACGCGTTGACGTATGCGGCGATTATTGAACAAATGGGCGCTCTTTACGCGGCAATGCAGTCGATGGTAGAGCAAGCAAACGATGCCGGCGCTATGACGCCAGCGGCGGAAAAGGAATTGGCGGGTATGCGCTCGCGTTACGATTCTTTGGTTTTGCTGAGAGATTCTAATATCTCGGTAATGGAACGCGGCGCGAAGTCTGCGAGTTTTGCAGTTCCTGCGATTCTCTCGAACATCTCGCGACCAGCTCCAACGCAATCGAAGGAAGCGCGATACGCGGACGCATTCGGCGCTTATTTGATGCGCTCTAATCGGTTGTCTGACATTGAGCAACGCGATTTAAGCGAAGGTACGGCCGCTGATGGTGGATATCTGCCGTCTACGGATTTCTATAACCAGCTTCAAAAGAAAATGGAACAACAAGCGGTAATCCGTAACGTTTCGACCGTTATGCCGCTCGGCGCGTTCAAAACACAAATTGCGATTGAAGCGACACTAGCGGCGAGTTCGTGGGGCGCGGAAGCGGCCTCAACTACTCCAACGGCCGGTACGTTTGGCCAGTTGCTACTCCAGCCTCGCCGCCTTGCGGTCATTGTCAAGGTCTCGCAAGAATTGATTGAGGACGCGCCAGGACGCGGTACGGGTTTCAGTATTGATACGATCCTTACGGACCAATTCGCGCGCGAAGTGGCACAACGTGAGGAGGAGGCATTTATTAGCGGCGTTGCGGCGTCTAATCAACCGGTTGGAATTATGACGTATACAACGTCGGGCATTTCTGACGGCAAGACAACTACAAGCGCAACGGCGATTACGGCGGATGAAATTTTGGACTGGGTTTACAGTCTTCCGCGACAGTATCGAATGTCTCCAAATTGCGCGATTATTCTTTCTGATGCAAGTCTTGGGAAGATTCGCAAGCTTGCGGTAGCGGCTGGAACCTCAACGCTCGGCTATCTATGGCAGCCTTCATTTGTGCAAGGCGAGCCGGACCGATTGGCGGGTATTCCTGTTTACGCTTCGCCGTTTATGCCGAATCAAGCGAGTACCGTACGCTTTGGCGTTATCGGCGATTTCTCCCGGTATATCATCGGCCAGCGGTCGAGTATGGCGGTTCAAGTCTTGCGCGAGGCTTACGCGGCTTCGGGTCAAATTGGATTCCGCGCGGTAGAGCGTATCGACGCCGGCGCGACGATCTACGACGCGTTCCGATATATCAAGGCCGCTACGTAATTTGTTGAACTAGTCGCGGCCGCCCCTGTAATGGGGGCGGCCGCTTTTGGTATAATCTATAATGATAACCGTTATCGTTTTAGAAACGCTCGCGCTTCCCTGGGTGGTTTTAATGCAAGGCGAAACGTACAAGCTAGAGAATCCGCAAGCGCGCGCGCTTATTGAAGCGGGGTTAGTTCGTGAGGTTTTAGCGCCTGAAAATTCCGATTTGATTACTAGGGTTTCAACGAAAAAAAACAATAATAGAAAAGGCGCGACAAAATGCTATCACGATTGAACGGCGCCGGTTATCTGTCTGCGATTGAAATAAGTACGCCGGCAAGCGAGCCGGTTAGTCTCGCTGAATTTAAGGCTCACGCGCGGATTAGCGGAACCTCTGAGGATTCGGATTTAACGGTGAAACTTTTGGCGGCGCGTTTACGCGTGGAAGATTTAATATCGTCTCCGCTGATTACGCGTTCTTTTCGTCTGCGTTTGGATTCTTTCCCGGTGGCGCTGAATGCTATTGTCCTGCCGCATTATCCTGTTAGCGCGGTTTCCCTGGTCGAGTATTTCTATAATGCGACCTGGAATACATTGGCTGGCGCGTCTTATGTGCTTGATTCTGATTCTTCGCCGTCGCGCGTAATGCTCGCATATTCTGCGACGTGGCCAAGTGTGGATACCGGCGCGCTGAATCTTACGCCAGGGGTGCGGGTGACCTATGCCGCCGGCTGGGCGAATGCGGCCGCTGTGCCGTCTACTCTCAAAATGGCGGTACTTATGCTTGCTACCTATTGGTATGCGAACCGTGAGACTGCGGACGTGTTGAACCTTACGGAAGTTCCGCAAGCTTGCGATATGCTTTGCGCCAGTTACAAGCGTACGCGGTGGCTGATTTGAATTACGACGGCGCGAGAGTGCGCGCGGGCGATTTGCGCCAGTCGCTAGCCTTTTATTCCCCTAGCCTGGCGGTCGATTCTTACGGCGCGCGCGTCGGCGGGTGGGCTTTGGAAGATACTGTTTTTGGTAATTTGTGGGCTGAGGCTTCGCCGGTGGCGGCTGAAAGTCTTAACGAACAATCAAATAGCGCGGTAGTGCGGGCTACGGCGCAAGTTCGCGCGGTGAGTATTACGCCAGTCGTTGGATGGTCCGTGGTTGTTGACGGAAAGCAATGGGAGATAAAGAGCGTTCGCGATCCTATCGGTATCCGCGATTCGTGGATATTAGAGCTGGTCTACCGTGAGGAGTCTCTATGAATTTTGACGAATCGGCGATACGCGCGGCGGTTACTGTTGGTTTAGTTGAGAGATTTAGGGACATTGTGCCGGCGGCGATTGCGTCGGCGTCAACGCGTACGGCTGGTCAATACGTGGGGCAAACTGACGCTATCCGCTATGACATAAGCGGCGATAATCGGCTAGCGGTTGTCTCGCTGAATTACGATCCCACAATTAACCCTATGCGGTCCGGTGCGCTGTCCGTTGGCGGTGGGTCGGCGTATTGGGTGGCTGAATACGGACGCGCTGGGCGGGCGGCGGCGCCTGTTCTACGCGTTGCGGCTGACATCATAAAAGGCAAGCTAAGGGGCGGGCTATGACGTTTGCCGCGCGTTTTTATACTGCGCTTGCTGGTAACGCTGGCGTATCGGCTATTGTTGGGACGCGGATATATCCGATGATCCGTGCGCGCGGGGATGTCCTGCCGGCCCTGGTCTATACGGTTATCTCTGCTTCGCCGATAGCGACTTTGAATAATTCGGGCTATGCCGATGATATTTTTTCTGTTTCGTGTGACGATGTGACGTACGCCGGCGCTCAAAGCTTGGCGGATGCCGTCGCGCTTGCGCTTGATAATTTTAAGTATACGACGGCGGCGCCTTATATTTATGCGTGCCGTCTTGACTCTCGCGCGGAGACTATTGATAATTCGGGAGAGCGCGCCGGCGCTACGTATCGCGTTACTCTTGATTTTTACGTAAATACAAAAGGATAAAAAATGGCTGTAACACTTGTTCAATCTCAGGGATGCGTTTTGAAAATGTCGGCGACTGCTTACGCGCTTGGCGCTACGGTTGTTGCTCCTACTGTGGTGATTACCGGCGTTACTTCGATTTCTTCGCCGTCAAATGAGTCTACGGATATTGACGTAACGACGTTTGCCACCAGCGGTATCCGTGAATACATTAAAAGCAAGGTACGCGAGGGCGGTGAGGTTACCGTAGGGCTTTTGTTTGACGTTGCCGCGAGTACTGGGAACGTTGCTATAATTACCGGCGCGCTGGCGGATGCCACAAATTTAGTACGCCAATTTTCGATTGATGATGGCGCGTCCACGCCAAACGTGATTATCCTTTTCCAGGGGTATATAAAGTCTTTCAAGGCGCCGAATTTGGAGAAGGATGGGGTAGCTACGGCTGAGCTTGTGATTAAACTTAGCGGCGGCACTATCGACCTAAGCTAATATGATTTCGCGCGCTGATATTCTCGCGGCGATTGATCGAACCATAGAACCTTTTGAGGTTCCGGAGTGGGGCGGTAGTATTTTTCTACGTAGTTTGACTGTCGGAGAGCGGTTTTCATTTCTTGATTTGATACGCCGCAACGATTGGGGAGATTCTGCGAAAGCTGATTTAGCGTCAATGCAAGCGCATTTGATCGCGCTTTGTGTTTGCGACGCCGGCGGCGTTGCGCTGTTTACTTTGGAGGATGTCCAGGCGCTTAAAAATAAGGATTGTCTAGTGATTGATCGCGTTTTTTCTCGCGCGCAAATTGTCGCGGGTCTAGTGGTTGCTGATTCTGAAACGACGAAAAAAAACTAGGCGATATGTCATACCGTTTTCGCTATGTGCTTGCGCTGGCGCTCGGAAAGTCTCTGAAAGAGATAGATAGCCTTGATTCCCAAGAATTTAGCGACTGGCTAGGGTTTTATCAATTTTCGCCGTTTGGAGATTTTCGCGACGATATGCGCGGGGCGCTTTTGTGTTCTGTCGTTTCTAATTTAATGGGCGGTAAAACGAAGCCTAGCGAATATATGCCGGATTGGTTTGGGGATCGTCCGCCGGTCAAACTGGCTACGGCGGATTCTTTGCGGGCTATGGCGCGCCTTGCTAATGCGAATATGGGGGGTGCATAGTGGCCGCGCCGATTGTGATTCAAGCTCAGTTAGATATGTCGCGTATGCGCGCGGACGTTGCGACGGTTGCGGATTCTGTTGGCGCGATGTCTCCAAATAAAATATATAAAGAGATGTCGCGCGCGGCTGATGTGTTTGTAAGCAAAATCCAAAAGGCGAAAATTGGCGGCGGTGGAAGTTTCGCCGCGGGGCTTTTGTCGGGAACGTCTAAGTATTTGACGAAAATAGGCGAGGCAAAATTAGCTTGGAAGTCTGTTTACGATGCACAAATAGCGGGTGGGGCAAGCGTTGCGGAGGCAACGAACCAGGCCAATCAAATGCAAGCGCGCTCGGTTGCTGATATGGCGGGCGCGTACACAAAATTACAAGCGGCCGCTAGTGTTCTTGCGGAGCGGCTCGGCGGTGGCGCTGGTGTTGCGGGCGCGCTTGGTGTTGCCGCGGCGGGTGCGGGCGGATTGTTCCTAGCGTTTAAGGGCGTTTCGTCGGTTGCCGGCGGTATTGGTGTTGTTGTCGGCGGTATCGGTAGCGCTTTTACTTCTATCACGGGCATTTTGTCTAGCGTCGGGTCGGCGCTTTCGTCGGCGTTTTCGTTCGTTTGGGACATTGGCGCTAATATCATTTCTTCGATTGGCGGCGCGCTTTCTTACGTTGGCGGGTTAATTGGGGATACGTTTTCTAGCGCGTTTGGCTACGTGCGCGACATCGTCGGCGGCGTTTTTTCTTGGATGAAAAATACGGTTTTTTCGGCGGTTGGCGCTTGGCTGGGTACGGTTTCTCTTGGTGTTGGCGTGCTTGCGATTGCCGGCGCGCGCTTGGGCAAGTCTGCCGGACAATCAACAAAAGCGGCCGATGATCCTACGAAGGATTTTGGATTTCTTCAAAATGTAATTGAGAAAAGCGGTGACGCTATCGGGCGCTTTATTGACAAGGTCCAAATGCTTGTCGGCGGTTGGTTTGCCGGCGCTGGGGATTTGGTCGGGGTTGCCGCGGGTTATTTGTCTTCGGCGATAGATTGGGTAATACCGAAACTGCAAAGCATAATCGTGACGGTTCTAACGGGCGTTTTGAAAGTTATTAGTATTGCTGATTCGATCGCCGGCGCTGTTTACGCATTATTTAGCGGAGACTTTGCCGCGGCGGGCGCGATGGTAATAAACGCGGCGGTAAAGGTTGTCGAGGCTATCCAGGGCATTATTACAATGCTTGCGCCTCAAATAAATTGGATTGTCTCGAAAATTGCGATATTGGCCGGCGGCGTGCTGTCGCTGGTGGCTAAGGGGTTCGCATACATTGAAAGTCCGATTAAAACGGTATTCGGTTTTATTATGACGGTTGGCGCTAAAATTTTTGATGTTATTTTAGATATTGCCGCTACGGCTATGGAATACTTCGGGGAGAGTGGTTCATCCAAAGCGTTGAACGGCGCGCGGTCGGCACAAATGCAAATGAGTTTAGAAGGCGGCAAAATGTCGCGGAGCGCCGGTAGCGGTACGTGGTCTGCGGCTCTTGAAAGCGCGGCGAAAAGTATCGGCGATTCCGGCGCGGCTGGCATTGATGCGGCGGGCGCTATGAATGGCGTATTAGAAGATTTGAATACTTGGTTAAAAGGCGTTTCTAAGGATTTGGACCCAAACGCGGAAAGTAAATACGGCGGGCTATTGAATCCTGCAAAAGAGGCTATTGAAAAATTGATAAAGACTCTCGGCGGCGGGTCGATTGTTGGACCTGATGCGCCAGCGGCGGCGGATGCTGAAAAGAAAAACGGCGCTAGCGCGGTCGATTCTATAGATTCGGTTGTCGGGTCTATAAAAGTCGGCGCGGATGTTGCGGCGGATTTGCAAAAGAAAACGGTAACAGAGCAAAAGAAAACGAACGTTTTACTAGGTCAAATTTCTAATAAGTCGGGAGCGTTGACATAATGGCTTATGTTGTGAAAGAGTCGATAGAAGCGCATAAACTCGGCATTCATCGCGACGGCGGGCTGTCGGGTACGCGCGAATTTATTTTGATTTCTGATACGGCGGTAACACTCGCGGAGGTTGGAACTACGATTATTGTCGGCTTGCCAAAGTTGGGCGATTTGTTTCCTATTGGAACTGCGACGGTTCCCTATCCGCCGGCTTGCGACGGGATAGATTTTGCTTTTGTGGATGCGGGTAACTCTGCTTCGGCGTTTGGTTTGGTCATTCGCGTAACTTGTGAGTATCACGAAAAAACGGCGGCGCCGGCTGACGATGGCGGGCGGCCTGATGAGCCGGGTTTTATTGCGACGTCTACGGATTTCTCGGTGGCTATCGTTGATATGTACCGTTTACTTGATCCAACGGCCGCGACTGTTGCGCTTTTGAATCCGCCCGAAACGGACATAGGCGGAACGGCGAAAGATTCTAACGGTAAGCCGAAAAGCCAAATTTTAGGCGTTCAAACTTTTTCAATTACGAATGTAATTAACGGGCGGCCGAATTATCAACTATATCGAAATATGACCGGGCAACGTAATAGCGCAGTATTCCAAAGTGGCGCTATCGGCTATTGGGCGTTCCTCGGCGCGAAGTGTCAACGCGTCGGCGTTTCTACTTATTCTGTTACTTGGGATTTTGCTTACGATCCGTGGGGGCATTGTCGGCAAGTTCCGAAGGTGAATCCAGCAACGGAAGAAGTTCAAACTATCGCGGTGTCGGGCGTGTCTCGCGCTGAATTGGTTTACTGGGTCCAGCCTATTCCATACTTGGCGAATTTTGCTACTTTGGGGATTGTGGGCCTTTAATGCCATATACGCCGGAATATGGACAAATTACAAAAGGCTTAGGCAAGCTTACGCCGGAGGTTATGGCGAGAATAAGCCAGGCTACGGAGATAACTTTATCGACGATACCGGTAACAGATTCAAAGGGCGCGGCGCTTAATCGAGATAATCCTAAGTGGATGAAGGTTACTGCTAGTCTGTGGATAAAAAAAATTGGGACTGCTGAGGCGGTTTGGATTTATACGCTAATTCCGTGCGCGTTTTCTGTCTCTGCCGCGGCATATACGGCCCCTAGCGCGGTTTCTATTGTGGACGGTAGCGCCGGCGCGGCTATCAATGGTTTTAATTTCGCGGAGTGGGGGACCGATTCGGTAACAATTTCGCCGGGCGTGCTTTGGTCTGAGTTGCCGGCGGGGTTTGAAGTTAGACCGATTTCGATAGGTACGGTTGTTTTGTGTATACCGGTACGCGTGGTAATTGGCGCGATACCTGTAGTTTCGGGCGCTTCGTTTATTTCCGCCTGGGGCTTTTCGATGGTCAACGCGCTCGGCGGTACGTGCGACGGTAGTTTTCTTTTGGATGGCGGCGTGGATGGGGGTTCCTACTAATGGCAATTCAACAGAAGCGAAGCGCGACGCCGGGCGCGGTGCCTACGGCTTTTGATTTAGTAGCGGGGGAGATTGCAATAAATACGGCTGACGGCCTAGCGTATATAAAAAAAGATGACGGCGCTATAGTTGGCCTGGATGCGCCGATGGTAATTACGGCGGCTGATTTGGCTATCACGGTCGATACTGTCGCTATGTATTCAACGGTTTCTAGCGTGCTGGGCGTGGTGCCAAGCTTGCAAGTAATTTTACCGGCGGCGGCGTTTTCTCTTGTTAATTCAACGGCAACGCAAGCGGTTTTTGCTCCTGTTTGCGACACAATTACACTTCAGGCGTCTACTACGTATTTATTCGACGGTCAATACATAATCCAAACGGGCGCGACTAGTCATTTTACCTCTATGAGTTTTGTTTTAACTACGGCCACAATCACTAATATAACTTGGTATGTTCTTGGTACTGCGGGCAATGGTGCCGGTTCTCAGGCGACCTCACAGACTACCACTTTCCATAATTCTAGCGCGGGTGGGCAAATCATAGGGGCGAGTACAAATTCTCACACTATAATAAAATTTGAAGGCGTTTTACGCGTGAATGCGGGCGGATCAATGGTACCTAGTATTGCGTTTAGCGCGGCGCCCGGTTCGCCTTCCGTTTTACTTGGGTCATATTTCAAAATTTATCCGGTTGGGACGAATACTATTTCTAGCGTGGGGTCGCAAATTGCATAAAATAACGCTTTATTTCTTGCGCGGGGCTAACTATGAATTATGATAAGAGAATGGATAAGCCAGCGGCTACGGTTTTATTGCAAACCTTGAACCTTTGCGTATTAACTATTGGCGTGGCTACCGTTTTCGTGGGCGTCGGGCGGCGCGATGCGGATTTAACTACGGCGCTCGCGCAAACGCAAGAACTAAAAAACATAACGGGGGACCTGGCGCGCATTTGCGGCGGGCTTTCTGTTTCTGACGCAAGCGTGGAAAGCCAATTAAAGGCTATTGAACGGCGGCTAGATATACTCGAAAGGCGGTAACTATGGATTTTTCTAAAATCAGTTGGAAGACTTCGGCGCTCGGTTTGAGTGCTATTCTCATTGCCGGCGGCGCTTATTTGAAGGCCGCGACGGATAATGACGCGTCAACGGTGCCGGATACGGCGGCGCTGGTGGCGGCCGTTTTGGCGGGCATCGGTTTATTGTTTGCTCGCGACAATTTGAAAAGCTCGGAATCTGTCGGCGCTAAATAATGTATGCAATTTTTCGCGCGCTATTTGATGCCATTTGGGGCGCCTTGCGTGGGGAGATTTCCGCCAGCAAGTCGGCGCGCGATGCTGTCGAAGATAAAAATACTCTGCGGCGCGCGGGTAATAAGATTCGCGATTATATCCGCCTTCGCGGCAAGTCCGGCGGCGTGTAGTCGCGCGGTTTTTATTACGGATTCTGCGCCGGCGCGCGTGGGTCCTGATTGCCGCGGCCGCGTTTACACTCTCGACGATAGCGGCGCGTGGATTCTCTCGGATAATTTGGTGTCGATCCCTGAGGGCTACTATTTTGTTTCGCCGGTATGGGTCGCAAATGAGGATGAGAAAAAATGAGTCTTATAGCCTCTTGCTGTTGCGTGTCTTGCGGACCGAATACGGCGCTACTTGTTTCGCAAATGGCGGGGCGGCCAGGTACTCAATATAATTTCTCGGCGCCGTTTCTTATGTCGATTCGCGCGCCGATTGTGCCTAGTGCGAATATCTGCACTAAGTCTAATTCCTGCGATAACGGCGCGGTATTTCCTACGTGCGGATATTGTCAGCTTCCGCTTGTTGCGTGTCCTTTTAATCCGCCTTATATGTCTTGTCAGGCGTGCGGCTATGGTCCGATTTATACGCTCGGCTCTGAGGTTACGCAGTTGGGCGCCTATCTATGGAATGGCGGAACGTTTACAGATTTGAAGGGTTATTCAACGAACGTTTGCCGGCATACTCCAACGCCACAAAATATAGATACTGATCCTTGCTGGCAAGGCTCGGTAGCGGGCGGCTGTTCTACGATTACCCTTGTAAATTTGTTTCAACGGAATACGATAGGGGATATATCTTGGGACAATTCGCGTGCGGTTGCAAATTTGGGTACGGGTTCGACTTCGCCGGACGTTTACACTTGGGACAAATGGTACTCGGCTCCTAGCTACGTTCCGCAAGATTCCTGCGCTTATGTTTATGATGCTACCGGCGTGACGTTTCGCAATCCGCCAGGCTCGACAATGGGCTACAAAATTGCGACGGTTGCAACATATCCCGGCGTGGTTGGAACGTGTACTACTTTTTCGGTTGTCGTTATTCAGCATCTTGGATTTGATTACAAAATACCTACGTATTCCTGCGATATGCCTAGCGGGAATTGTTTGGACGCGTGCGTGAGTCCTTGTATCGTTATGTATTTGCGCGTGAAGATTTCGGGCCGTGTGAATCGGTCTATAGGTAGCGGATTTGTTGCGGGTTCTTATGGCGGCACTTCTTCCAACGCGGTAACGGGCTACGGTTGTAATTGCGTACCGCCGGGCGCTTCGGGCTGTTCTACTTCCCCTGGTCAATTTGTTCTACCGTTCGGCAGTAAGAGAAATACGGGCTGCGCTATTGTCGATTCAAGCGATGCGGGGGACGTGCGGACCGATGCGTATTACCGTTCGTATTGGAACGGCTCCGATACGCTTAAAGAGTGGCTAGAAAAGCCTTTTTCTCTTTATCGGATTTCTTCGGCTATGTCCGATGTTGCGTGCGGCGGTACGGCTGATACGGCGAATGAACGTAGCTATACGTTTGCGAGTCAATATACTACGGGGAATTGCGCGAATCCTCTCGGCACTACCTTAGCGAGCTATTGCGTATCCAACGGCGCGGGCGGCTGTATTACCCATCCGATGGAACCATTGATAACGAACGCGGGCGGTTGTTGCGCGCCGGGTTCCGCGGCTTGCGATACTGCGAACGCGCGTACTTGGGTTTGCGATGCGCCAGCTTGTACGGGTCATTACGCTCCAAGTAATTGTGTGGGCTGTGATTCTTTGGCGGGCGCGTCGGGTCTGTGTCTAGTCTGCGCTACGTCTTGCGTTGCGTATCAATCGTGTAAAACAATGGCGGGCGGGCAATCGTTCACGCAAGCGGACATAGATAATATGCCGTGCGACTGGGAAAATATACCGATTCAAATTACGCCGGTTTACAATCCGTTACTACCTGACGTAACTTTAGTTCGATCTTTGGATGTTTGCGGCGCGGTGGTCGCGGGTACGGGTACGCTTGTTGGCGGAACGCTTATTACTATTACCGGCGATAATCTTTTATATGCGACGGGCGCGACGGTTGACGGTGTAGCGTGTACTTCGGTCCAATGGATCAACACAAATAAAGTAACGGCGATTACTCCGGCAAGCGCGACGGCGGGCGCTAAGTTCGTTCGCGTCATTACGCCGGGCGGTACTTCTGTCCCTAGCGCTGGGGACGTATTCACGTATACGGCGAATGCGGCTCCTGCTACTTGCGCCTTCACGCCGGCGGGCGGATCGACTGCGGGCGGTACGTTTTTAACGTTGACTGGCAAGAACTATACGGGCGTTACGTCTGTGACTATCGGCGGGATTGCGTGTACTGCGGTTACGGTTTTACATTCGGGCGCGATTACTTGTATTACGCCGGCGGCATCTCCGCCGGGATATGTTGGCGCGCGATTTATTAACGTTACTTCGCCTTACGGCTCTGCTACGGCGTTCGCCGCGTTCTATTATAGTTGACATTATGAATGAAGTTGATCTATCGGGACTTCCGCCAGGCGCGCGATTAGTTGAAACTACGATTATTCCTATTGAGGTTGCGGGGGAGATTCAAGCGCCATCCGTTAGCCTCATAAATAAAATAAAGTCGTTTACTTTGGCTATGGCGTCTAAGGCGCTCCAACCGGCGGCGAGTCGCGCGCAACGTCGCGCGCGTCTTGCTGTTTGCGCTGGGTGTCGGGCTTTTAAGCCTACGGCTGATCATCGGATCGGCTTCTGTGGCGCGTGCGGCTGTGGCGAATCGAATCTAGCTACTTTGGCTGTGAAATCGCGTATCTTGCGTTCATCGTGTCCGCGTCATTTGTGGGACGCGGCTATATCTCTGCCGATTCTGCCGCCAGCTCCGCCGGACGCTCCGCCGGACGCTTAGTACGCGTCCTCTGTGAGTATTCCGCTGTCGAGCATATCCGATATGATTTTGTATCGTTTCTGTAGTAATTCGTTTGCCTCGCGCTGGAATCCTGCGGAAAGCTTGGCGAATTTTACTAGGGGTTCATCCGCCGCGGCAAGCATCATAAAGGCGCGCAAGCATTCGCCGGCGCGAACGGTGTCTATAAAATTATTCTCATCTTTTGATAGTTTTACTATCTCGGTGGCGCTCATCTTTGAATACTTGCTATTCTGCACATTGTGATTATACGCGCTCACGATCGCGAACTACTCGAACGCGAGACAAAAAAACTTTTACTACGCG
>Ga0209190_1001178_pt1 | contig 18416 bp, 31 predicted proteins | sample M_140205_XF_Meta_FD_187315 | JGI IMG/M metagenome (GOLD analysis project Ga0209190, IMG submission 187315) | Freshwater microbial communities from Lake Montjoie, Canada to study carbon cycling - M_140205_XF_MetaG (SPAdes) (version 2) | ecosystem: Environmental > Aquatic > Freshwater > Lake... | reverse complement strand
CTATTCGATTGCAAGGTACTGATCCATATGATGCGCCAGATGATGATTATATCTGTAGCGGCACATCTCGCAGGCCCAAGGTACCACCACCCGCCGACCTGCCAGATGACGAGTTGTCGCCTTATGTTCAGGTGCGATTGGCAGTGGCTCGGGCAAGAGCCATGGCACGGTATCGAGAGATTCACGCCTGATTTCATTTTCTACACACTTTTGATAAATAGGCTTGCAACACCGTTGCCGGCATATAAAGAGCGTAGATATGTTACACACCATCACCAGCATCACTGACGAAATTGTTAATCTCCTAAAGGACGACCCAGTGCGCCCTGAGATACCCGCGGACCAGCGTGTGAACTCCAACAGCCGAATCTACATGCTGAAAGATGGTGATCAAACCCGAGCAATCACTTGTGTGAAGTTTTTGGATGTGATTCCAGCCGCGGTGGATGACTTGGTGGAGTTGGTGGGCAGTGCCAAAACTGCGGTATTCTACACAATTTGGTCATACGCCGCAGGAGCAGGACGCGAACTGATTGTTCGGGCACAAGAATCAATCAAGGCGGAATTTCCGGACATTGACACCTATGTGACCTTGAGTCCCAAGACCGAAATGGCTCGCCGTTTCCACCTAAAAAATGGTGCTGGCATCTACCGCGAAAATTCTGACACTGTGAATTACATCTATAAGTAATCATGCTCGTGTAGCAATCTTGTCCTGCATAGGGCGGGACTTGAACGACACACACATACACAGGAGAAAAACATGAGCAAAACACCTTACGAGATCCGTCTCGAACTTCTCAAAATGGCCAACGAAATCCTCGTGACGCCAGTCTTCCAACAACGTCAAGCACTAACTGATGAGTATCACTCTAAGTTAACTGACGCCAACCGAGGAACGCATCCGTTTCCAACTTTACCGGAATTTCCGTCCAGCACAGAAATTGTGGTCAAGGCTGAAGAACTCAAAAAGTTTGTAGACCAAGCGTAAAAAATGAAAGCCCCGCAAGGGGCTTTCTTGTGGGAGTGTTATTAGTTATCCCACTCATCAATGCGGTACACGTTAGCAATGGCTTTGGCCATTCGTTTGTGATTTTGTTGTGCGGCAGCATAGCCATCATCAAAACCTTCCTTGTATATCGGATGCTTTTTAAGTTGTTCTTGATCTTCATGCAGATGATCAAGTAGTGCTTTCAATTGTCCTTTACCGCCTGTGGGTTCTTGTGGGTAGTCTTTCATACTGCATCATCCTTGATCTCTTCAATCTTGATACCTTTGAGTTTGAGAATAATTGCTTCTTGTTCGTCAACAAAACGTTCCTCTTGGAAGCCACGTGGGTTTAAAATTATAAATCTTTGAACGGTATTTCCATGTTCATCTTTTTCTTGTTTTCTTACAACAAACTTTTCCTCGTTATCTTCCGTGATTAAACATGCAGGATCGTTTCGAAACTGAATCCTAAGGTCAACAACTTTGTATTTTTTCATTCAAGCCTCCAACTTTTTGAAGGTTAATGTATTTTGGAAATTTGGTTTCCAATACGTACTTTCCTTGAATGCTTTGAGCAATCCAGTAGCAAGTTGTTTACTTACTCCACTGTTGCCACTAAGTCCTTTTGGTTTCCAATCTACTTTCTTTTGATCTTTGCCACCTGCAAGGTTGTTCAAAAAATGTTGTAAAGCAATATTGGTTCCGTTTTTCTTAGACTCAGGGAAGGTAGTTAAAAATTCTCCCAACGCCCAATAAATGTCTTGATTGATAAAAACACAGCCGTTTGGGTTGTTGCTCCAGGCCATTACAATCATATCTCGAACTTGACGTTGGGTAGTTATATCATTGTTCATGATACTGGCTCCCTCTGAGAAGGCGCGATAGCCAATCTCAATATGTCCGTTTGGTTGGGGGTGTGGTACTGGGTAAGTAGTATCCCCTTTGATATAAAGCCCTAATGTGTCCAAATCATTTGCTTCTTTTATCGCGGTCTGATCACCACTGAAGTATCGATTGATAAACAAAACTTCTTTACTCAGAGTTCGTCGACCTTGACTACTATCTTGATTATAGCCGAAATAAAATGCGGCTTGTTCCTTGGGTCCTTCAATGACAACACAAGGAACAATATCTAGTCCGTGAAGTTGTGCCAACGCTAAACGTCCGCAACCATCCCATACATAGTTTACATTGTCCTTAGGATCCCGGCATACCGAAAGGGTGCCGAATGCCCACATGTCTAGTCCATCTAGTGCAATAAGACGTTTTTCAGTCCATTTATCTCCAGTGATTCGCTGTGATTCTAATGGTTCAAGATCTTTTGTTGGGATATACTCTATCTTCGGATCGAGATGAGAGTTGATTGTTTTTGTAGCATTTTTCTTTGCTACGTTTTTGATAACTTTTTCTGCATCACCACGGAACTTATTGTGGATTTCTACAGAGTAGTTTTCTTGGATGATAGATGTATCTAACATAATTTTACTTTCTGGGACCGTGTCCCTTTAAAGCCTTTCGGCAAGATGACTAAAAACCCGATGCTTTTAGTCTATCTGTATTGTAACACAAATAATGCTTATGTCAACAATTAGTTTAGCCAAAGTCCCGTGAGACTAGGACAGAAGAAATCAATCAGTCTTGCACTATTTCTTCTTTTTTCTTTGCTCGTTTTTTATCGTGAGCCTCATACAAGGATTCAATCGGTTCAACCTTGGGTGCAGAAGTACCGTACCTCAATCGAGCAAATCCAGCATATTTTTTCATTATACCAAGGGCTGTGCCAAGATGTCGTTGTTCCATTCTCTCGTGTTTATATTCTGTGGAAAACAACCAACTAGATTTATCTGGACTTAGGCCAACTGAACTAACAAACCATTGTTCAAAACGTTCTAGTCCTTGTTTAGTAGCAAAATGTTCAGAGTATGTTATACCAAGTTGGTGTAGGGCTTTAACAATTTGTCCAGTAATTGGAGTGCCAGTTCCATTACCAAATTGTCCCCAGGCAGACGTATAAAGATTTATAGCCCAAACCGCTAGGACTTTATTACTGTCAACAATATCTTCCAATGGTTTAACATTGATTCTCCATTTTGGATTTTTGACAGATTGCGGAACGTAGTTATCGTCTGACTCATATACAGTTACTTGTGTTTTTTCTAACACATCAGTGTACATATCTACCCCTACTTCCTCTCCTAAGACCTGATTAATAAATCTTGTTTCAGGGTTAACAAATGATGCGGCACCGCCGTTTACTCGGTAAAATAATCGACTGATTTCTGCACGATCCTTTACAGGAACTATTGTTCCCGGAAACGTTTTCATCTCAGGGTATAGTTGTTGTAACATAGAAACACGATGGCCGCCATCATAAATTTCTAAAGTACCATCAGGTAATCTAGCAATCAGTGGAGACCCAAATAGTCCCCAATGGAATCCGTTATTGTTTTGAAGGTATTTGGCAAGAACATTGCCTTTTGGAGTTCGATTGCCTTTGAAATTTGGTGTATCGATTGGGATTTGTTGAGTACCTATCCCTGGGGTACCATGCGGTGCTTTTGCCTGATAAGTTTTTAAGGTCTTCACAGGAATAGACCCTTTAAGTTCAATCATTGTATTCTCCTGTATGGTTAATGATTTAAGTTTTTGTGTTGCACCTGTACCACCCCGGTACATAACAACACAATCATAGTATACAACATAATGTAAAAACAGTCAACAAAATTTTTGATTAGTTTACTCAAAACAAAAGCCCCGGAAGGGGCTTTCTTGTGAGTGGTCTAGACTACTTGTGCCAAGCACCTTCGAAGCAATGTCGTATTTCGTGACCAACTATGGCCATGTCGGTTGTGCGTCCGGTGTAGATGGTACAGGCACGGTTGTTGTATTCTGAACAGGCCAACACCCGTTGGTTGCCTAGCAAGGGCATTTTGGCCTGGCAAAATCTACTGACGTCTTCTATGACCACCCAGCGTATGCTTTTTTCTGGCAGATTGGGTTGGGCTTCAAATTGAATATTGTAAACAGGATTGGGTGTTTGACTAGTAGCACAACCACTCAGCACCAACAATGCAATGGCCAAAATAGATTTCATGACAACTCCTTGATATGTTTACACTCGCCTCTGAATCGAAATCCTGAACAGGTACATGACCATGAGCCACGCACTTCGTTTACTGTATATTTGTCACCCTTGCTTCCAGTCACTGTGAACACACGGCCTTCGGGTTCGTCTTCTTTGAGTTTGGTTTTGAATTGCACAGAGTTAACTGCAAATTTACGCCCACGCATGTCAATGCGGATGGGATTCTTGAATACTTTGATTGTGCCTGTGCCGAACGGCCGGAACGCATACATCTTGCTCTTGCCATCATCCAGCAAGTACACACCATTAGGTGTGTTATCTTTGTAGTCGGTAGTTTCAGCAAACCATTTCATTTGGCCATAATCCTTGCAAGTACTTCGCGGGCTTGGGCAAAGTCTGTGATTTCGGGTTCCTGATATTCTGTTGGTCGGGCCACAGGCTTAGGCCAACTTGCATAGGGCTGAGTCCACGACATCTTGAACCAGTAGTCTTCATCTCTCATCACATGCTCCAAAAAGTTTCTGAACTGGGTGAGCAACAATTTGGAGTGTTGACATCTTCCTCAAATTCTTGTCCGGTCATAAGGTTAGTGCGGGTAACCATCTTGGGTTTGTAACTTTTAGTGTCTACAATAGCAAGTTCAGAAATGTTCCAACCTGATTTCTTACAGAGTCGAGTGCGGGTGGCCATTGCGGCACCGAAAGTTTTGTATGCACGAGTTTTGTTAGGACCGTCGTTGACAATAAGACCTGAACCTTTGCTGACAACATAATAACTGTGACTCATTTCGGGCTCCTTTTAGTTTCTATACAAGTATTATAACAAAATGGGAATTTGTGGTCAACCAAAATCAATTGGCCATCAGTGTGATTTGCACGTCATGTCCCTCATGGGTAATGCTCACCCCCACTGGGCGGCCTTCACCTGAGAAACTGCTGTGTCTACGATCGTATGCTAATTTTTGAATTGCCAAACGCAGGGCCGCACCGTGGCTTGCTGTGGCTGTTTTTGTGTAGATGTCGTTTACAGTTCCGTACATGCCAAAACCGTTAACAATAAAACGGATCTTTGTGCTATTACTAAAACCTGATACGTGTCGCATTTGGGCTCCTGTTTTGTTACTCTATGTCTATATTATAGCAAAATGGGAAATATCGGTCAACCGATCAAAAAATAGTACTAAAGTAGTACTACTTTATTAGTCCACTAGCATGTAAAATGCTCACGGCACGATCCACTGATCGATCCCACGAAAATGCATCACGTATGATAGAACTGTTGGCAAAGGCACGTGATTGTAGTGTAGTGTAATTGTCTCGTGCGGTTCTCAATGCTCGACGTATGCTGTCAATTCTAGGCTGTGCCCACTGGCCCCAGTCGCCATCTTCGGTGGGATAGAAAAACTTGTATTCTTCACAAGCAATGGGCACCAGGTCATACTCCACAGGGATCACACTTGAAGGTATGTGTTGCAAAAATTCTGTGTGCGCACTGTGCATGGTGGTGATGATGGGCAGGCCTACTGCCGCGGCTTCGATTAGTGGCAGTCCCCAACCTTCACCTTTGGTGGGTAGCACAAATATGTGACTCTGTTGATACAGATCAATCATGTCTGACTGTGCCGCTGATCCCCATAGCACACGAACATTGGTCATGCCTTGGCTTTCGATCCAGCCAGTTAGTTCGTTGTATTTGTCAGTTTGGTTTACAAAATGATTGGTCTTGACCACTAGTTCCACATCAGGATCCGTGCCAAATTCCTGATGCCAGGCTGCCACAGTTTCAATAATGCTTTTTCTCAGTTCGTATTTGCCGGTAATGAGATAACTGAGTATGGGCGATTCCACACGACTGTAGTAGGGATGATATTGTGTGCTGTTCACTCCTTCCGGTACCACGTGACACAGTTCGGCATCTAGTCCATTTGCAATCAATTGGTCACGACCCCAGGCGCTGGGAACCCATACCTGATCAGCCGCCTGCATGGTGCTCATTATCGTGGGTGGCACTCGAGTGCTTTCACTCACCACCCACTGTATGTTGGTGCCCTGATAGTGCTCATGTATGGGCATGCTCACAAACGAGATGTTGACATCTTCAGGTTGACTGCGCTCGACTCCGGCCCAGACCGCATCTTGATTGTCACAGTCAACTTCTTCTACCAAATCACCCAGATAACTCATGCGACGTAGCGCATCAGCAAAGTTGCTATAATGTACGCCTATTCCCAGGTTGTTTCTATGTCCAATTAATCTGATTTTCATAATATATAATGGTTTCTACTGACATGGTAAATACTGACGAAGGAGAAAAATAAATGTCACAAATGTTTATTCAATTAGTAGAACGTCTTGCTGAGATGTTCCCCAAGCAAAATTACCAATCTCGCTTGGAACAGTATTTAAGCACCAAATGCATAACCAGCGCATCGGATGTAGAATACTGGTCACGCCAGTACGATAAAAATCACGAAAGAAATTTTGTATGAAACAAGTTTTAAAAGCCATTTGGCAATTCTTTGAAGTCATTGGCGAGCATCGCTATCAAATGGCCAAACGTCGCAGCTACGGAATGTACTAACATGATCTCTAATCTGTTGGCATTGTTCCGTTGGGCACGTGACGGCGGGGAAGTTCATCCGTAAATCCAACCTAGACTTTGAGTTTGGTGTATCCAGGTAAACACCGGCACAGAGAACTCTAGTAGATAAACACCATTCCAGCCTAGGTATCCGTTGCCGGGCAACGGAGATGTCTTGTCAGGATAATGTTCAGGATATTCCGGATAGTATATGCCGGACCAAATAAATTTTGGATCAGAAATTCCAAAAAAACTAATTGATTTTACAATCACCGCTGTGGAAGGGTCATTGTCTGCTTTGTCAAAGTGTCTGACTTTTAAATAACCTGTATCTACTGACCTAAGATTGAAACTAAAATCTGTTGTGGTCACCAACTGCTGAAGTTGCCCTTGTCCACTGGCATCCACAATCACCCAAGGCTTACCTACTGGTTCTAAAGTTACTCGCATCTTTACTGGATATTCAGTAACCATGACGATTCCATACATCTGTCAGTTCTGGGTATAACAATCTAGCATCCAACTTGTAAATTTTATCCCATTTGCGACAATGCTCTACCAGCAAAGCCAATTGTGTTTCAATATCTTCGGGTTGTTCAGTTGATAACACTCCCAGACACATTTCGGCTTCATTGTTGACAGACAGTTGAAAATTGTGTGGGTCACTGGCGTTAAAGTCTTTGTTGGTGTCAGTCAAGTTTAGGCGGTCGATCAACCTACGGTATTTTTCAGCATACTGTTGTTTCACTTTACTGGGTAAATTTACTGCATATAAAAAATGTGGATTATAACACAAATTAGATTTTACCAACATTTGTTGTTCAAGTGCATACTCTAACAAAGTATCATAGTAACCAATTGTCAACAGACTAGGTGCTGGACGCAAGGTCACTGTGATTGACGATCCATTACACCAGGTTTGATAACGTTGAATGTTTTTTAGCACATCCGATGTATCAGTACCCTGGCGTTGATAAGCATTGTGTTCTGTTGTGGTTTCTATACTAATTTCGATTCCCACTCTTTTGAATTGTTTTAATTTGTCCAGCAATGTTGGTTTAAAAATCGTGCCATTGGTAACAAAACTAAAACACAAATCAAATCGCTTGTGTTCAATCATGGTATCAACAAAATCTTCTAATCGGTCAGTTAATAAAGTTTCGCCGCCCATGAAATGAATGTTGTTTAGTCCGTTGATGTCTAACAACTGCTTTTTAAATCCTGACCATATCTTGGAATTTCGAGTCCAATCTACACCAAGATATTTTTTACTTTCTATTTTGCCCCACTTGACTTCTTGAGAGGCAATTGTGGTACTGGCTTCACGTGAACACATTTTGCAAGCAAGATTACAGAAGTTGCCAAGATTGATGTGTAAGTCAATGGGCACGGTATCTGTTGTACCACTTGGGTCATATTCAAAATGTTTACGTCCGGGGCTCTGTGTGTAACTATCACTGAATGCCTGTGTGAATATTACACTTTTTTGATTTTCTTTAACTCGTCTGCTGTTGCCCCCGTGCTCTTCTTCTAGATAGCATCCATGACATGGGGATAATTTTTTATCTCCGTGTATGCTTCTTCTAAATGCACGTACCGGCTCGCTATTAAACCAGTCAGCAATAGACATCCTAGCAACATTATATTGCTGATCAGAATCTGAATATATTTTGTGATCTTCACTGCAACACATACCAAAACTTCCATCCCAGTATATGTGTAGATCGTACCACGGAACATTACAAAAAATATTTTGGTTAGGCACGTTTGTCGAGTATTTTATCCACTAGTCCATAGTCCAAGGCTTCTTGAGCACTCATAAAGAAATCACGTTCCATATCTGCGGCAAACTGCTCAAAGGTTTTGCCCGCTGAGTTATGCTTGACATAGATGTTGGTGAGATACTCTTTCATCTTTTGGATTTCTCTTGCTTGAATTTGGATGTCTGTGGCTTGTCCATGAGCACCACCTGATGGTTGGTGAATCATGTGTCGGGCATTGGGCAAAATCCAACGCTTGCCCGCGGCTCCTGCTGTACTTAGCAGACTTCCCATGGAGCAGGCTTGTCCCATCACAATGGTTTGCACGTCACACCGGATAAACTGCATGGTATCATAGATAGCCATACCTGCTGTTACTGATCCACCGGGTGAGTTGATATACAGACTAATATCTTTGTCTGGATTATCACTTTCCAAAAACAACATTTGTGCCACCAGTAAACTGGCGGTGTGTTCTGATACTTCTGTGTCCAGCATGATCACACGGTCTTTTAGCAATCGGCTGTAGATGTCATAACTGCGTTCACCTTTTGAGGTTTGTTCAAGCACAATTGGTACTAGATTTGGCATGGGGTCTCCTTGTTCAAAGCATAAGTATAACATTATTCTTGGAAAAAAGCAATGCGTGACCTACTCAATTTACTCGACAATGTGCTAACAGAAGAAAAACTTGCCTTCAAGGAACTGGGTCCTAAAAAGATGTCTTCTGTTGTGAACCCAAAAACCAAAAAACCATTTACTCGTGCTGAATTATTTTTGTACAAAGTCAAGAACAATTTGCCTTTTGAACTGGTTGCTGGTGGCACCGTTGTCATTAACCCCAAAGAAGCGCGAAATGTCGCGGCATGGTTGGCCACTGGCCCCACAGGAACCATAGAGATGAGTACTGCAGATGGCGGCACAGTAAAAAATACCGGCCTACAAAAGACCGTGGAGTTTGGCAGCAAAGAAGCCGAAAATATCAAAATCAAGCCCAGTGATATTTTTCAAACAGATCCCGAAACTGAAATCGCTGATCTAGGCAACAATATTGATACCCTGTTACAAGCCGGAGGATTTCCAGCCTCAGAGATGTATAACAAGATTGCCAACAACCCTGCCTTAGTCAACATGGGACAGATAGGCGATGCAGTAATTTACATGGCCAATCAAGCCAATCATGGACAGATTCCAAAGTTTCCAGACAATCTCAACCAAGATCAAATCAAGGCAATTGAATTATACGCCAGTGAGTATCTTGGTGCCCTGGGCCTGGTCAGTGGTGCAGTACCATTCATGCGTGGTAGTCGAGAAGAGTTTGAAGGGTTTGTGGGCGGCGATCTCAAAGACATGATCATGTTTTTCCCCAAGGCCAGCAACAATCCTCTAGCCGACAGTTTCAGTGTTGTGAATGATCAAACTGGCCATGCTGTCAAAATTTCTAGCAAGGCCGCTGGCAAAGGCGCACCACCAAGTTTGGGCAGTATGAAGTTTCCTGATGATGTTCGGGAAAAATATCCCGAGGCCACTGCTTTCTTGGACCGAGCACAAGACTCATCATTGAGTGCGTTCACACAACCATTTGAATTGATGAACTATTTGTATGAAATTAATCCCAACAAAATTCCCAAAGCATATCGAAGTCTCATGCCGTTCACTCCAGAGTTACAAGCCAGGCTTGAAAGCAACTTCAAAGGTGGTAAGCCTATTCCGCAAACAATCATGGACAAATTTAAAAAACAGTTGGGTGAAAAAGTTCGCAATGGTGATGCTACAGACGGTGGCAAAGCATGGTATGCGGTGATTCAAGACATGATGCGAGCCGTCAACACTGATCGCGCTGTGCCTGAACTACGTGCCGCATTGATCGAGAGCCTGGGTTACAACTTTGTTCAGTTGTACTCCAATGTCAAAGGCGATCGACTGGTAACTGAAGCGTTTTGGCCTGCAAAAATTTCTGGACAGGTCAAACTCAAATCAAAAGGATCCGCTGGTGAACTCAAAGGCAAGATGAGTGTGGAAATATCACCCGGTGGTGAAGACTTGTACAATCCTTATGATCTTGGGGACAAACGTGGTGACCTTGGCAGTATTGATGACGGCGATGCGGCCGACATGGATGCTGATGATTATGATAAAATGACCAACACCCCAAGACTAAAAGGTCCTGGAGCCAAAGCGGCTAGACAGGCCCGAGAACCCAACTTTGATACGTCAGTTACTGGCCGAAAAAAGAAAAGTTAACTTTTAACCATACTGATATCATCGCAGATGCCCAGGGCCAGGGCTTCTGACGCTGATAACCAAACGTCTTGTGGTGGCAACAGATTGTTGCGTATTTCTTCCCGACCCAGCCCTGTACACAATTCATAGTGTGCAATCATTCGGGCCTGTGTGAGTTCAAACTCACGCATGGTAGCAAACAACTCATGTGCCTTGCCTTCATTGTACCAGGAGAACTGATGGCTCAAAATACTTGTGTTGGGTGTAAGAACTCTACGTCCGTGAGTGCCAGAGATAAAGATCAAGAGTCCTGCTGATGCGATGGTTCCCAGCCCCACAGTTTTCACCGGAATCTGTGAACTCATCATTACATCAATTAAGGCAAAGGCTGCGCCCATGTCGCCACCATTGGAGCAGATCATAAGCAACAATTCTTTCTTCTTTTTCTTGGTCACATAGTTTTCGTAAAGTAACCATTCCACAACCGGTTTGATACTTTCATCATCTACGTCACCCATGAAAACATACATGCCTGAATCGGCAAGTGCTTGAGCGTGAGTTTGTTCTGTCGGGGTAGTTTCAATTATTGGCATGATCATAAAAGAGAAAAAGCGGTGTTTTTGGCACCGCTTCTATTTATACGCCGTTTATCTTACGACAGTTTGACCAATCACTGCGCCAGGTTTGGCCAGTGCTTCGTCCCGTTTTTGCTTGTATTCAGCATTGTCCACATCCAGTAACTTGATTTCGCCGCTGGTGGTAGGTACTGTAGTTTTTGGCGCAACATCAGTCTTGAGTTGTTCTACTGACTCACGATCTTGCTTTACAGCATGTTCGTCATTGCGTTCAAGTTCTTGGTGTGCCGCACGACTACGGATATCTGCTTCACGTTGTAACTTGGCAGTAGCACGTGATTTGGCCAATGGGTTGGCATCACCTACAGGCAAACGCAACAACACATAGACCTTGTAGGTGCGACCATCAAAGGTCATCTGACTGTCCACACGTTGAGCACCAATCAAGTCGCCTGACGCATTCTTGCGTGTGACTTGCTCGTAGTTCTCAATGCTGACATCACCGCGATCTGTACGATAACTCTTGGTTTGAGTTGTGATGCGACTGTTGGCCAGTTCAACCAATTTGCGTTCTGCCGCCATACGTGCTTTGTCGTAGGCCATTTGCTCGTCAGTTGATGTTGCAGTACCTGCCGCAAAGATCATGTCTGCGGTGTCTACGGGTAGTTTTACAAACCACTCAGGTGCCTGGGGTTGTGCAACTGCCGCACGTTCTGGCAGTGCATAAGGATGCGGTTGTGTTTGAGCCACAGCCACAGTACTCACGAGAGCCAGTGCAATGATACTAAGTTTCATGATAGCCTTTCAAAGGTTGTTACGATAAGTCAAGTTTAACACAGAAATTATATTTTGTCAACCACTACCCACTGATCCGTTTCCAATCTGCAGATAATGCCTTGACGTGTTTGGACATCGGTTTGGGCCCACTCGGTATCCAAAAACCAACGGCACCGAGTGCCATTATGCCAAAATTCTTTGGGATAATCTGGATGTGGCCTAAATTGGTGCAAGCGACCTTGTGTGCCTACAACTGTTTTTCTCAGGGTATCCATGTTGGGGCGATCGGTACATACCACGGTGCTTTCACTGCGAACTCCCACCGGAGCCACTTGCGTCTTAACGCTGGCGTCTGCTCGACTAAGGGCCACCCCACATGCTTCCGCATCCGGTACCGTGCCCGGCCAATCATACACGCCCATGGCCAAATACCATTGAGCGCCAATACGTGCTTTGTAACTGACCTGGCATCTGCGATAACCAATTGTGGGACTGGGCACAATATCCTTGCGAACGTCACTACGTTCTTCAATTCGCACTGTGGCCGCGGTGGTCACACGGTCAGTCATCACACATTCGGCCTGTGCCAGCACAGGTATTAGAGCCGCTAGTAGTAGTCTTTTCATTGGCAATAACTCAGTTGGTTAAGATGGTAATCAATGTACTTGTTGGGATTGTTATGTGCAATATCGTGATCATGTGTCCACGAAAACGGGCGGAGGGTGCTTCGCATTTGTGCGGCAAATTGTTCTTCACGTGTTTGTCTCATGCTTTGCAAGAATGCAACCTGTTGATCTTTTAGTCGGCAACTAATCTGATAGTGATTGAGATCTACAGTATTCATGGGCATACGGTTAGGATCAATTTGATTGGCACAGCCACTAAACAGGACGGCACACATAACGCACATGCCAAATACGATGGCGGAACGATGCACGGCTGGTTTCATAATCTTGTTCCTTTTCTGCAGGGTGACGTGGAATACGGGCTTGTGATTCTAGCCAGTTGATCATGGCAGTTTGATTTGCGCAATCATTAGGCATAGCAGTCACACTAGGAGGTGGGTTGTAACTCACAGTTGATGCACAACCGGTTAATAACAATATAGGTAGAAGTCGACGAATCATACCCATAGTTCCAATGCGTTATGTAACTGGTCAGTAGGCACGCTGTGCTGGGAGTAACCTTCCATTAGGAGATCAAAATAACCTTGACTAGGCAAGCCATCTGCCTGACCTGGATTCATAAAATACACAATGGCATCTTTTGTCTCGCCATCATGTTCCACTGCCATTTCAATGCGATTGTAGTAATGCGGAAAGCCTTCTAGTGCATCCAGTTTCTGTAAACATTCGTCAGTAATCTCCCACAGTACTCCGTCCACATAACAGTCAGGCACCACTACCACATCAGCATGAGTGGCAAAGCGAAATGCATGATCCAGTAATCGTGCATGGCCAAGACTTCGTGCCCGCGGGCACCGATACGCCATCTCAATGAGATTGGTGTTCATACCGTAGCCAAAGTAAAGTTGTGTATTCATAACCGTATTATAGCAAAACGACATTTATTGGTCAAGAGAAAGCCCCATATTCTGGGGCTCGGCAAAATGTAATACTTGAGTATTACTTTTTGGCAGTTGCTGGTGTAAATGCTTTAACAAAGTCTTGACCTGCTTTGACATAGTCAAACTTTGCCACTGCTTCCACTTGCTTGACTGCTTCGCTGGTCAATGTGGTTGCTGTGTCCATACCAACCTTGGCGGCTTTTTTGGTATAGTCTGCTTGTGCGTCAATGAATTTGATCATTGATTGTTTGGCTGTTTCGTTGGTAATGAATGTGTTAACGAAAGTTTTTTTACCGGTTTGAACGGCGTCGATGATTGCGTCTGCTGTAAACATATGGTTCTCCTATAAAGCGAGTTTACTATAGGACCCGGCCTATCCAGCGTCCTATGTAGTATTATATATGAGAAAAACACCAGAAATCAAGCGATTTTCCTAGTGAGCTGTCACTAGAAACATAACTACTAGATCAACATACAAAGGAGACACAGATGTTTGATATTTTTAAAGGCGTAGATCGGGTCATGATGGCCAAATTGGTTGCATTACATATCTTCGTGATCGTAATCAGCAATGCTCTAGTTTCAATTCCAGTTGAGATTTTGGGCGTGAAATTGACCTGGGCGGCATTTACCTATCCATTGGTAATTTTGGCAACAGATTTGACAGTACGACTGATTGGTAAAGGTATTGCTCGAGCAACTATTGCGGCCGCATATCCACTTGCTATCATTGGCAGTATTGCTGTTGTACTTGCTGAAGGTGCTCCTGCTAGTGTAGCATTACGAATTGGTTTCGGTTCGGCCACAGCATACCTAATTGGTTGTTTGTTGGACGTTTATGTGTTCCAATATGTTCGTGAAAAGTTCACTCAACAATGGTGGGCGGCTCCGGCACTCAGCATGGTTGTTGCCAACTTCATTGACAGTTATGTGTTCTTTAGCATTGCCTTCTCAGGTGGTGCAGACGAGTACATGGCCGCTAACTGGCCCGAGATTGCACTGAGCCAAAGTCTATTAAAGATTTTAGTCGGCTTTGTTGTGTTCTTGCCAGCATATGGTTTGCTATTGAACTTCATGAAGAAGCGTTTGGGTAACACTGATCAGGGTTAAATACTCTATAGGAGATCGTTATGTTAAACAAAATCAAGGAATTCTTTCTTGGCAAGCCCCAAGCACCAGCACCCGAGGCACCTTACAAAGTTGAGGCGCCCAGCACTAATTGGCCATTTCCCAAAGCAAGTGAAATTGCCCCGGAACCCGCTCCAGTGGTAGCAACTGCTCCTGCTAAAAAGCCAAGAGCACCGGCCAAGCCCAAGGCGGCACCTGCGGTAAAACCAGCAGTGGCAGCCAAAAAGCCCCGAGCACGGAAGACCCCAGCAAAATAATCAAGCCCCGAAAGGGGCTTTTTTATTACACAATCGATAAGGAAAAATGATTGTTGGGTGTCTGACTATTTTTCATAAACAATTCTCGGGTCCGAGTTAAATTATTACGCCAATCTTCAATATTTGCCAATGGTAAGATACAACCATGGGGCACTAACTTTTTAGATTCACACCAAGATAAGAATTCGGGCGGCGGAGTCATTTTGTACGGACGGCATAGATTGACATTTATTGTCGGATCAATGTTGTCCCAATTTACATTGTCTACATCCATATCTGCTGGATCTTCGTCTAGGTTTTCAAATTTTTCAAACGCAAATCTTCCATGTCCGGGATATCTAATAGATAAATGACAACATTGCCATTCATATGTTGTATTTTTAAAGGGATTAGAAACTCTCCAGTGTGTGGGATCTCTAAAGTCATACAAAAAAGATTCTTCGATCAAGTGTATATGACAATTCATTCTGTGATAACTATCAAACAAAGATGTATCAATCTTATATAAAAGTTCAGTTAATTTTGGCCACCTAAATCTAGTGTTCGCCCAGTCTTTGTGCAGTCGGTTTAACTGCTTTTGATCACACCAGTTGTTGGGTACGTTAACTGGCATTTGTTTTACAGTAGTCAAGAAGTGATTTATCTTGCTAATGTCTCGGCTAATCTCCTCAATAAGATTAACAGTATCGTGAGAACGTCGTGGTACGTCAGTTACTAAATTTGCAGTAGAATAATTATTACCTAACTGTTGGCTGGTGTTAATAAACCATTCGGCCAGATCTTGATTGATGGCATCAAAATATACATAATTGTCAGTATTATACCAATGCAGTTTAATTTTCATCATTTATTATAGCATATTTATCGATACAAAGTCAAAAAAAAACACACCTAAAACAGACTTTTCAATGATCAATAAATACTACAAAGGAGCTAACCATGGCAGAACAAAAACAATTATCACGCTCAGAGCGTGAAGCCGTAATCAAAGACAAAGCAGGATGGGTAATCGTTGTATTTGCCGCATTCTTGGCTATCAACACATATATGGGCAACGGTAACTCGGGTCGGATTCTAAACGACACAATTGAAGCCAACAACACCTGGGCATTTTATCAAGCAAAATCAATCAAAGGTACCCTGGCCGAAATGTCTCTAGATGATGCTATGGCTCGCAAGGATGTGAACAAGGTACACTCACTCAGCAAGAAGATTGCACGTTATGAATCGGATCCTGCCACAGGCGAAGGCAAGAAAGAACTCATGGCCAAGGCACGTGGTTTAGAAGCAGATCGTGCGGTGGCAAAACAACGTAGCCCTTGGTATACGTTTGCTGGAAGTCTATTCCAGATTGCTATTGTGCTATTATCGGCTAGTATATTGGCAGTAAACAATCGATTGTACACCGCCAGTTTATACGTAGGCGGTATTGCAATGTTGCTGATGAGTCAAGCAATTTGGCTTTGGATTCCCACATTATTTTAAACCCAGTTTAATCTAGCGCAAGAGTTCTGTAAATACTTCAATCCCTGGCCACAAAGGGATGGAGTATAATGAAAAAATATGGAGCCATCTACAGAACTGTAATCTTGGTATTATTGCTAATACTATGCGGTTCTGCGATTGTGTCAAGTTCGCCCATGTACGGCGGCGATAGGCCAAGTGTTGCCCGTGAACTCACGCCTAAACAAGTACAACTAGCAACAGGCACAGCCGAATGTGTTAGAACCGCCTGGATCGGTGACATCAACAATAGAACTGTGGTCTGTGTCGAATGGCGTACGGTTAAGAAGGATAGCAAGTAATGGATCCCATAACCCTCTTTGCCTTGGCCAATGGAGCAGTGTCTGCTGTTAAGGCTGGTTGTAAACTCTACAAAGATATCAAAGGTGCGGCAGGCGAAGTCAAGGACGTTCTCAAGGATCTCGACGAACAGTTTGCCAAATTACATCCTCCAGAAAAACCAGCCAGTTTAGAAGCACGTAATCAATTTGTAAAAGAAAAAAATCGCATCATTGAACTGAACAAACGTGACGGCGAAACCACAGGCATATACACTGAACTCGGCGAGCATCTGGGTACCTACTACGACAACTACTACAAGTGTATGGCCATATTTGAAGAAGAAGAAAAACATAGTCAGCACGAGATATACGAAGGTGATGCTAGTCTAGGTAAACGTGCCTTACAACGTGTGCTGATGAAAAAACAACTGGAACAGATGGGCACAGAATTGCGTGAGATAATGGTGTACCAATCACCTCCTGAACTGGGTGCATTGCATACTGAAGTAGAAGACATGATGCTGGTCATGGGCAAGCAACAAAAGATTCTTATTGCTAAACAAATGCGACAAGATCACATTCGTGCTGTTAGGAGACGTCGACGTATGGATGCTATTTGGGCCAATGCCATATGGGGAGTGATGGGTATTGTTATTGCATTGTCGGTTGGGCTGATGATGGCGCTGTTGATACAAGACAGAATTGAAAAGTATCCTCAACTGGGTACAGGTATCATACCCAAGACAGAACGTCAACGTCAACTGGAAGCCGAACCCAAACGATATTTAGGAAGATAACTTAGTGCCGGTGTGTTATCCAATAGGCAAAGCCAAGAGCAACTGCTCCAGCGAATGCAAGGATCAATAGAGTGATACCCAGTACTTTGCCAAATGAGTTTTCTGTCATTAGGTCGTTTATTTCTTCAAAAATACTACTCATATTATATATTTAAAAACAATTTATAAAAATAAAAGCACATACATATGAGTAAATAAACTATGACAGAACTAATCGCAACACTGGTAATGACGCACATTACTATCATCTGTGTCACATTGTATTTGCATCGTGGCCAAGCACATCGAGGTATAGAGTTTCATCCTGTGCTTGAACATTTTATGCGAGCCTGGTTATGGCTCACAACAGGCATGGTAACCAAGCAATGGGTGGCCATACATCGCAAACATCACAGATTCAGTGATGCAGAAGGTGATCCGCACTCACCTCACGTGTATGGAATCAAGAGAGTTTTCTTTAAAGGAGCGGTACTGTATCATGAAGCATCAAAAGATCGTGTCATGGTTGACGCATACGGTGTTGGTACTCCTGCTGATTGGATGGAGCTTCACGTATACCAGCCTCACAGTAGACTTGGCATTGGCATTCTCCTTGTGCTCAACACCCTAGTGTTTGGTTGGTGGGGTCCGGTTATATGGGGCATACAAATGATATGGATTCCATTCTGGGCTGCCGGAGTCATAAACGGCATTGGACATTGGATAGGATATAGAAATGGCGAAACTAAAGATCGTAGTCGTAATATTAGTCCTTGGGGTATTGTTATTGGCGGTGAAGAACTGCACAACAACCACCACTTGGCACCAGCGAGTGCCCGCCTCTCTAAAAATTGGTGGGAGTTTGATATAGGCTGGATGTGGCTCAGCCTGTTTAGAATGCTAGGGCTTGCTAG
>Ga0209190_1001168_pt1 | contig 18515 bp, 16 predicted proteins | sample M_140205_XF_Meta_FD_187315 | JGI IMG/M metagenome (GOLD analysis project Ga0209190, IMG submission 187315) | Freshwater microbial communities from Lake Montjoie, Canada to study carbon cycling - M_140205_XF_MetaG (SPAdes) (version 2) | ecosystem: Environmental > Aquatic > Freshwater > Lake... | reverse complement strand
CGCGCCTCAGGATTATCATACAGGCAGCGATAGACCACCTGCGGTGAGAGGTCCTCGGAATGCGCGGCGACTCCGAGCCGGAGGTAATGGTTGCCCTTGTAGTGGCGGTAGAGATTCCAGGACATGGTGGAGCGGCGAAGCGCAGGGGTAGGGATAGGGGTAGGGGTAGGGATAGGCAAGGCAACGGGTTTAGGGCCGCCGCAGGGCGGCCGAAGGTAGGGGCGTGGCTTCGCCGCGCCCTCCGCATCGAAGTGCACGATGAATCGTGCCCCTACCCGGGTTCGCCCTACGGCGAACCAAGGACAGCACGTGGTGCTGTCCCTACCTCAAGGCATCACTCCCCCGATACTCGATACTCCATACTCTATCTCCTACCCCAACCCCTACCCCTACCCCCTATCCTATTTAGCCGGACCCCAGTGGGACGTAAAGGGATGCAGGATGAAGAGCGGCTTGCCGACGACGTCCTGGGCAGGCACTTCGCCCCAACCGCGCGAGTCGTAGCTATTGGCGGAGTTATCGCCCATCGCGAAGTAATGTCCGACGGTCACGGTGTATTCCTGCTGCAGGGGGATCGCGTAGCGGTCGCCACCGGCTTCGGGCAGGTAACCGTAGTAACCCTTGTCCATCGCGCGCTGACTGTTGAGGACCATCGGCTTAGGAGAGGTGACGACCTTGCCATCGACGAAAAGTTCACCTTTTTCGCCTACGCGGAGCTTCTGCCCCGGGACGCCTGCAAGTCGCTTAACGTAATAATTCTGGGAGGGCTGACCGTACTGGTCATCGAGGCCGCGGATATTGTTCGTCCGGAAGACGAAGGTGTCGCCGCGGGACGGCTCTACGAAGTTATACGACATGCGGTCCACGAAGAGCATGTCGCCCGTAAGGATGTCGAAGTTGAGCATCGTCTGGCCGGCGGTGGCCTGCTTGCCAGTCATGAGCACCGGGCCGAACGGACCGTTCTTGATGCGCCCTTCGCGGGCAGCCTTAGCGAAGACGACGCGCCAGCGATCCTGATCCTGGCGAGGTAGCTTCAGCTTGGCCTCTTCGGGGAAGAACGTCTTCAGCAGTACCGTCTCGAAACCGAAGTCGGCCGGCATGAGCACGGACTGCGTTATATTGCCGACCTGGATCTCATGTTTGTCCGCCGGGCCCTTCCAGATGCCCGTGCCGAAAATACCGTCGTCAATCGTGCGCTGGCGGGAACGAAGGCTGTATTCGACCTGATTATTCCCGTAGCGCTGCATCATGATCGGGATGCCGACTTCACCAGTCGCTTCGGCCGGAATGACGTAGGTCCAGGACCACTGAACCTTCTCGAGCAGGCGTATCGCCAGGCTCGGGACTGGCTCGTCGGCGGCCCGCACCTCGGCGGTCATGCCGTTATACGTGGGCCACATGGAGTTCGTCGGGATCTTGAAAGGCTGCAGGAAGAAGCTCCGGATCGAACCGGCCACGATGGCGGCCATGACCACCATCTCAGTGTAGTCGCAGCCAGTGGTCAGCGGGTAGATCTTGCCGCCGTTACGGACGAGCACCTCGTGTAACTGATTAAGGAGCACCTCGACCTGCGTGAGTTCCATCGAACGGTCCTTGGAAGCGGCCCGGACCTTATCGGCCAACTCAAGCTGCCCGTTGAGGGCCTCCTTCGTGAGGACGTCGCCACGGTAGAGTTCAATCTTCTCCGACGACTCGAGCAAGGCCTTGCCAATCTTGCGGAGCTTACGTCGATAGTAGAAGGACATGGGAAGGATTCGCCCAAACTATCGGCCACCCCACCGAGGGAAAGCCCGAATTGAGGCTTAACCCTCGTTCTTGAGGATCTTGATGAAGGCTTCCTGCGGGATGTCGACCTTGCCGATCTGCTTCATCCGCTTCTTGCCCTCCTTCTGCTTGTCGAGGAGCTTGCGCTTACGGGAGATGTCGCCGCCGTAGCACTTCGCGGTCACGTCCTTGCCGACGGAACCGATAGTCTCGCGGGCGATGACCTTGGAGCCAACGGCCGCCTGGATGGCGATTTTGAAGAGCTGGCGCGGAAGGAGTTCCTTGAGCCTCTCGCAGAGATTACGTCCGCGGCCTTCGGCCTTGGAGGCGTGCACAATTGAGGAGAAGGCGTCGACGGGCTCTTCGTTGACGCGGATGTCCATCTTGACGAGGTCCGAGGTGACGTATTCGCCGAGCTCGTAGTCCATCGAGCCGTAGCCGCGGGTGATGGACTTCATGCGATCGTTGAAGTCGACGAGGATTTCGTTGAGCGGGAGGAGGCAGACGAGGACGACGCGGTCACCATCGATGGTCTCGGTGCGCTCGCAGACGCCGCGCTTCTCCTGGACGAGCGTCAACATGTCGCCAATCGAAGTGCCCGGGATATGGATATGCGCGCGGATGGTCGGCTCTTCGATGTGCTCGATGGCGGACGGGTCCGGCATGACGACCGGGTTGTCGAGGATATGCTCCACGCCGTCGGTGGTATAGACCTTATAAACGACCGACGGGTAGGTCGAAAGGATGTCGAGGTCGTACTCGCGGCGCAGGCGCTCTTGGACGATCTCCATGTGCAGCAGGCCGAGGAAGCCGCAGCGGAAACCGAAGCCCAGCGCGCTCGAACTCTCGGCGGTGTAGGTCAGCGAGGAGTCGTTGATTGCGAGTTTGGAGAGGGAGGTCTTGAGCTTCTCGTAGTCGGCTGTGTCGAGCGGATAGATGCCGCTGAAGACCATCGGACTAACTTCCTTGAACCCCGGAACGGGCTCCTTGGCGGGGTCGTTGGCGAGGGTGATCGTATCGCCGACCTTCACGTCCGCGACTTCGCGAATATTGATGACGAGGTAACCGACGCAACCTGGACCGAGTTCGTCCTGAGGCTTCATCTTCGGGGAGAAGATGCCGACTTCCTTGATCACAGAGCGGACGCCGTTGTGCATCATCTCGATGGTCTGGCCGGCCTTGAAGGTGCCCGAGAAGACGCGGACGTAGCTGATGACGCCCTTGTAGGAGTCGAAGAGGGAGTCGAACACCAGCGCGCGGTGGTGCGGATATTCAGACCAGCGGGGCGGCGGAACGCGCTTGATGATTGCGGCGAAGATCTCGTCAATGCCGATGCCGGACTTACCCGAGGCGAGGACGGCGTCCTGCGCGGGAATGGTGAGGATGTCCTCGACCTGGCGGCGGGCTTCTTCGGGACGGGCGCTCGGGAGGTCGACCTTATTAATGACCGGCACGATTTCAAGGCCCTGGTTCATCGCGAGGGTGGCGTTGGCGACCGTCTGGGCTTCCACGCCCTGGGAGGCGTCAATCAGGAGTACCGCGCCTTCGCAAGCGGCGAGGGAGCGCGAGACTTCGTAGGCGAAGTCGACGTGCCCCGGGGTGTCGATAAGATTGAGAATGTACTGCTTACCGTCGGGCGCGGTGAAGTTCATCGTCACCGGGTGGCACTTGATCGTGATGCCCTTTTCGCGCTCGAGGTCCATCGCGTCGAGGAGCTGCTCCTTCATCTGGCGCTTCTCGATCGTCTTCGTGTGCTCGAGCAGGCGGTCGGAAAGGGTCGTCTTGCCGTGGTCGACGTGCGCGATGATGCAGAAGTTGCGGATGTGGTCTAAGGACACGGTAAAGAGGGAAAGGGCTTAATAGGACTACGGACGGGGCGCTTGTCCAGCGTTAGCCCCAGTCAGAAGAGGTTTAGGCGGGAATATCGGCGAACTCGTGCAACGAAGCCACCGGGGCCGTGGGCGCGGAGCGCTTCATCATGCCGGCCAAGACGCCACCGGGTCCACATTCGTAGAACTGGGCGATACCGCTAGACGCGGCGGTCTTGCAGTCGTCTTCCCAGAGGACCGAGGAGACCACCTGCTTGACCAACGCGGCACGGAGATCAGCCGGCTCGGCGAGCGTGCCGCCGGTGGTGTTCGCGTAGACTGTGACCTGGGGGCGCTTGAATTCGACGCCCTGCAGGAAGGCCTCGAAAGCCTGGCGGGCGGGCTCCATCAGGCGGCTGTGGTAGGCACCCGCGACGACGAGGGGCTTCACGAGCTTGAAGGCGCCGAACTCCTTGGCGCGGGCGACCGCCTGGGCGACCTTCTCGGCGTCGCCAGAGATCACGACCTGACCGGGACAGTTGAAGTTCGCGGCATCGATATCGAACGCGGCACAGAGCTTGGCAATATCGTCGCGGGTGCCACCGATGACCGCGGCCATGCCGCCCTTTGTCTGATCGCAGGCGAGCTGCATCAGGCGACCACGCTCGGCGACGACCTTGAGGCCGGTCTCGAAATCCCAAACGCCGGCGAAAGCGTAAGCGGTTAGTTCGCCGAGTGACAGACCTAGGCAGGCCTTGAGGTCGTTGAGCTTACCGCGTTCCTTGAGGATTTGGGCGATGGCGTAGCCCTGGACGTAGAGGGCCGGCTGGCAGACGCGGGTCTCGGTCAAGAGCTCGGCCGGGCCTTCGAAGCAGGCCCGACGGAGGTCGAACGTCAGCACCTGAGCGGCACGGTCGTAGAGATCCTTGGCTGAGGCCGACCCTTCGTACAGGGACTTCCCCATGCCGACGACTTGGGCGCCTTGACCGGAGAACAGGAGAGCAGTGGACATCAGGAGGAGGGAGGGAAAAAGGGCGAAAGGGTCAATGATGGAGAGAAAGGCAGGGGGCATGCTGGCAAGGGGACACGGGGAGATACCAAAAGCATGATTAAGGAAGGGATGAGACATAACGGGCTTGCCCACGTGTCACCGTGCCCACGTGCCCCCTGATTCACCCCTCCTTCCTTGACCCCCCCTCCCCCTCCCCCTACCCCTACCCCTTTCTTTCACCATGCCACTCGCCCTTCTCTCCGTCAGCGACAAGACCGGCCTCCTGCCCTTCGCCCAGGCCCTCGTTAAGGAACACGGATACAAGCTCCTCTCGACCGGCGGCACCTCGAAGATGCTGCGCGACGCCGGCCTGCCGGTGACCGATGTTAGCGAACACACGGGCTTCCCTGAAATCATGGAAGGCCGCGTCAAGACCCTGCACCCGAAAGTCCACGGCGGCCTCCTCTGCCGTCGTGATTCGCACGAGCACCTCGAGGAAGCCAAGAAGCACGGCATCGACCTCATCGACCTCGTCGTCGTGAACCTCTATCCGTTTGAAGCCACCGTCGCGAAGCCCAACTGCTCGTTCGAGGACGCCATCGAGAACATCGACATCGGCGGTCCATCCATGCTGCGCAGTGCCGCCAAGAATCACGCTTCCGTCTCCGTCGTCACCGATCCCGCCGACTACGAGCGCGTGCTCGCCGCGATGAAGGCTCCGAAGACCCTCGGCGAACTCCGCCGCGAACTCGCCCTCAAGGTTTTCCAACGTACGTCCGCCTACGACGCCGCGATTGCCAACTACCTCGAATCCCAAGCCCAGCCTGGCGCCGGCAACGTCCTCGGCCTGCCCTCCCGCTTCACGTCGACCCTGCCCATCGCCCAGCGTCTTCGCTACGGCGAAAACCCACACCAGCAGGCCGCGCTCTACGGCTCCTTCCATGAGGCCTTCGAACAGCTCCAGGGCAAGGAACTCAGCTATAACAACATCCTCGATATCACCGCCGCGACCTACCTCATCGGCGAGTTCGAACGCCCGACGATCTGCATCCTGAAGCACACCAACCCGTGCGGCGTGGCTTCGGCTGACACCCTCCTCGAGGCCTGGCACAAGGCCTTCGAGACTGATAAGCAGGCCCCGTTCGGCGGCATCATCGTCGCCAACCGCACCGTCGACAAGGGCCTCGCCGAGGCCATCGCCGAGATCTTCTCCGAAGTCATTATCGCGCCGGAATTCGACGCCGACGCCCTCGCGATTTTCGGCAAGAAGAAGAACCTCCGCCTCATGCGCGCCAAGGTAGGCCTCCGCGCCGACACCCTCCGCGAAGTCCGTGCCGTCATCGGCGGCGTACTCGTCCAAGACCGCGACCAGAAACCTGCCAACCCGCGCGACTTTAAGATTGTCACCAAACGTGCCCCGACGGCCGACGAGATGACCGCCCTCCTCTTCGGCTGGCGCGTCGTCCGCCACGTGAAGTCCAACGCCATCGTCTACGCCGGCAAGGAACGCACGCTCAGCGTCGGCGCCGGCCAGATGTCCCGCATCGACTCGTCGCGCATTGCAGTCTGGAAGGCTGGCGAAGCCAAACTTTCCCTACAGGGCTCGGCCATCGCGTCCGACGCCTTCTTCCCCTTCCCTGACGGCCTACTCGCCGCGGCCGATGCCGGCGCGACCTGCGCCATCCAGCCGGGAGGCTCCGTGAAGGATGCCGACGTCATCGCCGCCGCCGACGCGCGCGGCATGGCGATGGTCTTCACCGGTATGCGCCACTTTAAGCACTGAGCGGCCTGAGGCCGCCGAGGTGGTAGCGGTTAGCGGTTGGGAAAGCCAAAGCATCACACACAAAAAGCCCGAAGTCACCTGACCCGAGCTTATTTTTCTTTGCATTTACCTATCCGCCAACCGCTAACCGCCAACCGCTCTCACCTTTCTTCAGAGTTTAATCCCAATCTTCTCGAGCAGGCGGGCGAGTTCGTCGTCGCTACTGAAGGGAATCGAGATGCTGCCCTTGGTGCCCTTACGGACGACCGAGACCGGCGAAGCGAAGTGGGACGCGAGGCGCTTCTGGACGTCGGCGACAACCGTCTGGACGGTCTGCTTGCGATCGGTCTTCTTGGTCGAAGCGAGCTTCTTGACCTCGGCTTCGGTGGCACGGACGGAAAAGCCCTTCTCGATCACCAGACGGGCGACCTGCACGCGATGCGCGATATTTTCGATACCGAGTAAGGCTTTGGCGTGACCAGCGGAAAGCTGGCCCTTGCGGACGTAGGCCTGGAGCTCGTTGTCAAGAGCGAGGAGACGAACGCTGTTTGCGATGCTGGCGCGCGGCTTACCGAGACGATCGGCGACGGCTTCCTGAGTCAGGCTGAAGTCGCGCATGAGCGAGGCGAAGCCCAGGGCTTCGTCGATGGCGTTGAGGTCGGCGCGCTGCAGATTCTCGATGAGGGCGAGCACAGCGCTGGAAGCGTCGCTGGCCTCGAGGATACGCGCGGTGATGGTCTTCTGGCCAATCAGCTTGAAGGCGCGGAAACGGCGTTCGCCAGCGATGAGTTCATAGCCGTCCTTCACCTTGCGGACGACAATCGGCTGCATAAGGCCTTCGGAGCGGATGGAGTCAGCGAGTTCCTTCACCTGAGCGTCGTCGAAATCACGGCGCGGCTGGCGGGGATTCGGGACGATCGAAGTGAGTAGCAGTTCTTGCAACTGGAGACCCGAAGCAACGGGAGCGGCGACCGGCGCGGGTGCGACGGGCTTGATCACGCCACCACCGATGAGGGAACCGAGACCGCGACCGAGGGATTTCTTTGGAGGAGTGGCCATGAAGACTTTTGAAAGAGATTAGCGGGCCGGGGTTTCGGCCTGCGGGATGAAGATTTCGACATCCGCTTTCAGGGCGGCAGGCGAGGAAAGGTTATTTGCTTTCAGAATCCAATCGACCTTGGAGCCATTACGCAGGGCGATCTTCGTGACCGTATCACCAGATTTGACGTGATACTTGATGCCGGTCTGGGGAATACCGGAAGGGGCGCTCTCTTCGCCTGAGGCGGGGGCTTCGGTCTGAGCGGTAGCCTTGGGAGCCTTGGTGGACTTCGTGGCGGGGCCGGGGCCGGTCTTGCCGAGGGCAGCGTTCACCTGACGGGTAAGCTCGGCGAGCGCCGCATTCACTTCGTCCGTCTGCTGCTTCAGACGACGATCCACTTCAGTCAAGGTTTCGGCACGCGCCTTAGACAGCACTTCACCCTGGGACGCGGCGGGAGACTGGCTGGCCTTCTGGCGGTTAAGGGCCGAGCGTAGGTCAGCATTCTCGAGCTTCAGTTTCTCGACCTCGTTACGGAGCTCGGCGAGATCCTGCTGCATCCCGGCGAGCTGGGCGTTCTGCGCCGTGAGCGGAAGTAGGCCGAGGAAAAGAAAAAGGATGCCGAGACGCATGGACGCAGGAAAACATGCCCAAGGCGGGAGAGCAAGCAAGGTAGGGCTATCACAAGGGACAGGGGCAGGGACCGGCCAATATTACCTGCCACTGTCCCTGCCCCTGTCCCAGCCCCTTCAAATAGTCTGTATCCCCGCCCTTCCCCGCCCTACCTTGCACTCCGATGTCCAAGGTCCTGGTAGCCCTCTCCGGTGGCGTTGATAGCGCCGTGGCGGCCCTTCTGCTCAAGCAGCAAGGGCATGAGGTGCATGCCGCCTACTTCCGGACCTGGATGAACGAGGAAGGCCTCCCCTTCCCAGGCGAGTGCCCCTGGGAGGACGACGTCCGTAACGCTCAGGCTGTCGCCGAGCACCTCGGCCTAACCTTCCGCATCATCGACCTCGTCCAGGACTACCGCGACACAGTCGTCCAGTATCTCGTCGACGGCTATCGCCAAGGCCTGACCCCGAACCCCGATATCATCTGCAATCGCGAGATGAAGTTCGGCGTCTTCCTGCGCAAGGCGATCAAGGACGGCTATGACGTCATCGCGACGGGCCACTACGCGCGGCGCCGTGAGAACACCGACGGGACGTTCGATCTCCTCGAAGGCCTCGACCCGAATAAGGATCAGTCCTACTTCCTCGCGCTGCTCCGCCAAGAACAGCTCGCGAAGGCAATCTTCCCGATCGGCGAACTTCTGAAGCCGGAGGTACGCCAGCTCGCCGCGGACGCGAAACTGCCCAACGCTGAACGTAAAGACAGCCAAGGTATCTGCTTCCTCGGCCAGATCCCCGTGCAGGATTTCCTCGAGCGGCATATCCCGGATTCGCCGGGCCCGATTGTGAACGCCGTCGGCAAGGAGATCGGCAAGCATCGCGGCCTGCATCGCTACACCATCGGGCAGCGCAAAGGCATCGGCATGCCCTCCAACACCGAGAACGAATACTTCGTCGTCGTGAAGAAGGACTTCGCAACCAACACCCTGCACGTCGCCTTCGACAAGCCGGACGCGCCCTGGCTCTACACCAGCGAGGCCATCGCCCGCGACTTCACCTGGATCAACCAGCCCGTCGTCGGCGAACAGGACATCCTCGCCCGCGTGCGTTACCGCGACAAGGCTACGTCGGCCCGCTTTATCCCTCAGCCCGACGGCACCGTCCGCCTTCGTTTCGCCGAGACCCAACGCGGCCTCGCGCCAGGCCAAGTCCTCGCCGTCTACCACGACCGCACCCTCATGGGCGGGGGTGTTTTCATATAAGGGGACACGTGGGCACGCTGGCACGGTGACACGGGGAGATAGCATAAGGGTACGACCAATCCCTGGGGCTAAATGAGCGGCTGATTCGGCCCTTGCCCACGTGCCCACTTGTCAACGTGTCACCTCCCCGCCTCACTCACTTGACCTTCCGCCCAATGTGCGGAGGGTAACCCCATGCCCGAAGGCTCCGCCGTCCAACGCATGTTCTCCGGAATCGCCTCCCGTTACGACTTCGCAAACCGCGTGCTGAGCCTCGGTCTGTGTGTGGGGTGGCGCGAACAGCTCGTGGCCGCGACTAAGGCCGCCCAGCCGAAGAACGTCGCTGACCTCGCCACCGGCAGCGGGGACGTGGCCTTCGCGCTTCGCCGAGACCTGCCGGCTGATTGCACCATCGTTGGTTACGACTTCTGCGAACCGATGCTCGAGCTCGGTCGCATCCGCTCGCAGAAGGAAAACGTGTCCCTGGAATTCAAAGCCGGGGACTGCATGGCCCTACCCATCGCCGACGCCTCGCAGGACGTGGTCACGGTCGCCTATGGGGTGCGCAACTTCGAAGACCGCGCCAAGGGCCTCAGAGAACTGCGCCGCATCCTGCGTGCGGACGGCACGTTGCTCATCCTGGAGTTCTCCCAGCCGAGCGTCTGGTTCGCACCATTCCACTTTATCCACGTCCGGTGCGTGCTTCCAGTGCTCGCGGGAATCCTCACCGGCGACTTCGGCGCTTACAAATATCTCGGCACCAGCATCGCGGGTTTCCCGGATGCCGAAGGACTCGATGCGGAGCTCAAGGCCGTCGGTTTCGCCAAGGTGAGCCATAAAAGGATGCTTTTCGGCACGGTGGCCCTTCATCAGGCGCAGGCCTGAAAAATTCCTTGCCTTAGAGGCTGGGGGTTGTTTGCTCAATTCCTCACTACGGGCTCGTGGTGAAATGGATATCATTTCTGACTACGGATCAGACGTTTGGGGTTCGAATCCCTACGAGCCCACCACTTTAAGCGCTAACCGGATTAAAACCCGGTTAGTCGTATTGGGCGGCAAGAGGTAGGGGCGCCACTGCGTGGCTTCCGTGGGCGGACAGTAAAGATCCGACCCAAAGGGAGACCGGAAACCGGAGAAGATGCTGCGGACCTATTTTAAGGTAGGGTTGAGCACCCTCGCTCAACCGCGGCTGACCGAGGCGGTCAGCCCTACCCAAGGACAGACCCCAGCCAATCATCCGGTTTCCGGTCTCCCTTTGCGTGGGTCGTGCTCCCAACCGCTTACCGCCTAAACATTATAAGTGTCCGGCATCTGGCTTCCCGAGGGGTAGACATACGCTCGGTCTTCGAAATTACGCAGTTCGACGATCCCATCGTGGATGGCTTGGACGTATTCCGGGTTGATCGGGACTTTCCCGCCGCCGCCGGGGGTGTCGATAATCAGCTGCGGGACGGCATATCCCGTCGTGTGGCCACGGAGCGCGCGAATAATGTCGATACCCTTCTGAATGGGCGCACGGAAATGGGTCGAACCCTCGATCAGGTCGCAGGCGTAAAGATAATACGGACGCACGCGCATCATCAGCAGGCGATGCACGAGCGACTTCATCACCTCGACGTCGTCATTGATGCCAGCGAGGAGCACCGACTGGTTGCCAAGCGGTACGCCGACGAACGACAAGCGTTCGCAGGCCGTGGCGAGTTCGCGGGTGACCTCCTTAGGATGGTTCGTGTGGACGCTCAACCAAATCGGGCCGTGCTTACGGAAGACTTCGGCGAGCTCGGGCGTGATACGCTGCGGCAGAAAGACCGGGATACGTGAACCGATGCGGATGAACTCGACGTGCTTGATCGCGCGCAGGCGACCGAGGAGGGCGTCCAGCTTGGCGTCGGAGAGTAGCAACGGGTCGCCGCCGGAGAGCAGAACGTCGCGGATTTCGGTATGCTCTTCAATATACTTCAGGCCAGCTTCGAGCTCGGGATGGAAATCGTAGGCCTGGGCGTTGGAGACGAGGCGGCTACGGGTGCAATAACGGCAATACGAAGCACAACGGTCCGTGACCAAGAAGAGAACGCGGTCCGGATAGCGGTGGACAATGCCAGGGACCGGCATCGTGCCCTCTTCGCCGACCGGATCCTCAGATTCGCCGGCGGCGACATAGGACTCCTCGATGCGCGGGATGACCTGACGGCGGACCGGGCAGTTTGGGTCCTTGGGGTCAATGAGGTTGAAGAAATGCGGCGTAATTGAGAGCGAGAGTTTATTAGGCGCGAAGAGGCACCCTTCCCGCTCCTCCTTAGTCAGCTCCAGACTCTCTTCCAACTGGGCGAGCGTCGTGATGCGATTGCGCATCTGCCAATGCCAGTCGTTCCACTCCGCGGCGGGCACGTCCTTCCATCGGCCTTGGCCGGCATGCCACTTTTCACGGAGGTCCTGAGGATACATCGGCTAAGGGCTCCAACTTAACGGTCGGGACGCCCAATGCAAACGGGGAAGAGCCTTGGCCTCAAGCGGCGGGCGGCCCCTTACGTTTGAACCAACCGACGAACGGGTGCCAGAGCTGGCCGAAATAGCCTGAAGGCACCTTTTCCGGGACGCCGAAGTCGCAAGGCATACGGTCGCGAGGCATGTAATAGGTACCGAAGAAGATGTCCCATACCGGCAGCAGGCCCGCGAAGTTCTTGTCGATCGCCTGCGGGTCCTTCGAGTGGTGCCAGCGATGGAAGACGGGCGTTGCGATGACGGAACGAAGCGGACCGAAATCCCAGTCGACATCGGCATGCAGGAAAATCGCGTATAAGGTCAAGAAGCCTGCGACGCCCGCAGTCACAGTCGGATCGAAGCCGACAAAGAGTAAGGGCACGGCGGGTGCGATCTTATTGACGGCCTCGTTGACCGGATGCACGCGGACAGCCGAGAGCCAGTCGAGGTTCTCTGAACTATGGTGCACCGCATGGAACGGCCACCAGGCACCAGTGTGAAAGAGCCGGTGCAACCAGTAGTCCATGAAATCGACGAGCAGGTAGATTTCGATCGCCTGCAACCAGCGCGGTTGCGCGGCCACCGGGCCGAAGCCTTGGTATGGCCCGGATTTGAGGGCATCAGCCGTCGTGACGCCGCCGATGACCAAGAGGATGAAAGGCCCGATCAGCAGGAACCGGGAACCCAGCTTGAACAGCTCGACCGTGAAGAAATAGGTGGCATCGGTGAGCATGCCAGGCCGGAAGAAACCCGGCCGACGGCGCGCGCCCATGACCCGTTCGATGAGGTAGAAGCCCAGCCCAAGGACCAACACCGCGATCAGCTTCTTCTTTAAGTCCATGGGACTGGCTCCGGCCGCTTACTGCTTCTCGACGACCCACATGTTGCGGTATTCGACGGCGTCGCCGTGGAACTGCAGCGCCAGCGGGAGCTTATCGTCGTGCTTCACGTAAGGAGGATTCTTCTTATGGCTACTCGGGCCGATATACTCGGAGTTATCCTGCACCTTGACGCCGTTCATGACGACGGTGATACGGGCCTTGCTGGCGACGGAGCCGTCGGCATTGAAGCGCGGAGCGGTCCACTCGATGTCGTAGCTATTCCAACTGCGGGAAGGTAGGCAGGCGTTGAAGAGCGGAGGCAGCTGACCATAAATCGCGGCGGTCATGCCGTCGGCGTAGGTCTCGTTCTTCCAGCAATCGAGGACCTGCAGTTCGTAAGTCTTCATGAAGAAGATACCGCTATTGGAACTGCCTTGGCTCTTCTTCTTGGGGTCGCTCTCGTAACCTTCGGCGGAGCGCCATTCAACGTGGAGGCTGATGTCGCCGAAGGAGCGCTTGGTGCGGATCTGGTTACTGCGAGCAATCATGACTCCGTCTTGGATGGCCCAGGTGGACGGCACCTTGACCTTGGCGCTCGGAAGCGCGTCCGGCTCCCATTCGCTGGCTGAATCGACTCCGCCGACGAGGACGACGGCACCGGCCGGCGCCTTGGCTTCGTTGCACTTCAACTTGGTGGCGTCGGCGCGAGGCGGCTGCGGGCGGGTGGAATCGTGGACATGCCACGTGGTACCGGGAATCAGAGGGGTGTCGGTGTAGCCTTCGGCGGCAACGAGGCCGGCGGCGGTAAGGAAGGTCAGGAGGGAAGCGAGGCGCATGGGGTTGTAGGGGTGGAGACAGGCTGGCGGGAGAGAGGTTCAACGGAAAGGGGAAATGGGACTGAAATAGGGCCAGGGCCAGGGCTAGAGCAAGTCGATCCAGCCACCTGCCACCTGTGGCCGCCACCCGCCACCCGAAGCGATACCCCCTATCCCCATCCCAACCCCTACCCCTAAATTAACCTATTTCCCCTTCATTCTGGCCTATCCCTAGCCCTAGCCCTGCCCCTGCTTCGGTCCAATTCCGTTGCCCTCCCCCTCCCGTTTCTCCAACTTACGGCCCATGTCCGCGCCCAAGGCCCGCTTCACCCTCGAGTTCGAAAAGCCCCTTCGGGAGCTCGAAGATAAGATCAACTCCCTCCGCGCCTCCTCCGAGTCCGCCGGGATGGACGTCTCCAAGGAGGTCAAGTCCCTAGAGGCCAAGATGGAGCTGACCCGCCGCGAGGTCTACGGTAACCTGAACCCCTGGCAGCGCGTCCAGCTGGCTCGCCACCCTCGCCGCCCCTACTCCCTCGACTATATCGGGATGCTGTTCGACGACTTTCAGGAGCTGCACGGCGATCGCCTGTACATGGACGACGAGTCTATCGTCGGCGGAACGGCGTTCTTCGAAGGCCGGCCGGTCATGGTCATAGGCCAGCAGAAGGGTCGCGACACGAAGGAAAGTCTCCGCCGTAACTTCGGTTGCCCTAATCCTGAGGGCTATCGCAAGGCCCTTCGCCTGATGAAGATGGCCGCCACCTTCGGCCTGCCAATCATCACCCTCGTCGACACCCCAGGAGCCTTCCCTGGTATCGGCTCCGAAGAGCGCCACGTCGCCGAAGCCATCGCGGTCAATCTCCGCGAGATGAGCCAGTTCGGCGTGCCCATTATCACCTTCGTCATCGGTGAAGGCGGCTCCGGCGGCGCCCTCGGCATCGCCGTCTCGAACAAGGTCTACATCCTCGAGAACGCCTATTACTCCGTCATCTCCCCCGAAGGTTGTGCCGCGATCCTCTTCAAGGATCGCTCCCACGCCCCGAAGGCTGCCGAAGCCCTACGCCTCGACGCCCCGAACCTCCTCAAACTCGGCGTCGTCGACGGCGTCGTGAAGGAACCGCTCGGCGGTGCCCAGGAAGATCCAGCCGCGACTGGCTCGGCCATCCGTAAGACCCTGCGCGACTCGCTCGCCGACCTCTCCAAGGCTTCGCCCGAAAAGTTGATCGCAATGCGTTACGCGAAGTTCCGCGCGATGGGCGTGTTCTCGGAGTAAGTTCGTTGACCAAGAAACAAAAAGGGGCGCCGATTGGCGCCCCTTTCTGTTGGTCGGAATTCCGGACCCTCAGCCGCCGTTCGACAGCACGCGAATGTAGCGCGTGTAGTTGCGTCCGTGCATGTAGACAATGCGCTTGTAGTTGGCTTCGGCGACCTTCGGACTGTCGGCCATCATCTGCAGGCCGCGCAGCTCCTTGGAGCCATCGGGCGTGAGCACAGTGATTGAGACCTCGACGGCCTTCAGCGAGTAGGGCAGGTAAGGCAGCCAGGTAGCGGAAGTGGGCTTCAGGGGGAGGTTATCCGGATACATGCGGTCGGAGGTGACGCGCAGGCGGGAGGTATAATAGTCATACGGCTGAACCTTGGGCCAAGTCCCATTAGGCGTTGGATTTGGCTCCGCAATGGCACCAGGAGCATAACGTAACGGAGCCGTCAGCTGGTCCGTATTACCGTCCTTGGAACTGAAGATTGCGAGATAACCGCCCTTGGAAGCCGGTAGCGCGGACTTATCGTCGGACTTCGAGGCGAGCACGACCGGGCGAAGCACCTGCGGCTGGCGCGAGCAAGGGTCACGAAGGGCGCCGGAGGCAGCCATCGCGGGAAGCGGCGAAGTACCCCAGAAGACGAGGTTCATGGCCACGACGTTCGAGGCGATGAAGTTGTTCTCGTCCATCGTCCAGCACGGGGTGGCACTGATGTTGCTATCGTTGATGAGCGCACGCGTCTCGTAATCCGGGGTCGGCGTCTTGGAATAATTGGCGAAACGCCGGGAGGTGGACCAGTAATCCCAAGGGGACTTCGGGGTGTCGATACTGGAATTGAGAATAAGAGGGAGCGCGTCGACGAACGTGTTCTCGGAGTCGATGATCGTACGATAGACCCCGTAGACCTGCTGGATTTTGTCGCCGGGTGAATCGAACGGCGAACGCTGGCCGATGCGATAAGAGATGGCGCAAACGTCTCCGCGCAGGGCGGTGCGTCCGGCGCCAGGCGTCCATCGGGGGCGGTCGGCCGGGGCACCGAAGAGCATCACGATCGGGTGGTCGACGGGCTGCAGATTGCCGACGGCCGGAGGGACCCCAGTGACATCGGTCGAGCCGGGGACGACGATCTCCATCCAGCAACGCCCATCCGAACGGAGCATGGCGGTCGAGAAATCGTTCTCCATGGCGTCGAGCACGCCGCGGGATTCGGACTGCGTCGAGAGGTCGGCGACAGCGCGATCATAAACAAGTAAGGTATTGGAGGCAATCGTGACGACCGTCAGGACGATGATGACCATGATGGCCGTGGAGACCAATACCTCGAGCAAGGTAAAGCCGGCCCGGGCTTGGCGGAGGAGAGTGTTCATCGGCTAATGACGATATTTTGCACGAGCAAGGGAGTCTCGGTCTTCGTCTTGTACGAATCGTAGGGGCTATAATCGTGCGGGAAGAACTCCGCTACGATTGGCAAATAAGCCAGCGCGTATTCGGATGGCTTCACAGGGATGGGCGAGACTGACCAGGGGGCGGCAGCGACTTTGGCGATCGTGGGCTCGAAGGTACCCGAATCGATGAACGTGCGCTGGCCGACCAAGAGTTTGGAGAGCGAAAGGCGTACGCGCATCGGGGTGCCGATGATATTGCGACCGAAGGAAGCGTTGATGGTGAGGTTCTTGCCAGAGCAGAGAGCGACTTCCATCATCGAAGGATTCGAGTACAAGGCGAAGGCGGTAGCGCCGGTCTTATCGCTGTCCGGGGCGACAATCTTGCGCTCGTATACGTAGAGCCAGACGGCGTTGTCACCGTTGTCGCGGGCCTTCTGAAGCAGGCGGTAGACGATGTCGAAGTTCGACGCCGCCGGATTGCCATCGGTCAGGTCGACATTGGACGTGTCGGCGACCGGAGCCGCGAGCAGGAAATCCACGTTCTGGGGCTCCTTCTCACTGGTAGCGTTAAGGAAGGCAATCGAACGGGGATTATCCAAGGCGCCGATGAGACGCGTCACACCGGATAGGGCGCGGTTGGTCTGCATAATCTCGTCGACCTGCTGGAAGGTGGAACCGAGGATGCCAACCAGCGAGAGAATCGCCACGCCGACGATGCCGATGGCGAGCGTCACCTCGACCAGGGAAAAGCCTGGACGGACGGACAAAGGGTTACGGGGAGGGTTCATCGGAAGAAGATTATTTGGCCTTATCCATCTCGTCGGCGTCGAGGGTCATCGTGACGTCGCCGTTAGGGCGGAGGGAGAGCGCCGCGAATTGGTTTTCAGAAGAGATGTCGACCAAGGCCTTGTTGGAGCTGGTATTGCGCACCACGCCCTTGGCGAGGACAAGCAACACGCGCCCAAGGTGATTGGAGGCACCAGTGCCTTGAAGCTCGATATAGAACCACTTCTTCGGATTGAAGTCTTTCATGGTGTCGAGGGCCGTGGGCTGGTTCGTCGGGGCGTAGATCATCCACGGCGGCGTGCTCGTCGGGGAGTCCTGGTCGTTGGCGGTAGCGTTGTCGGCCAGCGCACCAATGATACTGCGGCGCGTGTTGGCCGAGAGGGTGACGCCGCTGGCGATCGACAGTGTGGTCTGGGTGTCGGTGGCGGATGGAATGAACACCACGCCCGTCGGCAGCATCTGCGCGGGCTCAGGAGAGAACCACTTGTAGGGCGACTTCGAAGTGTTGGTGATGGTGGACGGATCGACGACGCCTAGGTCCGCCGAACTGACGCCGCCGACGGCGATGACAAACTGGCGGAGGTGGTTCACTTCGTCGTCGGGGTCATTGAGGATCAACAAACGATAGCGACCGCCATAATTGACGCCGCCAGTGCCAGGCCCGCGATTCATAAGAGCCATCGCCCTTGCGGTGCGAATGGACGAAGCAAGGATACGCTGGCCAGCGGGCAGACCACCACCGTCACCGGCCGAGAGGCCGAGAAACAGCGAAGAGATGAGCAGAATAATCGTGATGACGACCAGCAGCTCAACCAGCGTGAAGCCCTTACGGGCGATGGAACGAACGGTCATTATTGGATGACAAAGACCTGAGCGTAATCAGTAGAAGACTCACCGTTAGACGCGGGGAAATCATTAAGTAAATCAGTCGTATAGATGATGACGCGGGCAGGAATACCAACCGGTCCGGTGATGTTCCGAATATCTTCCGGCATTGATTCCGGCGCGCCTGGGGCACCGGAGATGTTTCGGATATTCGTGTTGTTATCGAGGTCGAAGATAAGGCGGATATTGTAGTTTCCGAAACGGTCAACGAGCTTTGAATTATCCGTGAGGATATCCCTGTCATCGAAGTCATCCTTACCGAAGGCACAGAACTCCTCCCCGTTCCGATTCAGAAGTTTACGTTCTGTCGAAGTGATTGGCGTTCCGGTGGGGGAACGTCCGGACAAGCTCTTAACGAAATTCGAGTTCGGGTTGGGCTCCTCCAGCTTGTGAAGAACATCACCCTTCGAAGGGTCGTAGGTGGTGCCGATGTTGGGATAAAAGCCGTAGACCTGCTTGTAGCGGGTTATGCCTCCCGCCCACTGGGAGAAAGCGGTCGTGGCCGCAGATTGTCGTGCCCTTTTACGGACCCCGCTGATCGCGGGGAATAAGGCAGCCGACAGGATGCCAATGATGGCAATCACAGTCAGGAGTTCAATCAGGGTGAAACCGGCGCGACGACGAGGAGTCATGGAAAATCGGGATTGAATTGGGGAAGACCACTATACGAGTCCTCCAGCCCGGTTGAACAGCCAAAAACCGCCTTTTCCTCCACCCAACCCCTCACTTGAGCCAAAAAAAGCAACCGAGGGCCAAGGCCGTGGGAGTGAGCGCCCAGAGAAATAGCCGCCACGCCGAAACCCCTCCCGGGAACCATTGTGAAAGAATGGACTGACCAGCCGGATTCGGGGCGTTGGCGATGACGGTTAG
>Ga0209190_1001164_pt1 | contig 18545 bp, 12 predicted proteins | sample M_140205_XF_Meta_FD_187315 | JGI IMG/M metagenome (GOLD analysis project Ga0209190, IMG submission 187315) | Freshwater microbial communities from Lake Montjoie, Canada to study carbon cycling - M_140205_XF_MetaG (SPAdes) (version 2) | ecosystem: Environmental > Aquatic > Freshwater > Lake... | reverse complement strand
TGGCCGATGGTGCCATCCGTTGCAAGACGGGCAAAGGCGGCACGCCCTACTACAATCAGGACCTGACCGACTTCGCCAATCGCCTGGAGTTCAAGCTCCCCGTCGGCGGCAATAACGGCCTCGCTCTCCGCTACCCCGGAACGGGCAACACGGCCTACGTCGGCATGTGCGAACTTCAGGTGCTGGATGACAACTACGATAAGGTGAAGGGCAAGATCGACCCCCGCCAGGTCCACGGTTCCGCCTACGGCATGGTCGCCGCCCAACGCGGTTACCAGCGCCCGATCGGCGAATGGAACTTCCAGGAAACCACCGTCGTCGGCTCGACCATCAAGGTCGAACTCAACGGCTTCATCATTCTCGAAGCCGACCTCTCGAAGGTCGACATGGCCACGGTGATGGCGAAGAGCCCGCACCCGGGCAAAGACAACACCCACGGCTTCTTCGGCTTCGCCGGCCACAACGACGCCGCGGCTTTCCGGTATATCGAAATCAAGGACCTGGCTGCCAAGTAAGGCTCCCTTCAGGCCTCCATCAAAACCCCTCGAAAGAGGGTTTTTTATTAACTGCTAATTGCTATGCCCCAGCGAGGGTCTTAATTATCTCCTATCGCAATCCCCATGCGCCCTTACCGCCCCTTTCTCGCCGTCGCCGGCGCCCTGCTCTTCGCTTCCTCCCCGGCCGCCGAACGTATCCAGTTCAACCGCGACATCCGTCCGATCTTCTCCGACACCTGCTTCGCCTGCCACGGTCCGGATGAAAATAAAGTGAAGGGTAAGCTGCGCTTAGACTCCCTCGACGCCGCGCGCAAGGGGGGCAAATCTGGCGAACCGGCCATCACGCCGGGTCATCCCGAAAAGAGCGAAGTGATGAAGCGACTACTGACGAAGGATACGGATGACCACATGCCGCCGGCAGATTTCCATAAGGTACTCAGCAAGGCGCAGATCGCCCTCGTCGAACAGTGGATCAAAGAAGGCGCCGAGTACCAAGGCCACTGGGCTTTCCAGATTCCGGTCAAGCCCACCGTCCCGACGATCCCCCCCGGCGGTAACGCGATCGATGGCTTCCTCGCCCAAGGCCTCTCCGCCAAGGGCCTCAAGCCCAACGGCGACGCCCCTAAGACCACGCTACTCCGCCGCGCTGCCCTCGACCTGACCGGCCTGCCTCCCTCCGACGCCGACCTGCAGGCTTACCTGGCCGACTCCTCGCCTGAAGCGTGGTCCAAGGCCATCGACCGCCTCATGGCCTCGCCCCACTATGGCGAGAACATGGCGATGCAGTGGCTCGACTTCGCCCGCTACGCCGACTCCAACGGCTTCCAGAGCGACACACAGCGCACGATGTGGCCCTACCGCGACTGGGTGATCAAGGCCTTCAATGACAACAAGCCTTTCGACGCCTTCACGGTCGAGCAGCTTGCCGGCGACTTACTCCCGCACGCCACCCGCGACCAGATCGTCGCCACGGCCTTCCATCGCAACCATCGCCTCAACGGCGAGGGAGGTCGCATCGTGGAAGAATGGTTCGCCGAGAACGTCATCGATCGTATCGAGACCACGGGTTCCACCTGGATGGGTCTGACGATGAACTGCTGCCGCTGCCACGACCACAAGTACGACCCGATTTCACAGAAGGAGTTCTACCAATTCTTCGCTTACTTTAATTCGAACAACGAATCCGGGGTGCTCGGAGAATTCGGCGGTTCCGGCCGAACACGCGCCGGCGGCAACACCGCCCCACTTCTTTCCCTTCCCACCGAGGAGCAACAAAAGCAGATCGACGCCACCAGCGCCGCCCTCGCCGCCGCGGAAGCCGCGCTCAAGGACATCCCGTCCGCCCAACCCGAACTCTTCGCCAAGTGGCTCGACCGCCAGCGCACGGCCTTCTCCAAGGAAGGCGTGGCCTGGCAGCCCCTGTTGGACGAAAAAGTATCGGCGAAAGAGAATGCTGAGTTCAAACGCCTCGACGACGGCTCATGGCTCGTCTCGGGCGGTACGGCCGCCAAGGAGACCTACATCGTCGAAGCCGCACCTGCACCTGGCCTGCTGACCGCCGTTCGCCTCGAAGCCCTGCCCGATGACTCCCATCCGGGGAAAAGCCTTGGCCGCGCCGTCAACGGAAACTTCGTGCTCAGCACCTTCGAGATCCGCCTCCTGACCCCCGACGGCAAGACGACGAACCTTCCGCTGGTGAAAGCCGAGACGGATTACGATCAAGCCGGCTGGAGCATCGCTAAGCTGGGCCCTACCCCCATGACCAAGGGCAAGGCGAAGAAAGCCGATAATAACAAAGCCGGCTGGGCGATCGGCGGCAATCTGCCCGCCAACCGTGTGGCTCGTAAGGCAATCTTCACCATAGCGCCGACGACCATCCCCACTGGCGCCAAGCTGGTGGTGGTGATGCGACACGACGCAGTCGCTAATCACAGCATGGGCCGCTTCCGCCTGAATCTCTCCGGCCAGGATCCTAAACTCCTCTCGCTGAAGACTGACCCGGCGGCTGAAGCCGCTCGCCGACTCATGGCGAAGCCCATTGACCAGCTCACCAAGGCGGACAGCCAGTCGCTGGAGAAACTCTTCGCCGACAGCGCTGAACATCCTCGCTTCGCCGCAACCGCCAAGGTCGCCACCGCGAAGACGGCCTTCGAGACGGCTAATAACGTTCCCATCACGGTGATGGTGATGAATGAACTGCCCAAGCCCCGTGACGCGTTCGTGCTCCTCCGTGGCGAATACGATAAAATCGGCCCCAAGGTCGAACGCGCTCTCTTCCGCGCCCTTCCGCCTATGCCCGCCGGCGAACCCAACAATCGCCTCGGCTTTGCTCGTTGGCTTGTCAGTGGCCAACACCCCCTCACCGCCCGCGTCTGGGTTAATCGGGCCTGGGAACGCTTCTTCGGTATCGGGCTGGTGAAGACCTCCGAGAACTTCGGCTCGCAGGCCGAATGGCCGAGCAACCCCGAGCTGCTCGACTGGCTCGCCGTCGAATTCGTGGACCGTAAGTGGGACATGAAGGCGATGCAGAAACTGATCATGACGAGCTCCGCCTATCGCCGCAGCGCCGCCGTCACCGCGGAGATGCTCGATAAAGATCCCGACAACCGTCTAGTCGCCCGTGGCCCCCGCTTCCGCCTGCCCGCCGAAGTCATCCGTGACCAAGCCCTCTGGACGGCCGGCCTCCTCGTCGACAAACAAGGCGGACCCAGCGTGAAGCCTTACATGCCCGAAGCGGTCTGGGACGAGACCAGCGTCTACGGCGACATGCGTAATTATAAGGCCGATACAGGCGAAGGCCTCTGGCGTCGTTCCCTCTACACGATCTGGAAACGCACCGCAGCTCCGCCCACGATGCTACTCTTCGATTCCTCCGGCCGCGAGGTCTGCACGGTGAAACGCTCCCGCTCAAACACGCCGATGCAGGCGCTCTCGCTGCTCAACGAAGTCACGTTCGTCGAAGCCGCCCGCAAACTTGCCGAACAGTCCCTCCGCCAGCCCGGCAATAACGATGCCAAGCTGGCCTGGACGTTCCGCAAGGTGGTCCGCCGCGACGCGACGCCAGCGGAACTCGCGGTGCTCCGCAAGGGACTCGACAAGCGCCTGGCGACCTACGCCGCCGATACCACGCTCGCCCCGAAGCTCCTCACGCAAGGCCTGAGCAAGGCCGCTGGCGACCTCGACCCCAACCAACTGGCAGCTTGGACGGCGACCGCCAATATCCTCCTCAATCTCGACGAAACCGTCACCCGCGAATGAACTGTAACGACCGCCAATTCCTTGGACTAGATCAGGCCACGCGAATGGCCCTATCCCGCCGCACCTTCATCAAAGGCTCCGCGGGGGGTATCGGCTTGGCTGCGCTGGGCTCGCTGATGGGTACGCCCGCCTTCGCCGCCAATCCCGGCCTAGGGTTCCCCAACTTTAAGCCAAAGGCGAAGCGCATCATCTACCTCTTCCAGTCCGGTGCGCCGTCGCAAATGGATCTCTTCGACCCGAAGCCCCAACTGGAAGCGATGCGCGGCAAGGACCTCCCGGAATCGATCCGCAAAGGCCAACGCCTGACGACGATGACTTCCGGCCAGAAGGCCTTCCCGGTCGCCCCGACAATGTTCAAGTTCAAACAGCACGGCCAGTCGGGTAACTGGTTCAGTGAACTGATCCCCAACATCGCCTCGAAGTCCGACGAGTGGTGCGTCGTCCGCGCGATGCACACAGAGGCCATCAACCATGACCCGGCGATCACGTTCATGCAGACGGGCAGCCAGTTGGCCGGTCGCCCCAGCATAGGCGCTTGGTCCGCCTACGGCCTGGGGAGCGAGAATGCCGACCTCCCCGCCTACGTGGTGATGACCTCCTTCGGCAGCGGACGTCCGGAAGACCAACCCCTCTACGACCGCCTCTGGGGCGCCGGTTTCCTGCCGTCCAAACTCCAAGGGGTGAAGCTCCGCAATAAGGGCGAACGTGTGCTCTACCTGAAAGACCCCGAAGGCATCCCGCGCGAAGTCCGCCGCGAGCAACTGGATGAACTAGCCGCCCTTAACAACCAACGCCACGGCGTCCTGGGCGACCCGGAAATCCAGACGCGCATCTCGCAATACGAGATGGCCTTCCGCATGCAGACCAGCGTGCCCGACCTGCTCGACCTCTCGAAGGAACCGCAGCACGTGCTCGACCTCTATGGTCCTGACGTGAAGCGTCCCGGCTCCTACGCCTCGAACTGCCTCCTCGCCCGTCGTCTCTGCGAACGGGACGTCCGCTTCGTCCAACTCTTCCACATGGGCTGGGATCACCACGGCGGCCTGCCCAAGGCCATCAAGGGCCAGTGCAATGACACCGATCAGGCTACGGCCGGCCTGCTTACCGACCTTAAACAGCGCGGTCTGCTCGATGATACGCTCATCGTCTGGGGCGGCGAGTTCGGTCGTACGACCTACTCTCAGGGCGCGCTCACCGAAACTAACTACGGGCGCGATCACCACCCCCGCTGCTTCACCGTCCTCATGGCCGGTGCCGGCGTCAATAAAGGTGCAACCTTCGGCGAGACCGACGACTTCAGCTACAACATCGTCAAGGATGGCGTCCACGTGCACGACCTCAACGCGACGATTCTACACCTGATGGGCGTCGAGCACACCCGCCTGACCTATCGCTACCAAGGCCGCGACTTCCGCCTCACCGACATCCACGGTGAAGTCGTTAAGAAGCTCTTGGCTTAGGCCAGACTACCAGCGCTCCGGCCCTCCTGCCCTCCGGTCTTCGGTTACTTCCCCATCTGCTCCCGATACATCGCCTTGAAGGGATTCTCGGCCGGACCAACGGCGTTCTCATTCACCATCAGCGGACGACATTCCTTCCACCAAGCATCATGCTTGGCGATCAGGTCAGAGACAACGTCGGGATGCGCCGAAGCGACGTCAGTCGTCTCCCCATAGTCGGTGCTTAAATCAAAGAGCTCCCACTTCGGGCCGGCCGTATTTCCTTCCGGAACGGCGGCCGATTTCTTGCCTTTGGCGTTGGCCTTGCCCTTGGTGCCACCCGCTGCACCGGCCGAAACCAAATGCCAGCGAGTCGTACGCACGCTCGTACCCGTAAACTTCCCCGTCTCAGGATCGACACCCTTTACCATATTACCCCAGCGGCCGACGTGCGTGAAGAGTACTCGATCCGGCCAGTCGATATCCTGACCCACCTTTGCGGTCAACAACCGGACGAGGCTGCGGCCTTCCATCTGGGCCTTCATCTGTTCGGAAGCCGGCGTGCCAGTGAGCTCAAGAATCGTCGGGGCGAAATCGATATGCGCGGCCAACGCTTTGATATCCTGAGGCTGGAATTGCCCCGGCAAGCGCCAGAAAGACATGGCTCGAATACCGCCCATGTATGGCGTGCCTTTGCCCGAGTGCATCCCCGCGTTGAAGACCTTCACGCCAGCGGTACCGCCGTTGTCGTTCATCAAGACAATCAAGGTGTCTTTGGCGATACCCATGGCCTCAACCTTCCCCAGTAACTTACCGACGTTCTGATCGATGTTGTGCAACATGCCGAAGAAATTTTCGGTATCCTTACCCAAATCTTTACCCTCATAAATCGCGGCATCTTCCGGCTTGGCGTGATAAGGACCGTGCGGTGCATTGGTCGCGATATAGGCGTAGAACGGACGCCTGGCCGCGGACTCGCCCTCAATCCATTGCGTCGCCTGCTTGAAGAACTCATCGGTACAATAGCCCTCGGTCTTCACGAACTTACCGTTATGCAGCAGGGTCGGTCCGTAATAGGAGTTCTTGGGCACGTCACCGCAGCTGCCAGGGTAGCTCTGACCAATACCGCCGGCGCCATGGATGTAGACTTCGTCGAAGCCGCGCTTGTTGGGTTGATACTCGGCTTCGTCACCGAGGTGCCACTTCCCGAAGATACCGGTACGATAGCCGGCCTTTTGCAGCTGCTGCGTAAAAGTCGCCGCACCGAGCGCCATGCGCTCACGTTCAAGGATGGTATGAGTGATGCCGTTCTTGAATTCGTGGCGGCCGGTCAGCAAGGCGCTGCGCGTCGGGGAACAGGTCGGCGAGACTTGGAAATCCGTGAAGCGGACGCTCTCGGAACGAAGCTTGTCGAGGTTAGGCGTCTTGAGGACGGGATTACCGTGTGCGCTCAGGTCGCCGTAACCCTGGTCGTCCGTCAGGATGAAGATGATATTGGGTCGTTCGGCGGCGAACGTAGTGAGTGTGCAAAGCAGCAGTCCGGAGAGCAGTCTCATAGGGGTACGCTCACCATGGGTCCGCCCCCGCGGAACGCAACCCCTCAGCCCTGGCGTTTGGTCAGCTTGAACGAACGATAGCTCATTTCGCCGCTGAGGGCATCGCGATGTAGCCGCGACCCTTTCACACCGGCGAAATCCAAGGCCAGCCCATGTAGGAATCGCGGCAAGGCCTGCTTCACCATGGCGGTGTAACGAGGGGTATTGAGTTCCATACCCCGGATGACCTCTGGATTGATCAGGCGCATCTCATCCAGCCTCAATCGAGGGTGCTTCGCCAAAGCGGATATCCATTCATCGATGCCGTTCTGATAGCGTAGGTCGGCATGACAGAATCGTCCACCAGGTTTCAGGACACGGGATACCTCATCGACAAAGCCGGGGAAGTCGGGATAGCAATGGGAGGCCTCGACGTTAATCACGACATCGAAGCTTACGTCCGCAAACGGCAGCTTCTGGGCATCGCCGACCTGGAAACGAAGTCCATCGACCTGATGCCGAGCCTGGCAATAGCGGATGGCTTCGGGATTAAGATCTAAGCCGACGTACTCGGTCGGCTGGTAGCTCCGGGCGAAATACGAAGCGCCGCCACCATGGCCACAACTGACCTCAAGCACGCGTAAGCCACGCACGTCCACGCCGCCGCGGACATGCTCATACAACTGGATGTTTGGACGGTTAGGTTCGTCCTCGGACTTTAGTTGCAGCGGCTCGAAAGCTTCTACCTGAAACGCGTAATTTAGAAAATCGATGCCCTGCGCGCGCACTCGTTGGGTGAAGAACGGATACCACCAGGCCCAAAGTTTCTGGCGAAGCTTGGGGCGGACGAGAATTTCTTCAATCAGTCCCATCAGGACCAGACTCCTTGTTCGACCAAGGCTTTCGTCGCCGCCGCCGACCAGCCGCGGTTCGCGACAGGATTCGCCGGGCTCGGATGTGGCACCTTCGCAAACTTGACCAGCAAGCCGTCCAAGGCTTCGCGGGCCCGTGTCTCGGCATAGCCGCCGACGCCGACGACGGTGCTGACGCCAAGGGTCTCGACCATGACCCGGAGCAACTTATCACACTCCTTATTCACGAGGGCCATTATCTCGTTGGGCAATTCCTCGGGGATGACGTTTCGCCCCTGCTTGGTGTTTTCGAGGAACAGCAGCGGGCAGTAGTTATGGACAAGATGATCCGCAAAGAAGGCCTCGGCCTTGCCAAAGCGTTCCTGGAATAGACCCCAGAGACGGCGACCACTCACTTCGGAACGATGGCAAGCGAAACCGGTCACCTTCTTGCTCGGGTGCTCCTTCTCCGGTCGACCCACCGGCATCTCCAGCCCCATCCAGTCGCGGACAGCGGCGATCTCGCCAAAAGGCACTCCGGTCTGAGCCATACCGAACGGACCGGGGTTCATGCCTAGGAATAGAACCTTCCGCGAGCCGGCGGCGGCGAAACGACGCAGGTAGGCCTCATGCGACGCCCAAGCATAGTCGAGTGGCTGGTAGACGAAGTCCGCCGGCGCAGGAAACGAACGGCCGGCTAGGGCCTTCCGTAACGCGATTGTCGCTCGGATGACTGGCTCGGCGGACATGCCGTCAGACAATCACCCGCCGTCGCTGGGTCGAGCCGTAAGCCACCCGCCAAGACGAGATTTCCCCTTGCGCTTCCCCCCGCACGATAAAAAGTCCACCTTCCTACCGACGTGAGCAAACCGCAGCCCTGGACTACCAAAGACGCCGAAGAATATTACGGCTTCAAACGATGGGGAGGTAACAACTTCTCCGTGGACCCGCAAGGTCACCTCTGCGTGCACCCGAAAGGCGACCACCGCAAAATCCGCATCACGGACATCGTCAAGGAAGTCGAAGCCTCTGGCCTGAAGCCCCCGCTGACGATCCGCGTCCAGGACCTGCTCCGCCACCGCGTGACGCAGATCAACGAAGCCTTCCGTAACGCCATCAAGGAAGAGGATTACTCCGGCCGTTACCGCGGCGTCTTCCCGATCAAGGTCAACCAGCTCCGCGAAGTGGTCGAAGAAATCCTCGATGCGGGTGAAGAATATGATTTCGGCCTCGAAGCCGGCTCGAAGCCCGAGCTCATCATCGCCCTCGCCCTCCTCGAGAACCGCAAAGCCCTCCTGATCTGCAACGGCTACAAGGACGAGGAATACATCGAACTCGCCCTGATGGGGCGTCGCCTCGGCAAGCAGACCATTATCGTTGTCGAACAGCTCTCGGAGATCGACGCCATCATCCGCATCGCCCGCCGCATGGGCGTGCAGCCCCAGATCGGCCTCCGCGTCAAGCTCACCACCGCCGGCGAAGGCAAGTGGGCCGACAGCACCGGCGAGAACGCCAAGTTTGGCCTGACGGCCTCCGAAATCGTTGAGGTCGCTCAGCGCCTCGCCAAGGCGAAGATGAAGGACGCCCTTCGCCTCGTCCACTTCCACATCGGCTCCCAAGTCCCGAATATCGGCACGATTAAGAAGGCCGTGGTCGAAGCCACCCGCTTCTACTGCGAACTCAAGCGCATGGGCTTCCCGATGGGACTCCTCGACGTTGGCGGCGGCCTAGGTATCGACTACGACGGTAGCCGCTCGGCCTACGAATCTTCCATGAATTATAGCATGGAAGGCTACGCCCGCGACGTCGTCGCCAACGTCAAACAGATCTGCGAAGAGAGCAACGTGGAGCTTCCCGACATCGTCTCGGAATCCGGCCGCGCGCTGGTCGCCCCTCACTCGATCCTAATCTTCGAAGCAGTCGACCGCATCACGCGTGACGACGGCAAGGTCGATACCTCCAAGGGCAAGACCCACCAGCTGGTCAAGGAGCTCGAATCCATCCGCAAGAACAAGCGAAAGTTCGACCCGCTCGAGCGCTACCACGATGCCAAGGAAAAGCGCGAGGAAGCCCACGCCCGTTTCAGCCTTGGTAATCTCCGCCTCGAAGAACGCGCCGCCGCCGACCGTCTCTTCTGGGACATCTGCCGCCAGATTCGTGATGACCTCAAGGACTCGTCCGACGTCCCGGACGAACTCGCCCGACTCGACTCGATGCTGGCCGAACAGTACGTCTGCAACTTCTCGGTCTTCCAATCCCTGCTCGATCACTGGGCCCTCGATCAGCTCTTCCCGATCGCCCCGATCCACCGCCTCAACGAACGCCCGACGGTCCAGGCGACGCTCGTCGACATCACCTGCGACTCCGACGGCAAGGTCGACGACTTCATCGACCTCGAGGACGTCCGCAAGACCCTCGCCCTCCACCCGCTCAAGGAAGGCCAGCCTTACTACGTCGGGGCCTTCATGGTCGGCGCCTACCAGGACATCATGGGTGACCTGCATAACCTCTTTGGCCGCGTCAATGAAGCCCACGTCTTCCTCGAAGACGACGAAGCCGACGGCTTCTACATCGAGGAAAGCATCCCGGGCTACTCCGTCGAACGCATCTTGGGCATGATCCAGTATAATGCCGAAGACCTCTGCCGCATGCTCAAACGCCAGGTCGATCGCGCGACGAAGGCCGACTCGGTCCGTCCCCGCGAAGGCGTGGCGATGGTCGACCTTTACGAACGCCTCATTCGCGGCCGCACATACCTGATTCCGCAACGCGAAGAGCTGAAGTCGAAGAAAGCTTCGAAGAAGAAGTAAGCGCAGCCAAGAGGTAGGGACGCCACGGCGTGGCGTCCGCTCCTTCCCCTTGTCCACGTGCCAGCGTGCCCCCTCTTGGCCTTTAGGCCAAGATCAGCTTCAGCTTCTTCAACTCGTCCAACGTCAACGGCGGTGCTTCGCGCAGATTTTCATAAGAGTCGACGTGCGCGAGCCAGGCCCAGTGATCGCCGCAATCTATCCGCTCCATAAATTTCAAGCGCAACGTGGCAATCGAGCCCTTGAGCATAAAGAGACCCTCGCCGACGTGCTCAATCTGGTCGCCAAGCTGTGTGATTTTATCCGTCGAGTTGCCGGACTTCTTCCCGAGCAGCTTAATGTGGTTGGCCTGGTCCTTGGCCATGTAGTTGAGCAGACCAATCGGATTGATCTCCAGATTAGCCAAAGTCTTGGTGTCCTTGTACACGCCGATGATAAAGCGCTTGGGCTTCATCGAGATCGGGGTGACGTAACTACAGATATTCAGATTTCCCTTCCCGTTCGCCGAGGTGGCTAAGCTATAGATAGGACCGTCGACACGGTTCCATGGTTTGACGCGAATGCCAGGCATAGCAGGGGTGATAGTATTACCCTTAAATGTGACTCTTGTTCCCTGTTTATTCTGTCCCCCCACGGCACCCTGACCTACAACCTCGCCATGGCCCTCCCGGTCGTCCTGCAACCTTCCCTATGAACCCCATCGTCGCCTTACATGGGTTCACCGGCCAAGGGGCGGACTTTGACCCCCTGCGCGCCACCTTGCCACCCGGTACGTCCTTGGCCGCCCCTGATCTACCCGGACATGGGTCTAAAAGCCTGCTGAGAGACCTGGCTGCCTATTCCCTGCCCGCCCACCTGGATATCATCTCCGAAGCCGCTACGGCCCCGCAAATCACCCTTCTGGGGTATTCAATGGGCGGACGACTCGCCCTCCACTGGGCCATCGCCCACCCGGAACGCATCCGGCGCCTGATACTGGTCGGTGCCAGCCCCGGCTTGGCCACCCCAGAGGAACGCGATGAACGACGCCTCGCCGACGCCACTTTGGCCGACTTCATCCGCACCCGCGGCCTAGAAGCCTTCTTCAACTACTGGCACAACCAGACTTTCTTCCAACCAATGCTGGGCCTGCCCAAGGAGCGACTCGCCCCCATCCTCGCCTGCCGTGCCCAGAATGACCCGGAAGGCCTAGCGATCAGCCTGGAGAATATCGGTACCGGCACGCTCCCCTCCCTCTGGCATCGCCTGAAGGAGATTCGTTTCCCGGTCGACCTCGTCACGGGCGAACACGACGCGAAGTTCGCCCGTCTCGCCCTTAAGATGGGTGCCCATCTTCCGAAGGCACGTCATAGCATGATCGAAGGCGCCGGCCACGCGGTGCACTTGGAAAAGCCAGCGGACCTCGCGATGCTCCTCCTATAAGAAAGCCGCCAAGTGCGGCGGCTTTCGTGGAGCAAACTGGAGTTGAGGTTAAGCGAAGACGCCCGTCTGCGGAGCGGCCTTGTTGCCGACCTGCATAGGCCGCCCAGCCGGGGTGATGATGTCCGTCTGCACAGGCAATCCGGCGGCGTGCGCGATGGTGGCGTGCAAGCTGCCTGGCGTAACGCCGTTCTCCTTGGGCGCATACCCTTTCTCGTCACTGGCGCCGAAGACGAAGCCTCGCTTGACGCCGCCGCCCGCAAGGACGGTGGAGAACACGAGTGGATGGTGACCACGTCCGCCGCCTTCGAAGCTCGGCTTACGGCCGAACTCGGAAGCGACTACGACTAAGGTGGTATCCAGGAGTCCCTTGGATTCGAGATCCTTGATCAAGGTAGCGTAGACCCGATCAAAATCGCCGCCGACGTCGGTCATGCGATCGTCGAGCGTGGCGTGCATGTCCCAGCCGCCGATGGCGACCTCGACGAAGCGTACGCCGTTCTCGATCAGGCGTCGGGCCAACAAGCAGCCCTGACCAAACTTGCTCTTGCCGTAGCGCGCCTTCGTCTCGGCTGACTCCGAACCGAGGTCAAAGGCCTTGAGGTCCGTGCTCTTCATGAGCTGGAAGGTGGACTCGTAGAACTCGTTGTACGATTTCACGCTCTCATCCGCTGCCTTGCCACCGAAGCTCGAATCTAGCTCGGCCAGCAGGCCGGTGCGCTTGGCGACGGTCGCGTCGCTCACGGGGCTCTTGGTATCAAGGAGGCCGTCCGCGGGATTGAGGATGGGCAGCGGCGAGTAGGCCGCCGGGAACCATCCGTTTCCATGATTGGACGAACGGTTGACGGTGACGGAGGACGGCAACGTCTTATGACTCGAACCCAGGAAGTGCTGAGCCCAAGCCCCGATGGTCGGGTGCTGCAAGGTGCCGCGCTGCTCGAAGCCGGTGCGCATGAGGTAAGAGGCCGAAGCATGGACGCCGACCTTGGCGGTCATGGAACGGATGACGGTGATCTTGTCACTGATCTTGGCCGTCTGCGGGAGATAGGAAGTCAGCTGCATGTCGCCTTTGGCGGAAACGATCGACCCCGGGCCCTTGGAGGCACCAGTTTTGGGGTCGAAGGTGTCGATATGGGACATGCCGCCATTCAACTGCAGGAAGATCACGCGCTTGGCCTTACCGAAACCAGGAAGGCTGGCGTTGGGGGCCGTCACTGCTCCCGGGGCCTCGGCGGCCTCGGCGATGCGGGTGAAGAATGGGAGGACGCTCAGGCCAAACGAGACCTTGGCGCACTTCTCGATGAAGCTGCGACGGTCCTCGGGATTGCGGAGGAGATTAGCGGAGTGGAGGATGCTCATTGGACGAAGAGGAATTCGCGGGTGTTGGCGAGAACCCAGGCCAGATCTGTCAGGGCGAGACCGTCCTTAAGCGACTTGCTCGCGGCGGTTAACTCCTTGCTGGTCGGCTTACGGGAAAGATAAGAAAGATAAAGCGACGCGACCTGCTCGTCTGAGGCCTTCTCCTTCATGGCATCCATGACGGAGGCGGAACGCACATCGGAGACGAGCTTGCCGACAGAACCGTTCATCATCTGCAGGACCTGCGGGACGCTGCCGTCGTTGGTAGCGGAATCGGCCAGCAGGCGGTCACCTTGCCCCCAGAGGCGCAGGAAGTGGGTTTCCGAAGAAGGCTGCGGAAGTTCGCTCGCGCGTGCCAACATCATGGAGAATCGGCTGATAGGCTTGTCGCCCTCATACCCGTTGGCGAGACCAAGGGCGGAACCACCACCACCCTTCTTCGGGGCGCCAGCCATCTTGCCGCCGCCGGAAAAAGCCTTCTTGGTGCGGTCGACGGCATTCTTCACTTCGGCCAAGGTCACTTTACCCGCCGGAAGTGCCATCGCCTTGAGGTCGTCACCGCGACGGAGCAGCACGTTGTCCGCATAGGAGCCGACTGCGGTGACAATCAGACTGTCCCAGACCTGTTCGGCGCTGAGGCGGCGGACAAGCGGACCATTGAAAAGATACTTGGCCTTGCCGAGGTCGGGTGTGGCGCTGGCTGAAGCCTGGTAGGTCTTGGAGTTATAGATAACACGCTGGACTTCGCGGAGGTCGAACTTGGCGGCCTTCATGACGAAGGTCAGGTGAGCCATGAGTTCGGGGCTGCTCGCTTCCTTGAGATCATCGATGTCGTTGACTGGCTCAATCACGCCGAGACCAAAGGCTTTCTTCCAGATGCGGTTGGCAATGTTGGTCGCGAAGCGCGGATTCTGCGGGCTCGTCAGCCAGCGAGCGAACTCGTCGCGTAGTTGCAACGGGCTCTTGGTATTGACGTTATACACCGGCAGGGATTTGTCGCTCTTACTCCAGGCAATCAAAGCAGGTGAAACCGGGTCGCCGGCCTTGGCGTCCTTGTATTTATAATCCTTAGGGAAGGTCAGCTTCTGCTTGTTGGTATCTTCCATCCGGAACGCGTTCAGGTCAGCGATCTTGGTCACGGCACCCTTGGGCAAGCTGGAGTCGGCCTTGATCGTCTTCTTGATGGCGCCTTGGATGGCTTCATCCTTACCGTCGGTGGCACCGAAGAATGCGGCCATCTGGTAGAAGTCGCGTTGCTTCCATTCGGCCAAGGGGTGGTCATGACACTGCGCGCAGGCCATGTTGGTCCCCAGGAAGGTAGTCATGAGGTTCGAGACGCCATCTAGGGGCATCTCGGCATCGAAGAGCATGAAGCCGGTCGCGCCGTTATCACAAAGCCGGCCGTCGGCGGTGATCATCTCGGAGACGAGCTTGTCCCAGGAGGTACCGGCGGCAAGGCGCGCCTTGAGCCAGTCCTCGAAGGTGAAAGCCGGGACTCCCTTGGCGAAGGTGTCCTTGACGCGGAGGAGATCGGCCATCCAGTTGAACATCTGCATGGTGTAGCCCGGCGAGAAAACGAGCTCATCAATCAACTTGGCCCGCTTATCCGGTGCGTTGCTGCCCAAGAACGTGGAGGCTTCCGTAGCGGTCGGCACGCGACCCGCGGCGTCGAGGTAGATGCGTCGCAGAAACTGCTCATCAGTCGCCGGTGTATTGAACGTCTGCTTATTGGCGGCCAGGACGACGCCCACCAGACGATCGATGTCGGCCGAAGCCGAGGCGACTACGTCCGGACTAAAACTGTTGGCGCGGTTACGCTCGACGCAGGTCTTGGCAAAAGCGACGTCTTCGACGGAAAGGAGTTCGGCTTTGAAATGGAAAGTGCGTCCGTCCCGTGACTGCAAGGTGATGAATCCGCTGGCAAGTCCGCAGAAACGCGCATCGAGTGTCTGGCCTTCCTTATCGGTCCAGTTATGCCATATTGCTGCCCTCTCTCCCAGAGTCGGGACAGGAGCCGCAGGCGCAGCGACCACCTTGATGACCGGCTCGACCTTCTTGGCATCCTTCTTACCCTCCTTCTTGACAGCGGCCTGGGCAGAAAGACCCAGGAAAAGACAGGCAAACAAGGCGAGGAGGCGCATAGGGGTGTTCACTGACTATACAACCCCACCTGCGGATTGATAGTTTCATCTCATCTTAAGGTAAAGGGTAGCCCCCACCCCGATACCCCTACTATCCCTATCCCTGCACATTAGGCCCCTTCACTCAGGGCATCGCTAAAGAACGCCAGGCCGAGCACCAGACCGGTCAGAACATCGGACCAGCCACCGAGATAGGATAGCAGGCCAGGCTCCACGGTGGGATTAAAGAGTACCTGCAGGGAGAAGGTCAGAATCACACCAAGGAACATCCAAGCAGCCCAGCGCTGGTAGAAAAAGAGCCCGGCCATACTAATCAATACGAGGCCAAGGCCGGTGGCCCAGAAAAGTAGCCCCAAGATGTCCGAGAGGCTGAAACTATCAGCCGAGTTACGCAGCTGCCATTCGGCCAGTTCGGCGGGCAAAAGCTTGTCGGCGACAAAGGATAGCCCGACGGACAGCACGATGACAGCGAACAGCGCCAGCAAGATGACCCGCAAGATGATCCGCAGCTTGGATTTTTCCATGATTTGATTGTCTCAACCCGACCGGACTCTGCAACGGGAATCCCGCAGGACATGGCAGCCGGGGAACCTGCTTCGCAGCAGTTCACCATGCCAGCAGTTCCCCGCGTGCGCCGCGCGCGCGCTCACTTCCCCACATACTTCATGACCGCCTTCACCATCCCATCCCGGGCCGTCTGCGAATGGCTATGGCCGCTGGGAATATCGTTATAGATCTCCTTGGGGATATTCAGCTGATTATAGGCGGCATACACGCTGGTGGGCGGGCAGGTGGCATCGATGAAGCCGACCGTGAAGAAACAGCCGGCCGCCTTGGTGCGGGTGGCAAAGTTCATGCAGTCGATATAACGATAGGTCTCCAAGACGCTTATGTCGGGCTTGCCGTCGACCACAGGGACAATCTTAGGCCAGCCAGCGATACGGTTGGCCAGCATGCCGCTATGATCGCAGCCCGCTGGGACGCCGGCCGCAAAGAAGGTGACGCGAGCATCGAGTCCGGCTGCCGCGATAGCCTGGTAACCGCCCTGGCTGGCGCCCGACACTACGACATGCTTGCCATCCCATTCCGGCTGGGCCGTGAGGACGTCAATCCCCCGGATGAGTCGTAGCATCATACCAGTGAAGTAGGCCTTCTCGCGGTCGTTACGGAACTCGTAGCGATAAGGATTCATGGGACCAGCATAGAGATCCGCGTAGAACTGCTTGGGCTTACCATTGGGCAAGCCGTGCGCGTTCATGTCCATGGCGATGAAACCTTTGCTCGCCCAGCTGGCCGAGCCACCGAGAGAGCTGTCGCTCACGCCGGCGCCATGCACGGTCAGGATAATCGGCAGGCTCTTGGGCTTGGCTCCGACGGGCTTGGACATGTAACCAGAAATCTGCAGACCGAGCGCCGGCGCGGTGACATCGAACGACTCAATGTCTTTGATGGGTGACTTAACGGAGACGAGCTTAGGCTCGACGGGCACGGCGGCTAATTTCTTCTTCATGCTGTCCCAGAAAGCATCAAAATCATCCGGCACCGACAGGCTGCGCTTGATCTCGGTCGGATCAATAGCGGCACCGCCGAGACCAAAGATGGGAGCAACCTTGGCCTTGGCGTTGGCACGATAGACGGCTCGAACCTGAATGAAGCCAGGTTCATTCAATGATCCAGTGGCCACGGCCTTGCCGTCGACGAGTTCGCTCACGCCCTTCTGCTCCGTAGCTAAACCATCTTTGAGGATCGACCATTCAACCAGACCCGCGGCGGGCTTGCCGCTGTCGGTCACCGCAAGATTGAAGACGACCTTTTCACCTTGCCGATAAATCGCGTCCGCTCGCTCGGCGCGTGCCGCGATCTTGATCGGCGAATCAGGCTCTGCCTTCTTGGCGGTCTGGGCGGACAGGGGTTGCAGCAGCAACGCCGCGACGAGGGGTAGCAGTCGGGTCATATCATTCCTATGACCCCGCCCCGCCCCAGCGTCAAACCCTTGCACCGTCACCGATACTCCATACTCAATACTCGATACTCCCGATGAAGCTCGCCTCCCTCCTCTCCCTCCTCGCCGTCTCGGCCTCGGCGGCCGAATACTTCCCGCCGTCCGACGCCCAAGGCGGCTGGCGCACCCCGAAGGATAAGGCCGAAGCCCGCGCCCTCGCTGGCATCGACCTCGACCGCCTCGAACAGGCCTATCACGCAACCGAACGTTCCAACACGGAGAACGGCGGACTGGTCGTGATCTCCAAGGGCTACCTGGTGCTAGAGAAATATTTCGGTAAAGCTCACCGCAACGCCAACCCGGACATGGCCTCCACAGGCAAAGCTTTCACGAGCATCGCCTGTGGCGTGATGCTGCAGGAGTTCAAATCGAAGCTCCCCGACGGTCTCAACACGAAGGTCTACACGCAGGAATTCCTGCCAGAAGCTTTCCCGCTCCGTGATCCGCGTGAAGCCGACATTCGCTTAGGCCACCTGCTCTGCATGACCTCTGGCCACAATGGCGAAGGCGCCACGCCCTCTGCGGTCGTCCGCGGAACGGCCCAACCGCTTAAGCCGTCCAAGGGACAGGACATCCGTGACGTCGACGGTTCCTCACTCCGTGCCCCGCTTTGGACCGCGCCGGGCGAAGGCTACTCCTATTCCTCTCCGGCTCCGCATATCGCCTCAATGGTCCTTCGTCGCGTCACGGGCAAAGAGCTCCCAGCCTACATTGACGAGAAACTCGGCAAGCCGATGGGCTGGGGTCCTTGGGGCTATTGCCTCTACCGCGGCGATGTGACGATGGCCCACGCCAACGGCGCCGGCTCGATCGCCCTCCGCGCCACCGACGCCGCCCGCTTCGGCTACTGCCTCGCCCAAGGCGGACGCTGGAAGGACCAGCAACTCATCCCGGCCGACTACATCAAGCTCTGCCAGCAGACCCTGCCCTATAACCCGCACTTCCCCTTCAGCCTGCAGTTCGAACACAACCAGGCTGGCCAGATACTCGGCGCCCCGCGGGACGCATTCTACAAGACCGGCGCCGGCGGCTTCTGCCTCTACATCGTGCCCTCGCTCGACCTGGTGATCTACAAGATGGGCGGCAAGGACGGCCAGTGGAGCCCCGACCTCACGCGCATCCCGCAGCCGGCCGACAACTTCGGTACGCACACGAACCCTCCGACGCCTCCGAAGAACGGCGCATACGAGACCTACAGCATCCCGCGTATCCTGGAGATGGTCTGCGAAGCGACGGT